>Ga0247727_10001879_pt1 | contig 48854 bp, 41 predicted proteins | sample WisWelCaveWW1625_FD_202498 | JGI IMG/M metagenome (GOLD analysis project Ga0247727, IMG submission 202498) | Biofilm microbial communities from Wishing Well Cave, Virginia, United States - WW16-25 | ecosystem: Environmental > Aquatic > Deep subsurface > Groundwater > Cave microbial mat | place...
TCATGCCCTACATCGTGATGGAGCTGCTCGAAGGACAGAACCTCAAGGAGCGCCTCGCATCGCCCCTGTGGCTTCCGACGCACGAGTTCGTCGAGATCATGGTGGGCGCGTTCACCGGCCTCGAGGCCGTGCACCGCGCGGGGATCATCCACCGCGACCTCAAGCCCGACAACATCTTCATGGCGCGCGATCCCGAGAGCGGGATCCTCCCCAAGATCGTGGACTTCGGGATCTCGCGCATGACCGTGGCCGCGCAGGTCGCGCGGTCGACCGATCACGTCACCAAGACCGGCTCGCTCATCGGGACGCCGCACTACATGTCGCCCGAGCAGGCGCGCGGCCTCAAGGACGTCGACGCTCGGACGGACGTCTACTCCATGGGCGTCATCCTCTACGAGGGCCTCACCGGCCGGCTGCCGTACGACAGTGACACCCTCGGAGGACTCCTCATCGCGATCGCTACGAGCGAGTACCCCCCGGTCCAGAAGCTGCGCTCCGACATCGGCCCCGCGCTGGCGAATGTCGTCCACACGGCGATGGCCCGCGCGCGCGAGCAGCGCTACGGCAGCGTACGCGAGCTCAAGCAGGCCCTTCTCGTCGCCGTCGGCGCGCAGCCGGCCGAAGGCACGGGCAAGTACGCCGCGCCGCCGGGCGGCGGGCCGCGAATCCCTACGCCGCCCGCCGAGACCATGCCGGATCGGCCGCCGCCGCGCGACTTCGACGCGGCCACGAGCGAGACTCTCGTCGCGGGCGTGCAGGGAGCCGGACTGCGTCCCTGGCACCTCGGAGCCGCGGCCGGCGCACTCGCCCTTCTGGGAATCGGCCTGGTCATGGCGATCTCCGGCGGCGAGACCTCCGCGGACTCTCCCGCGACGACCGCCTTCGCGCTCTCCGCCGCCCCGCTCCCGCCCCAGGACGTGACGGTGCGCCTGCGCGATCTGCCCCCCGACGGCAGGCTCCGCGTCGACGGGGTGCTGGCCACCGGTCCGGACCTGCGCCTCCCTCGCGACGGCCGCCCGCACGCGATCGAGGTGACGACCGCGGCCGGCGCGGCATGGCGCGCGACGCACGTGGCCGTCGGCGACGGCGAGTACTCGGTCGCGCTCACGGGCGGCGCCGCGACGACCGCCCCCGCGACGACCGCGCCGGATCCCGTGACGGCGCGCCCCCGCGGCAGAGGCCGCGGCAAGAAGGGCGGCGGCGGCGGCCCGGGTTTGATCGACGACCCGGGCTTCTAGCTGCTAGACCACGCTCTCCCGCGCCGGGTGCAGCTCCGGGCCCGTGGCGCGGGCGACGACGACCTGATCCTTTCCGGCGCGCTTGCCGACGTACATCATCTCGTCGGCGCGGGCGACGACGTCGTCCATCGTGTCGTCCTTCTGCCAGCCCGCGACCCCGACCGACGCGGTCACGACGAGATCGCGATCGTCGAGCCGCACCGCGTTCCCGCGGCAGTGGAAGCAGATCCGCTTGGCGACGATGAGCGCCTCGTCCACCGGCGTCCCCGGCAGGATCACCGCGAACTCCTCGCCACCGTAGCGTGCCGGGATGTCGAGCGCGCGCAGGTCCCGCCGCAGGATGCCGGCGATCTGCTTGAGCACCGTGTCGCCGGCCGCGTGGCCGAAGCGGTTGTTCACCTGCGAGAAGTCGTCGAGGTCGAGCAGGATGACGCTGAACGCCGCGCCGTGGCGCCGGCCGCGCTCGACCTCCTCGGAGAGGCGCTGGTCGAAGTAGCGACGCACGTACAGGCCCGTCAGTCCATCGACCGTCGCCAGCTCGTAGAGGTTCGCGTTCTGGATCGCGACGGCCGCCTGCGCCGCGAGTGCGTTCCCTATCCGGTGGTGGTCCTCGGTGAACACGCCCTTGCGATCGGCCTCCACGGCGAGCACGCCGATGACCTCCTCGAAGGCCAGGAGCGGGAACCCCAGGTAGGCGCCGGACCGGCCTCGCGTCGCGATCGGCGGGGGCGCGCCCGCAACGTCGGGCAGCCGCAGGGGGAGCTTCGTCGCGACGACGACCCCCTCCGGACCGACTCCCGGCGTCAACTTCTCCTTGCGGATCAACCGCCCGTCGCGGTCGAAGACCTCGACGACGATCCCTCCCTCCGCCGGCTCGAACTGACCGAGCAGGAACCGCTTGGCGGGCTCGACGAGCTTCATCGTCGAGGCCCGAAGCCGCGGCACCAGCTCGCCGACGTTCAGGGTCCCCGTGACCTCGCGCGCGACGACCGACAACGTCTCCAGCTCGCCCACCCGCGCCGCGAGGCGATCTCTGGCGACCGTTACGCGACGGAAGGTCAGGTTGATCAGCAGGTACGTGGACGAGACGAGGGCGAAGGTCCACATGTGCTCTTGCTCGGACGGAAACACGAGGACGAGCACGACGGCGATCGGCAACAGGCCCATCTCCGTCAGCATCCCGGGCGCCATGACCCGCCGGAAGAGGTCCGCGGTGTTGTACCCCTGAAGGCCGAACCCGAAGGTCTGCGCGGAATAGTGAAGGACGATGAAGCAGGCGCCGAGCGCCGGCACCATCCACGCCACAGATCCGAGGCTCTGGCCCTGCAGCGCCGCCGAGCTCTCGACCCCGAAGGCCGCCCCGAGCACGATCACCAGGCCCGCGCTGAGCGCCGGCGTGTAGACGATCCGCAGGAGGTTGATCGCGACCGGGAGCGTCCCGCCGCCTCGCCGCCCGAGCTTCTCGCGCTCGACCCACGCCCAGATCCCCTGCCAGACGGTGGCGATGGCGATCGCCCGGGACGCCCAGACCGGGCCGATGCAGAAGATCGCGGCGGAGAAGAACGCGGTGTCGAGCGTGATCGCGACGCTTCCGAAGATGTTGACGCCGAGCTGCGTCGCGACGACCCCGAGCGCCGCGAAGATCAGGAACGATTCGACGTCGCCCGGGACTGTCCCGCGGACGCCGAGCAGGTCGGGCCGCAAGATGAAGGTCCAGCCGATGGCGCCGATCACGGCCAGCCAGAGGCCGAGTTTCAGGAACGAGCGAGGGTCCTTCCGCTCGGTGCTGATGCTGTCTGGCCTGCTGGCCGGCTTTCTGTCTGGCTTTGTGTCGGGCCGCCGCGTCTCCCCCAACCGGTCCTCGGGATCCCCGGGGGTTGATCTCCGGGGGCTCCTTCATTATATCGCGCCGCAGCCCGCGGTGGGTGCCCGCCGGCCACGAAAGGAAGCGAGATGGGTCTGCTCGACGGGAAGGTCGCGGTCATCACGGGCGCTGGCGGCGGAATCGGGCGCGAGGACGCCCTGCTCTTCGCGAGGGAGGGGGCCAAGGTGGTCGTCAACGATCTCGGCGGCGCCCGGGACGGCGGCGGCGGCGGGAGCGCCATGGCCGACAAGGTCGTCTCCGAGATCCAGGCGGCCGGAGGCCAGGCGGTGGCCAACTACGACTCGGTCGCGACCCTCGAAGGCGCGAGCCGGATCGTCCAGACCGCGGTAGACGCGTTCGGAGGCATCGACATCCTCGTGAACAACGCGGGGATCCTCCGGGACAAGACGATGCTGAAGATGGACGAGCAGATGTTCGACATCGTCATCGCCGTCCACCTCAAGGGCACCTGGCTGTGCACCCAGGCGGCCGGGCGCAGGATGGTCGAACAGGGCCGCGGCGGCCGCATCATCAACACGACGAGCATCGCGGGCCTTCAGGGCAACTTCGGCCAGTCGAACTATGGCTCCGCGAAGGCCGGGATCTACGGGCTGACGCGGGTCGCGGCGCTCGAGCTGAAGAAGGCGAACGTCACCGTGAACGCAATCGCTCCCATCGCGAAGACGCGCCTCACGGAGGACCTCCCGATGTTCCAGGGTGTCGGGGACGACTCGCTCGGACCCCAGCACGTCGCGCCGGCCGCCTTGTTCCTGGCGTCCGACCTCGCCTCCGACATCACGGGCACCGTGATCGGCGTCGCGGGAGGGAGGCTCTCGGTCTTCCGGATGGTGGAGACGCAGGGCGTCTTCAAGCAGGAAGGCCTCTGGAGCGCCCCCGAGATCAAGGAGAAGTGGGCGGAGATCTCGAAGTGATCAGAACTCGATGATCACGACGCCGCGATCCCGACCAGGCTCTTCGTCCTCGGGCTCGTCGGACTCGGACGCGGGGCGATCCGGGTACTCGTACAGAGGAATCTGCAGAACCGGACGCTCGCGCTCGAGGACTTCCTGCTCGCGCTTGCGAATCTGCTCGATGATGAAAGGCGGCAGCATTGAGCCCTCCTTTCGGTCCCTCTCCTGGCGACGAGTATAGCAACCTCGATGCCAGGATCAACAAGGAGACCATCATTTGGGGGCCGCGCGACCCCAAGGGCACGAGATCGCGAGCAAACCGGAGAGCCTTGTGCCTTTGCCGGGAACCCGGACGGTCGTGCGACGTCCGTCAGACCGTTGGCGAACCCCGCAAGAAGTAGCCGGCCCGCTGGCGATCCACGTCGGCTCTGTCGGCCCTGCCGGCGGCCGCGTCGGCTCTGTCGGCCCTGCCGGCGGCCGCGTCGGCCCTGCCGGCGGCCCCGTCGGCCCTGCCGGCGGCCCCGCCCTACCGTGATACTGTTCTCCATGCGCGCGGCGATGCTCGCGGCCCTCTTCTGGGCCAGTCCCGCGGGCGCCCAGGGGGAGTCGGACGCCGACTACGACCCGCGATCGACCGCGTGGAACGGCCTCTCCTCGCTCGTCGAGATCGCCCGCGAGGAAGGCGTTCGCCTCGAAGCCGTGGACGTCGTTCACTTCCGCGATCTCGGCCCACGGGACGGGCTCCTCGTCGTCTACCCGCTCGGCGGAGTTCCCGAAGGCGACATCCTGCGACTGCTCAAGCGAGGTGGGCGCGTGGCGATCGCCGACGACTTCGGCTCCGCCGCACCGCTGCTCGCGGCGCTGCACGTCGAGAGAGTCGAGTCCGCTCCCGCGACGGCCGACGCGCTCCATGGCAACCCCGCGTTGCCGATCGCGCGGCCCCGCGCGCTTCACGCGCTGACGGAGGGCGTCGACGCGCTCGTCACGAACCACCCCGCCGTCCTTCGCGGCACGAGCGAAGACCCCGTCGAGCCCGCCTTCGACTTCGGCGCGCCGGACCGCGCGGCCGTGATCGCGGGAAAGGTCGAGCTCGGCCACGTCGCCCTGCTCTCCGATCCCTCCATCCTCATCAACAACATGCTGGAGCACCCCGGGAACCGCGCGTTCGCGCGCAACCTCGTGCGGTACCTCGGCGGCGGCGGCGGACGGGTCCTGCTCGCACACGGGGAGTTCACCAGCGTCGGCACGCTGGGCGGTTCCGCGGCGTTCTCGCCCCCGGATCTCCTGCCCGAGTTCAACTCGTTTCTCCGGGACCTCGCGAGCGCTCGGCCGCCGCGCGGCGTCGTCGAGACGCTCGGACTGCTGTCGGTCCTCGCGATGCTGCTGGGCATCGGCCTGACCGTGCCGCTCGCGGGCCATCGCTACGACGGCAGGTGGCTGCGCCCCGGCTACCGGACCGCCGCGGCCGGTTTCCTGGGAAAGGTCCAGATATTCCGCGGCGCGCGCGCGAGCTACCTGTATCCGGCTCTCGTCCTTCGCCGGGACCTCGAGGTGCGCCTCGTCGAGGCGCTCGGCCTTCACCCACCGGTGACCGTCGAGGCCATCCTGGACGCCCTCGGCCGACGCGGCGTCGATGCCGGTTCGAGGGCCGACCTTCGCCGGTTGCTCGCCCGGCTCGACAGGCTCCAGGTCCGCGCCGACCGGGGATCGACGCCCCCGCGCGTCTCGGCCGGCCGCCTGGCAGGGCTCGCGCAGACTGCGGAGCGCATGCTACGTCTGGCCGCCGGGATGAAGCCGGACCCGGCGAAAGACCACATCACGGACCCGGCGAGGGACCACATCAAACGATGAGGCAAGCCCACACGATCGAGCCCGAACGGCTCGCGCAGGTGTCCTCGGTCACGCGGGCGCTCCTCGCCGAGGTCTCGCGGGTGTTCGTCGGACCGTCCGAGATCGTCGAGAACCTGCTCGTCGCCGTGCTCGCACGGGGGCACGTGCTGCTCGAGGGCGTGCCTGGCGTCGCGAAGACGACCCTCGCGAAGGCCTTCGCGGCGACGCTCGGCTGCTCCTACCGGCGCATCCAGTTCACGCCCGACCTGCTCCCGGCGGACATCACGGGGACCTACGTGCTCAATCCGCGCGACGGGGCGTTCGTCCTGCGCGAGGGACCGATCTTCTCGAACGTCGTCCTCGGCGACGAGATCAACCGCGCCCCGGCCAAGACGCAGAGCGCCCTGCTCGAGGCGATGCAGGAGAGTCAGGTCACGATCGAGGGAGAGACGCGCCTCCTGCCTCCGCCGTTCCTCGTCATCGCGACGCAGAACCCGATCGAGCTGGCCGGCACCTATCCCTTGCCGGAAGCCCAGATCGACCGGTTCCTCCTGCGGATCGTCGTCGGCTATCCCGATCGCCGAGACGAACGCCGGATCCTGCAGGCGCACGGCGCGGGCTCGCCCGTCGCCCGGCCGATCCTGGGTCCGCGCGAGATCATCGATCTGCAGTCCTGGGCCACGCAGGTCCACGTCGAGGAGGAGCTGTACGACTACATCATCGGGATCGCGGGGTTCACGCGGACCCACGGACGCGTCCGGCTCGGAGCGTCGCCGCGGGCGGCCCTCTCCCTGCTGATGGCCTCTCGCGCGCGCGCCCTTCTGCACGGCCGCGACTTCGTCCTTCCCGACGACGTCCAGCACCTCGCCCCGACCGTGATCGGCCACCGCCTCCTGCTCACGCCGGAGGCCGAGCTGGAGGGATTCGAGTCCGGCGCGGTGGTCGCCGAGGCCCTCGAGAAGGTGAGCTACCGCCGGGAACTGCGCGGCGAATGATCCCCGTCCTCACCGCCGCCGGACGGACGGTGTTGACGGTCGCGAGCGCATTCGCCCTTTGCGGCGCGATCCTCGGCTCGTGGACGCTCGCCGGGATCGGCTGCGGCGTCCTCCTCGCCCTCCTGTGGTTCTACGTCGCGACACTCCCCATCCCCCGGATCCTGCGCAAGGAGCGCCTCGAGTTCGCCTGGTGGATTCCGCACGGCCCCAGCGGCGTCGTGACGCCCCGCGTCCCGTTCCCCGTGATCTGCTACCTCGCGAACCGCACGAGCTCGTCGTTCCGAACGGCAAGGATCGAGGTCTTCCGATCCGATTCGCTCGACGTGGAGGGAGCCGAGAAGCTCTCGGTCGCCGTCCCCGCGGGGCAGCGCGTCGAGTTCCGACTCGACGCGACGGCCCGGGCCGCCGGCCGCGCGTTCCTGCACGGGCTCGCGCTGACGCTGGAAGGACCGCTCGGCCTCTGCCGCGTCCACGTCTACTTCCCCAGCAGCGTCTCGGTGAAGGTGTTCCCCCGGGCCGCCGCGAGCCGCCGCGCCCCGCTCGGCCCGCCCGTCGGCGTCGCCGAGGAACGCGCCGGCGGTCACTTCGTCCGGCAACGCGGCACCGGCGCCGAGATCCGCGAGATCCGCGAGCACCGCTCCGGCGACCCGTTCAAGGCGATCGCCTGGAAAGCGACGGCGCGCACCGGCAGGCTCATGGTCCGCGAGTTGGAGAACGAGATCCAGGCGCGGCGCTACGCGATCGTCGACGTGTCCTCGACCATGCGCGGCGGAGACCCCGGCGCGCGCAAGCTCGACCACGCGATCGAGGTCGCGGCTTCCTACCTGCGAATCGCGTCGGAACGCAACGACCGTTTCGGCCTCGTCACGTTCGACACGCGGATCGTCACGCACCTCGCGCTCGCGGAAGGACGGCCGGCGCTCCTGCGCGCGTTCGACGCCCTCGTGCACGCGACCGCGGTCGTCGACGAAGATCTGACCGAGGCGGGCACGCCGGAGGTCGTCGTCGCCGTCGCGGAGTACGTCCGCCACCAGGAGGGCCTCGACTTCCGCATCCGGGACGAGGGCGGCCGCCGCATCTACGACCTGTCGGGCCTCGCGCGCCACGCGCAGCGCGCGATCGCGAAGGAAGCGCCGGGTTTCGAGATCGTCGCGACCGACCCGGCGATCGCCTCCCTGCGCCGATTCTGCCGCGCCAAGGGAATCCCGCTCCCCCCCCGCGGCGATCCGCCCTTCGGACAGAAGGACGGGGGCCTGCTCGAAGCATTGCGCGCCGTGGCCGCGCGCGGTGGACCGGGCGCGACGGTCGTGATCGTGTCGGACCTCGAGGCGCTCGAACGCTGGGACGTCGCCCTCGGCGAGCTTCGCCGCATGCGCACCCGCGGCCAGCGCGTGACCTGCGTGGTCCCCTTCGCCCCGCTCTTCACCGACGCGCCGAAGGGCACGGCAGAGGAGAAGGTGCAGGCGCTCTTCGGTCGCGAGGAAGAACGCCGCGTCGAACGCATCGAGCTACGCCTCGCGTCCGCCGGCGTCCCCGTCGTCCGCATGTCCCCCCAGGACGTCCCCGCACTGGTCTTCGCGAGAACGGCGTTGCGTAGGGCGTCCTAGTACCACTCCGGGGATTTCGTGGACGTCGACTCCTCGAAGGGGATTGGACGATCTCTTACCTGCCCGTTCCCTGGGGCTCGATGCGGCGGGCTTGTGAGACGGCGTCGTACAGTGCGTCCGGCGCGAGGTCGGCGCCGTTCGGCCAGGACGGTGCGCCGAACTCGTCGATCACGACCTGCGCGAAGATGGCCGGGTCGAGGAGCGGCTCGAACATCGGACCGAAGAGCCGTGGGGCCACATCGACCTCCCCGGAGACCCCGTCGGAGAACTCGACGAACAGTCGAAACGCTGTTCGAGCTTCGATCTTGACCAGGGTCGCCATCGTCAATCCAGCGGTTCGATGGGCGCGAGGGGTTCGTGGCGCATCGCGCGCTCCCAGTTCGCCCGAATCTCCGGACGGCGCGCGAGCGCCCACTCGACGACCAGCGCGAGCGCACGACGAGGTAACTGCCCACGAAGGACCTCCAGAGACTCGATCGCGATCTGAACAGAGTCCTCCGCGTAGTACGCGTGGAAATGAGGTGGCGCGTGGTCGTCGTAGTACATGCGTATCGTGATGCCGAAGAACGTGCTGAGCGTCGGCACCCGTGGAAAGAATAGCATGCGGGGCTGCTCCTCGGGCCGCCCGCAGTGGCGGCGCGCGGCGGTCAGGACGTCCCCGCTCACCTCGGAGCGGGTCGCGCCTGCAGGATCATGAAGTCGTCGCCGAAGTTGACGCTCGCACCGCGACGCATGGACAGCTCGTAGGTCGAGCCCACGTCGAGCGAGCTGCCCACGAAGTCGCCAGGACCTGGCTGCGGAGCCGGATGGTCGGCACAGGACTCGAAATGCGCCGCGATCGGATCGCCACCGGTGGGCAGGTTTCCCGTGACGAGGCGTTCGACCACGATCTGGTACGACCGCTGCGAGCACCGCCCGTCGCCGATCGGCCCACTGTCGACGATTCGCGCGATGACCACCGCCTCGGACCCGGACACGCCGGGATCGGGCGGTGGGACACCCGTCGACAGCGGCTGGGGAGCGCTCGGAGATGCGGTCGCAGGCTCGCTCACGTCCGGGGTCGTCGGTCCACACGCGACGGACGTCACCGCGAGGAAGATCGAAACCAGATGTAGCCTCCAGGCTGACGAGCGTCGCACTCGCATCGGGTCACGGCTCCCAGACGAGCACGTCGTCGGCCACGATGTCGCCGAGCGCGCCGTCGTCTGCGACGCTGCCCGCGCCCGTCCACCAGACGGCGACGCCGTCCTGGTGGGCGAGGATGACGATGGGGCCGGGGCCCTTCGGATTCCAGCCGGGGATCGCGGCGTCGGCGAGGGGCGCGTCGACGACGGGACCGGGCGCCGCGTCGAACCTCCAGAGACGCGTCCGGTCGACGCCCACGTTCCCGCTGACCGAGCCGTCGTCCGCGATCAGGACGAGGCTCGTGAGCCAGGTGGTGCCGCCCTCGCGGCGGACCATGGCGATGACCGGTCCTGGCGCTGCGGGGTCCCAGTCGGAGACCTCCGCGCCAGAGAAATCACCGTCGTAGAGCGACGTCGGCGCGCCGACACCGACGAAGCCGAAGACGCGGACGCGATCCACGTTCTCGAGGCCGGCCACGGTCCCGTCGTCCAGGATCTCGGCAGGGGACAGCACCCACGCCGGCGGGGAGATCCGGTGGGCGAGGATCACCAGCGGTTCGGGGACGCCCCAGTCCCAGCCCGGCACGACGCTTCCGAGCGGACCGTCGACGAGCACGGACGCACCCTGCGCGCCCCCGTCCTCGCCGCCATCGCCGTCGGGGCCACCGTCGGAGGGCGAGGCGCCACCGTCGATTCCGCCGTCCTCGCCGTCGCCCGAGACGTCGTCGCCGCCGTCGGAGCTGGAAGACCCGCCGCCGCTCGTGCAGGCACCGAGGAGGAAGAGAAGACACGCAGCGGAGCGCGCGGCCACGACCGCCGCCAAGGTAGCACGCCACGGATCGCGTCTGCGCTGCGAAGAGCGTCATGACCGAGATCGGCTATCATCCGGGGTGGGAGGATCTTCATGAAGCGGACGTCTTCCTTGCTCTTCGCCCTTCTCGCCGTGCTCGCTGCCCCGCCTGCCCTCGCCGCGCCCATCCTCATGAGCGAGGGCCCGCACACGTTCGACTTCTTCGCCGAGGTCGGCAGCAGCGCGTACATGTCGAACGGCGCAAGCGACGAGTACGACGGCTGCTACTACCTCGCCGTCTCCGGGACGACGTTCGCCGCGGAAGCCGCGTACTCGTCCGTCCACGACGGCCGCGGGTTCGAGACCGGGCTGGATCACATCGGCGTCTGGGAGATCCAGCGTCACGGCTACGTCCCCCTGGCCGGCGGAGAGTGGGGACGCTACATCGACACGTTCACCAACGAAGACGCCGGCGTCCAGAACCTGACGGCGAACTACTCGGGCAACCTGGGCTCCGACGGCGGGACGAACATCGTCGCGACGTGGGACGGAGACGTCACGGTCGAGGCGATCGACTACTGGGCGGTGACGGACGACGTCGATGCCGCGGGAGACGCGAGCCTCGCGCACGTGATCGCGGGCGAGGGCGCCGACTACGCGCCCGCGACGTTCTCGATCGTCGGCGACAGCCTGGCCTTCTCGTTCGGCCCGATCGCCGTCGATCCGGGAGAGACGGTCGCGCTCATGTTCTTCGCGGTCCAGCAGAACAACCGCGCGAACGCGCAGGCGACCGCCGAAGAGGTCTTCAACCTCGATGGCGTCGCGATCGACGTCACCGGGGACGAGATCGACACCGTCGTGAACTTCCCCGTCGGCGGCGGTGAGCGGCCGACGGCCGAGATCCTCGGCGGTCCGTACGCGGTGGACGAAGGGCAGAGCATCGTCCTCGACGGAAACGGCTCCGACCCGCTCGGCGGCGCCGTCACCTACGAGTGGGACCTGGACGACGACGGCGAGTACGACGACTCGGCCCTGGAGGATCCGACCTTCGACGCAGCGGACCTCGACGGTCCCTCGGAGGTGACCGTCCGGCTGCGCGTGACGAACGACGCGGCCCGACGCGATACCGAGGAGACGACCGTCACGGTGAACAACGTGCCGCCGCTGGCTCCGACGCCCGTGTCGCCGCTCGACGGCGAGTGCGTCCCCGAGCGCCGCGTGACGCTCACCGCGACCGCCGGCATGGACGTCGCCGCCGATCCGATCGGCTACCGCTTCGAGGTCCACGCGACCGAGGCACTCGACGACTTGCTCGCGTTCGTCCCGGTCGTCGGCGGGGCCGCCGGGGAGGACATGGACGTCGCCGTCGACATCCCGGCTGACAACGACGAGTTCTGGTGGCGCGTGAGGTGCTCCGACGACGAGGGGACGACCTCGGCGTGGTCGGCCGTCCAGCACATCACGGTTCCGTGTGGCGCCGGCGACGCGGACACCGACACCGACACGGATAGCGACACCGACACGGACGCCGACACGGACGCCGACACGGACGCCGACACGCACGCGGATGCGGACGCCGACACGGATGCGGATGCCGACGGCGACACCGACACGGGCCCGATCGGCGACGACGGGGGCAGCGACGACGTCGCGAAGAGCGCCGGCGGGTGCTGCGCGGGCGGAGCCGCATCTCGCGAGAGCCGCTCGGGCGTCGCTCTCGCCTCGATTGGCCTCTTCGCCCTCTTCCGCCGCCGGCGACGCACCCCGTAGACGATCCACCCTTCCACTTGCCCCACATCCCGTTCGAGGATCCACGGAGCGTCCTCGCCCGCCACGGCGTCCGTCCGAACCGCGCCTGGTCGCAGTGCTTTCTCGTCAACGCGGGCGCGGTCGGGCGGATCGTCGAGCTCGTGGCGGCCGCGCCGGGCGACACGATCGTCGAGATGGGCGCCGGCCTCGGGACCCTCACGCTCGCGCTCGCGACCACGGGCGCGCGCGTCGTGGCGATCGAGCCCGAGCGCGAAGCGCTGCGTGTCCTGCGCGCGCAGACGTCCGGCACGCCGAACGTCGAGATCCTCGAGGCGGACGCCCTCGAGGCGGACCTGACGCCGTACGCCGGGCGCGGGCGGCTCCTCGTCGCGGGGAACCTGCCGTACGGGGTCGCGGCGCCCCTCCTCGTCCGCATCGCCGAGGGCGCGCCGCCGATCGCACGCGCGATCGTCATGGTCCAGGCCGAGATGGCCGACCGCGTCGCGGCCGATCCCGGGGTCAAGGACTACGGCGCGCTGACGGTCGCCGTCCGCGCGTCGATGACGGCCCGGATCGGCATGACCCTCGGCCCCGGTTCGTTCCATCCGCCGCCGAAGGTCCGATCCGCCGTGCTCGTGCTCGAAGCGATCGATCCACCGCTGGTCCCCCCCGAACGCCGCGAGGCGCTTCGCACCGTCGTGCGCGCGGCCTTCGGACGCCGTCGCAAGACCCTGCGCAACGCGCTCGTGGACGTCGTCGATCGATCGGACCGTGTCGACGCGGCCCTCGCGGGCGCCGGGATCGACCCCCGCCGCCGCGGCGAGACGCTGTCTGTGGAGGAGTTCGACCGGCTCGCCCAGGCGTTCTCCGCGCTCCCGCGCTGACGCCGGCTCGAACCCAAGGCGTCCTTGCAGGTACAATCGACGCGTTGCGAAGGCGTCGAACGCTGCTTCGCCCCGGGCTGCTGCTCGGCCTCTCCGCTCAGGCGTGCGGCGGAGGGGTGGTCGAGTACCGGCCGATTCCCGATCCCGTGGCCGACGCAGCGCCCGACGCGGCTCCGGCGGATCCGATGCCGGGGTTCTCGTGGATCATCGAGGGCGAGCTCGCGGGCATGCCGCACCCGGGCCAGGCCCGAACGCTCGAAGAGGATCTGCTGTTCCTGCAGGGCCAGGGGATCGATCTGCTCGTCTCGCTGACCGAGGAGCCGATCGACGCCTCGACGCTGCGGGAGCTCGGCATCGACTCGCTTCACGTCCCCATCGTCGACTTCACGGCGCCCACGATGGAGCAGATGGCCCAGTTCTCCGAGGCGGTCGAGCTGCGGACGACCGCGGGCGACCAGGTCGGCGTGCACTGCGGCGCCGGCTTCGGCCGCACGGGCACGATGGTCGCCGCCTACTTCGTCTGGCAGGGCGAGGGTGCGAAGGAAGCCATCGCGCGAATCCGCAAGCTGCGACCCGGGTCCGTCGAGACGGAGCAGCAGGAACAGGCCGTGGCGGACTTCGAGGCCTGGCTCTCCGACGACTGACGCCGCCCCGTGAGGCCGATCCCCGGCTAGCGTCCAGCCGCCGCGCGCATCCCCGGCGCTTCGCGGCCCGTGGACGCCACGTACTCGTCGTAGGTCCCCGAGTACGCACGCGGCGGACCGTCGCCGACCTCCAGGACGCGCGTCGACAGCGCCCGCAAGAACGCGCGGTCGTGCGACACGAAGATCATCGTCCCGTCGTAGTCGGACAGCAGCTCGACCAGGTGGGCCTTCGTGGCGAGGTCGAGGTGGTTGGTCGGTTCGTCGAGGACGAGGAGGTTCGGCGCGTCGTAGAGCAGCTTGGCCAGGACGACTCGCGCGCACTCGCCGCCGGAGAGCACCTCGATCGGCTTCTTCATGTCATCGCCAGGGAAGCCGAATGCCCCCGCGAGGGACTTCACCTGCCCGATGGTGGCCTTGTTCGCGTGCATGGCGAGCTCGTCGTAGACGGTCCGGTCCTTGCCGAGGAGCTCGCCGGTGATCTGCGAGTAGTAGCCGAGCACGACGCCCGCCCCCGCGCGAACGGCGCCCCCGTCCGGCTGCATCGCGCCCGCGATGATCTTGAGCAGCGTCGATTTGCCGGCGCCGTTCTGCCCCATCACGGCCCAGCGTTCCTTTCGCCGCACGAGCCAGTCGAATCCGTCGTACACGCGTCGGGGCCCGAACGCCTTCGACAGGCCGTCCACGCCGAGCACGTCGTCCCCCGAGCGTCCCGGCGTGCGGAACCCGAAGCGCGGGGCCTTCACGTAGCGCCGGGGGGGCTCGAGTCGCTCGATCTTCTCCAGCTTGCGAAGGCGGCTCTGCACCTGGGCGGCCTTCGCCGCGTGCGCGCGGAAACGCTCCGAGAACCGCATCTCCTTGGCGAGCATCGACTGCTGTCGCTCGTACGCGGCCTCGCGGCGCGCCAGGTCCTCGTCCCGACGCTTCTCGTAGAAGTCGTAGTCGCCGGTGTACGAGGTCAGCTCGCCTCCGTCGATCTCGACGATCCGGTCCACGACCCGGTTCATGAAGTCGCGATCGTGCGTCGTCATCATCAGCGCGCCGGGGTACTCCTTGAGGAACGTCTCGAGCCAGAGGATCGACTCGATGTCGAGGTAGTTCGTCGGCTCGTCGAGCAGCAGCACTTCCGGGCGCTGCAGGAGAATGCGCGCAAGGGCGACGCGCATCTTCCAGCCGCCCGAAAGCGTCCCGACGTCGTCGTGGATGCGATCGGCCCCGAGGCCCAGGCCCGCCAGGATCTCCGCCGCGCGGGCCTCGATGCCATAGCCGCCGAGGGCCTGGAAGCGTTCCTGCGCAGCGCAAAGCTCCTCGACGAGCCGATCGAGGCGCTCGGCGTTCGTGGGGTCTTCGACCTCGTGCTCGAGCGCATGAAGCCGCGCGCCGACCGTTGCGACCTCGCCGGCTCCGGCGATCGTCTCCTCGATCACGCTGCGGCCCTGCATGCCGCCCGTGTCCTGCCGGAAGAAGCCGATCGTCGCCCTTCGCGGGACGCTGACGTCGCCTTCGTCGACGGACTCCTCGCCGGCCACGAGCCGCAGGATGGTCGACTTCCCCGCCCCGTTCGGCCCGACGAGCCCCACCTTCTCGCCCGGATTGAGCTGGAAGGACGCGTCGACGAACAGGATCTGCGGTCCGTACTGCTTGTAGATGTGCGAGAGCGCGATCATGGGGTCACTCTCTACCCATCCAACTGATTGATTTCACTTGATTCCTCAGGCTTCGTGACCGGGAACCGAGTCCGCCCCCTCATACCCCCTCCTTCGGCCGGCCCGGCGTTCCCGGTCACGAAGCCTGAGGAATTAAGTGAAATCAAGCAGTTGGATGGGTAGAGAGTGACCCCATCTCAATCCTCGCCGTCGTCCGCGGAGCGGATGTCGTATTTCTTCATGAGCTTGCGGAAGTATTTACGGTCGATGGCGGCGTCGCGGGCCGCCTTCGAGATGTTCATGTCGTTCTTCTTGAGGAGCTGAACGACGTACTCGCGCTCGAAGGTGCCGATCCAGCGCTCCTTGGCTTCCTTGAACGGCCGGTCGTCGACGGGTGACGACGGACCCCGAGGCTGCCGCGTCAGGACGTGGTCCGGCAGGTCGTCCACGCCGAGGGTGTCCTCCGCGCAGAACGAGATCGCACGCTCGATGACGTTCGACAGCTCGCGGACGTTCCCGGGCCAGGAATACCCGGCGAGGGCTTCGAGCGCCTCGCGCGTGATCCCCTCGATCTTCCGACGATCGTCCCCGCCCTTTGCGGCGTGCCCGCGCAGCAGGTGCTTGACCAGCACCGGGATGTCCTCGGGTCGCTCCCGCAGGGGCGGCAGGACGACGCGAACGACCGAGAGCCGGTAGAAGAGGTCCTTGCGGAAGCGGCCTGCTTCGACTTCTTGCTCCAGGTCCCGATTGGTCGCCGCGATCACTCGCACGTCGACGCGCAGCGGCCTCTCCGCGCCGACGCGCCGGACCTCGCGTTGCTCGAGGACGCGCAGCAGTTTCGGCTGCAGGTCGAGGGGAAGCTCGCCGATCTCGTCGAGGAACACGGTTCCGCCGCTGCCCAGCTCGAACGCGCCCTGCCGCGTCATGATCGCTCCGGTGAACGACCCCTTCTCGTGGCCGAACAGCTCGCTCTCGACGAGGTTCGCAGGGACCGCGCCGCAGTCGAACACCGTCAGCGGTCCTTTCGCCCGCCGGCTCGCGGCGTGCAAGCTGCGGGCGACGACCTCCTTGCCCGTCCCCGTCTCCCCCTCGACGATGACCGTGGTGTCCGTCGGCGCGATCCGCTCGAGCACCCCGAACACCTCGCGCATGCGTACGCTGCGGCCCAGCAGCTCTCCGAACCTCGTCTTCTCGGACGGCGCGAGGCGGACCTTCTCGTCCAGCGCCTCGAAGCGCATCTCGGTGTTCCCGGCCGTCAAGGTGCACCCCGGCTTGAGGAAGGCCTCCCGGATCCGCACGCGGTTCACGAACGTGCCGTTCGTGCTCTCGAGGTCGGCGACGAGATAGCTGTCCCCCTCGACGCGGATCTTGCAGTGAGAACGCGAGACGGTCTCGTCGTGCAGGACGACGTCGTTTTCCGCCATCGCGCCGATCGAGATCTCGTCCTTGTCGAAGACGCGCTCGTGCTGCTTTCCGCGATCGACGTAGACGAGCTTGCACTTGCGGACGCGCAGCGTCGCCGGCCGACCGTCCAGGTACGCGATCTGGGTGGGCGGCAGCTCGTCGGGAAACCGCATGGGGTCTGACGGGACGCTAGCCCGCTCACCTGGTGGGGTCAACCGACCCCTGAGCGCCCCGGAACGGCTCGGGAAAACGCCGGGAACGACAGTTGCTTTGGCACCCCCTCATGACCGAGCGATCCCTGCTGCCGCTCCTTCTGGCCCTGTCCTGCACCTCCTCCGGCCGCGTCTCGAGCGGCGACCCCGACGGGCAGATCTTCGGGGACGGGCCCCGCACTTCCGCCGCCTGCGCCACGGACCTCGATTGCGACGACGGACGCTTCTGCAACGGCGCGGAGCTCTGCGAGTCCGGCCGGTGCGCCGGCACCGGCGCGGTCGCGTGCGACGACGGCAACGACTGCTCCCGCGACCTGTGCGACGAGGCCGCCAAGGACTGCGACAACGTCCCCAACCACCTCGACTGCCGGGACGGCGAAGTGTGCGACGCCGAGAAGGGTTGCGTCGCCGCCGGAGCGTGCGCGGACGACGCCGACTGCGACGACGGCGTCTTCTGCAACGGGATCGAGCGGTGCGGCCGCGACGCGGCGTGCGGCGGCGGGCCGCCCCCCGACTGCGCGGATCGCAATCCCTGCACCATCGACGAGTGCGACGACGATCGCCGGGCGTGCCAGCACGTCCCGCGCGACGGCGATCTCGACGGGCATGCGGACCGCGCCTGCGGGGGGGACGACTGCGACGATGCGGCCGACGACGTGAACCCGCTGGCGGCCGAGGTCTGCGGCAACGACACGGACGACGACTGCGACGGCTCCTCGGACTGCCGCGACCCGGGCTGCCGCGCGGACGCGGCCTGCCAGGTCGACGGCCCGCGCGACGCAGATCGCGAAGCCGGACGCGGCGGCGGCGCAGGCGAGCGCGGCGGCGCGGACCGCTGCGAGGCCGAGGGCCGCTACGACGACGGGATGTGCGACGACTGGTGTCCGCGCCCCGACGGCGACTGCGACGACGGCGACATCTGCGCGGAGGAGGGCTGGTACGGCGACGGCGTCTGCGATCGCTTCTGCCCACGCGAGGACGAGGATTGCGCAGACTGCCCGGAGGAGCTGCGCGACGACGGCGTCTGCGATCCGTGCCTCGCAGGGGATGGCGACTGCGCCGGCTGCGACTGCGACCTCGAATGGCTCGCCTGTGACGACGCCTGCGGCTGCGACGAGGACTGCGACGGCGGGTTCTGCCCGGACGAGTGGTGGGGTGACGGGATCTGCGATGCGTGCCTGGACCACGACCCCGATTGCGACGCCGTTGCCGAGGACTGCCCCGCCGAGTGGTGGGGCGACGGGCTCTGCGACGAGTGCCTCGGCGACGACCCCGACTGCGGCGGCGAAGGCGACTGTCCCGCCGATTGGCGGGGCGACGGCTTCTGCGATCCGTGCCTCGGCGACGACCCCGACTGCGCGGACGGCTGCCCCGCCGAGTGGTGGGGCGACGGAATCTGCGACGAATGCCTCGGCGACGACCCCGACTGCGACGCGGCCGCCGACTGCCCCGCCGAGTGGTGGGGTGACGGCATCTGCGACGCATGCCTCGGCGACGACCCCGACTGCGACGCGGCCGCCGACTGCCCCGCCGAGTGGTGGGGCGACGGAATCTGCGATGACTGCCTGGGAGATGATCCCGACTGCGCAGTGGAGGGGGACGCCGACTGCCCCGCCGAGTGGCGCGGCGACGGCATCTGCGACGCATGCCTCGGCGACGACCCCGACTGCGCCGCCGACTGTCCTGCCGAGTGGTGGGGCGACGGCGTCTGCGACCCGTGCCTCGGCGACGACCCCGACTGCGCCGCCGACGCCTGCCCCGAGGAGTGGCGCGGCGACGGGATCTGCGATCCGTGCCTGGGCGACGACCCGGACTGCGTGGAGGACGAGTGCCCCGCCGAGTGGTGGGGCGACGGCTTCTGCGATCCGTGCCTCGGCGACGACCCGGACTGCGACGATGACGACTACTACTACTACTGAGCCGTTCGTGAAGAAGGAGGATGCCATGGAGAAGGCGGGGACGACGTCTGCTGGTGGATTGGTTCGTGAGATGGCGAGCGCGGCTCGCCTCTCCGGTGTGCTCGGGCGTCTGGTCAAGGACGGCGGTCTCGGCCGCGTCGTCGGCAAGGACCAGGCGCTTCGGCTCCCGAGCGGACGAGAGATCGCCGTGGACGCGGCGTACTTCTCGAGCGATCCGCTCGCCGCGACGCTTCCGTGGAGGTGGCACGGAGCGCTCGCCGCGCTCCCGGACCTCGTGATGGAGTTCGGCTGGAATCCGATGCGACGCAACCTCTTCGAGCAGGCCGGCGTGCGCGAGTACTGGGTCGTCGACGGCGACGGCCTCGTCGGCTTCCGGCTGGAGGATGGCCGCTATCACGCGGCGAAGACGCTCGCCCTCGGCGACGCGTTCGTCTCGGAGCTCCTGCCCGGCCTCACGCTCCCCGTCTCCGAACTCCTGCCCTGAGGAGGCTGGTGTGAAATGCCGCCTACTGCGGCTGCCGATACGCGGCAATCTCGGCGCCGTGCTCCCTGCGGCCTCCTCTCCGTACGCCTAGTACGGCTCGTCGGTCCTCGGTCCGCCCGGCGCCGATCTCGCCACGTCTCGGCACCCTCGCCACGGCGCCCTTTCACACCAGCCTCCTGGCGCACGGGGTCAATCGACCCCGCTCCGACCCCAACCAGAAGAGGACGTGCGACCCCACCGGACGCGGAAACGCGCGCGATTCGTGCGGGCACCGCGATTGCACTGACGGGTCGCAGGAGGTCACGACCATGACGACGACGACGACGACGACGAAGAAGATGGCGACGTTCACGACGATGGCGATCCTGGCAGCCGGCTGCGCGATGGAGTCACGCGGTGGCTCGAACGGCACCGAGGAGGAAGCCGACACACCGGACGACGACGTCCGGGGCGGCGGCGACGGGTACGACAATCCCGTCCTCGATCCCTGGGCGCCGCTGCCCGACGAGGCCGAGGCGCGCGACTGGGCGCTGATGCGCCGTGCGATCGATCTCGGCCACGGAGTGGGCCAGGAGGTCTACGTCACTTCGATCAACGTCGAGCTGGCCCGCGCGAACCTCGAAGCTCGCTACGAAGGGGCGGCGCCCTTCGTCGTGGCGGGCGCCGTGCAGGAGGCTCCGGCCGCGGAGGCCGGCACCTGCCCCTACGTCGAGTCGATTGCGAACGACGGGTCGAGCTCCGTCTCCTGCCGCTACCTGACGGAGCGCGCGCGAGACGAGGCGTACATCCGCACGATCGAGACCCTCGCGGACCGTCCGCTCGCCGGCGACTTCGCACTCGCGACGGACCCCGCGTCGATCCAGGACTGGTACGAGTATTCGAGCGACTTCGGCGTGGACGGGGAGTTCGTGCGCGCGATGGACGACCTTCGCGAACAGGGCGCCTGCGACACCGCCCCGACCGCGCTCGAATCGAGCTACGAGGCGGGAGTCGCTCTCGGCCGCGCCCTGATGACGAGCGTGACGGAAGAGGTCGTCGCCCGGACCGCAGCGACCGTCTGCGACATCGACAACGGGATCGTCGCGCCGGCCGTGGCCGACGCCCTCGGTCGCGTCGACGCCTCGGTCGAGGCGGCGCCGCTGTGCGCGGGCATCGATCTCGACTCGATCGACGACGTCTCCCGCTTCCGCCAGGCCGAGCTCGAGTACGAAGGCGGCGTGGCAGACGGGATCCGGGAGCAGTCCGTCGTCGAGTCCGAGCAGCTCTTCCGCACTTGGATCTGCACGCCTCCGTTCCAGGGCGGCGGCGGAGGCGGCGGCGGCGGCGGAGACCCGCTCGTGCTCGACCTCGACGGCGACGGCATCCGGATCGAGCAGTCGGGACCGCTCTTCGCGTACGGCGTCTCGGGTCCCGTCCGCACCGCCTGGACGGAGCCGGGCGACGCCTTCGTCGTCCTCGATCGCGACGGCGACGGCCGCATCGTCTCGTCGGAGCTCTTCGGCGACGTGACGGTCACCGAGGACGGCATGTCCGCGCGCGACGGCTTCGAGGCGATCGCGCTCTACGACGCAGAGAGCCGCGGCGGCAACGGCGACGGCACGATCTCGGCGGCAGACGACGTCCACGGCGCGCTCGGCGTGTGGACGGACGTCGACGGCGACGCGCAGGTCGACGCGGGCGAGCTGGTCTCGCTCGCCGACGCCGGCGTCGTCTCCATCGACCCGTCCGCGGGCAACTTCGAGCGCGCGGACGGCCGCACCGGTCTCGCGGCCGACCTCACCTTCTCCTACGTCGCCGCGGAGTAGCTCCGTGCGTCCCGCCCTCCTCTCCCTCCTTCTCCTCTCCTGCATGGACCCCGGGCAGTCCCCGCCCGGGGTCCCCTCCCCCGCCGGGTACGAGCCCGCCCCGCCGAGCCGCGTCGTGCTCGTCGACCCGCAAGGCGGCGAGATCGTTTCCGGCACCATCGAGGTCCGCGCGGCGATCGAATCGCCCGAATCGATCGAGGCCGTGACGATCCTGGTGAACGGTGAGTCGATCGCGACGCTGCGAGCGGCGCCGTTCGCGGTGGAGATGGACACGACGACCCTCGGCGACGGCATCGTCGACGTCCGGGCCGTCGCGCGCTGGCAGGATGGGACCGTCGAGCGGGACGCCGCGGCGGTCCGCGTGGACAACCACGAGCCGTCCGTCGAGATCCTCGAGCCCTCCGACGGCGACTTCCGCTTCGTCGAGGACGCGCCGTTCCGGTTCTCCGTGCGCGCCGAGGATGGTTCGCAGCTCACGCACCTCCTGCTGCTCGCGGGAGACGAGGTCGTTGCCGACATCGCGCCGCTCCGGACGGACCACGTCGTCCTGGTCGACCCTGCGTCGCTCTACCCGGCCGACGCCGTGGACGCCGTGCACGTCACGCTGCAGGCCGAGGCCACCGACGCGCTCGGACGGGTGGGGACGTCGTCGATCGCCGTGAACGTCCGATCGCGGCTCGCCTGGCGGTTCGACACGCTCGGGCGCATCGAGACCGCGCCGGTCGTATTGCCGGACGGCGGCGTCGCCGTCGGCTCGTTCGACGGCCGGCTGTACGTCGTGAACTCCGACGGAACCGAGCGCTGCCGCGCGGAAGGCGGCGACGAGGTCGTCGGCGCTCCGGCCCTGTCGCCGGACGGCACGCAGATCGTCTGGGGGACGACCCGGCGCCTGCGCGCCGCGGACCCCGCGACCTGCGCCATCCGCTGGACGCACGCGACCGAGGCCATCTGGCGCGCGGGCCCCACGATCGCCCCCGACGGGACCATCTACGCCGCGACTTTCACCGGAACCCTTCACGCGATCTCCCCGGCGGGCGCGACCCGCTGGACGTTCGATCTCGGCGGCGAGTCCATCGCGCCGCCGACCGTCGCCCCGGACGGTACGGTCCTGGCCGGATCGTTCTCCGGGATCCTGCACGCCATCGCCCCGGACGGAACGCCGCGCTGGCAGTTCGAGACGGGCGCCGAGATCGGCGCGCCCGCCCTCGCGACGGACGACGCGATCTATGTGGGCTCCTACGACTTCTACCTCTACGCGCTCTCCCACGACGGCCGCGAGATCTGGGAGTACCCGTTCGCGACGGATGCCGACGTCCAGTGCGCCCCGGATCTTCTGCCGCGCGGCGACGTCGCCTTCTGCTCGCGCGACGGCCATGTCTACGCGGCCCGCGCCTCCGACGGCTCGGAGAAGTGGCGCTTCGAGACGGCGGGCCTGACCTACGGCGGCGTCGTGGTCGGCAAGGACGGCAGCGTCTACGCCGGCGCCGCCGACGGGACGCTCCATGCCCTCGGCCCCGATGGCTCCCCGCGCTGGTCCTTCGAGACCTTCGAGGCGATCGTCGCGCGCCCCGCCACCGGCGCCGGCATGGTCTTCGTCCCCTCCGCCGACCGCCGCCTCTACGCGCTGTGGGCGGACGGAACTCCCGAAGGATCCTGATCCTTCAGCGCGGCGCGGTGCACCGGCACGTCCCTGCAGAAGCGCTCGCGGGTCCGCGGGTCCCTGATCCGGTCGGCGCGCGACTTCACGAAGGCGCGCGCAAGCTCCGACGCCCGCTCCGCCTCCTCTCGCCGCCCGACCGCGGCCAGCGCGCGCGCATGCGCGAGCAGAAGCTCCGCCTCGCACTCCTCCATGCCGCCCGCCTCGTCCCTCAGGCCGAGCGCTCGCTCCGCGTCCGCGAGCGCGCCGCGGCCGTCGCCCGCCGCCACGCGCACGAGCGCGCGGATTGCGAGGGCCTGAGCGACGAGGTCGCCCGTCGCCGCCGCCACCGCGGCGTCGGCCGCATCGCCCGCCGCACGGCCCGCTTCGCAGAGGATCCGCGCCCGGTACAGGCGGGTCAGCATGCCGAGCCGCGCGTCGCCGAGATCGCGCACGAGCGCCTCCGCGCGATCCTCCGCGGCGAGCGCCTCGTCCACCCGTCCGATCCGCTCGAGGGCGAGCCCCAGGACGTTCTCCGCGTACGCGTGCGCCCTGGCGAACCCCAGCCGCCTCCCCTCCGCCGACGCCTCCGTCAGATCGCTCGCCGCCTCGGCCGTCGCCCCGAGGATCAGGAGCGACACCGCTCCGTTGATCCGGTCGCGAAGCGACTCCGCCGGCATCCCCGCCTCTCTGGCGCACGTGCTCCCTTCCCGGTAGAGCGCGATGGCGACCTCGTCGTCGCCGTCGGCGGAGGACACGAGCGCGCGGGCCGACAGGGCCTCGACGAGCGCACGCGCCTCTGCGGTCCCGCGGGCGAGCGCCTCGGCGCGGACGGCCGCCTCGCGCGCTTCCTCCCAGCGAGCGCCGTACGCTGCCGCGACGGCGCGCGCCGCCGCTGCCCGCGCGAGGGCCCCGCCCCCTACCCGCCGTGCGAGGGCGTCGAGCGCCTCGAGAGCGCCCGGGAGTTCTGCGGCCCTTCCGAGCGCGCGGATGGCGACGGTCCGCTCCTCGAGCGCCGCGAAGCCGTCGTCCCCGGCGGGCAGGTGCGACGCCGCGGCCTGCGCAAACCGCAGCCACGCCTCCAGGTCCCCTCGCGCCCGTGCGGCCCGCGCGGCTCGGAGCGCGAACGGCGCGGCCTCTGCCGGCTCGGCTCCCGCGAGCAGGTGCTCGGCGACCGTCTCGGGCTCCGCGTCCGGCCGCCCGGCGAGCCATCGTCCGGCCGCGAGGTGCAACGGCGCGCGGTCCTCGTCCGCGAGCGACCGATGCGCGACCTCCTGGACGACGCCGTGCCGGAACCACCACTCCTCCGTGCCTGCGAGTCGCGAGGTGGGCCTGCGCTGCAGCACCTCGCGCCTCGCGAGCGCCGCGAGCGTCGGGGCCGGGTCGAGGGCTCCGATCGCGAAGAGCGCCTCGCGGTGAAACGCGCGGCCGAAGATGCTCGCGCGCACGCAGAGGTCGCGCTCCGCGGCGGGCAGCCCGTCGAGCCGCGCCTGGACCGCGCCCTCCGCGGTCGACGGCAGATCCGCGGTCCGCACGGCGAGCGGGTCTGCGCCCTCCTCGCGCAGCTGCGCGACGATCTCCTCGACGACCAGCGGGACGCCCCCGCTGCGATCGTGAAGCGCGCTCGTGAAGGCCTCCGGGAGCGGCGCGCCCCACGTGCTCTCCGCAAGACGCCGCGTCGACCCGATGCCGAGCGCGCGGACCTCGAAGAGCTGCACGTCGCCGCCCGCCCACGCGGCGCGCGCGGCGTCGACGCCGTTCCAGCGGACCGTGCCCAGGACCAGCCAGGCCGCTCGCGGCGCGTCTCGCAGCAGCTTGCCGACGAGGTCCACCGACTCCGCGTCCGCGAAGTGCACGTCTTCGAAGACCCAGACGACCGGCCGCGCCGAAGCCTCGAGCCACGCGCGCAAATCCACGCGCACCTGCTCTGCCAGCGCGCGCGCGTCCGCTCGCGCCGCCGCGAGCCGCTCGGTCGCCGGGAAGCCGGCGCCGACGATCTCGCCGACGGAGGCCGCACGCGCCTCGTCTCCCAGGAGTCCCACGAGCGCGGCGCGGCGGCCTTCCGCAGGCGTGCTCTCGTCGATTCCAGCGCGTCCGCGCACGGCATGCGCGAGCGCCCCGAGCGGGGTGAACGCGCGCCCCGCCTCGCCGCGCAGCTCCCAGAGGTCAGGGACTTCGCCTCCCGACAGCCCGGACGGGCCGAAGCGCCCGGATCGCAGCTGCATCGACAGCTCGCGGACGAGGCGGCTCTTGCCGACTCCTGGCGGGCCCGCGAGGACCACCGCGGTCGGCTCGCGGTCGTCCGTCACCCGCTGAACGAGCGCCGACAGGTGCGCCATCTCCCCGTCGCGCCCGACGAGCGGCGCCGCCCGTTCCGCACCCAGCAGGTGCCTGCGGGTCGCCTCGTCCATCGCAGGACTCCCGGCGGCCGCCCGGGGCAGCGCGGCGCGAGCCGCCTCCACCGCGGCGCCGGCGACCTCGCCGGCCCGTGCGACGGCCCGACCCGTGCCCACGGCGACGCGACTCGCGGCCGGCGCGACCGCGAGCGCCGTCTCCCAGGCGCGCCGGGGCTCCTCGCCGGTCCACGAATCGTCGCCGAAGACCGCCACGGCAATTCCGTCTCGCAGGACCGCGGCGCGCCCGCCGCGCCGCTCACTCTCGCGCGCGAAGGCCGCCACGTCGCGGACGCCCTGTGCGAACACGACGGACACGAGGCGCGGCGATCGCCCGGTGGATTCCGGTCGGGCAACGACCGTCACGGCCGTCGCCTCGAGCGAAGGGCCGGTCTCGACGGCGCTCAGCGCGTGCAGGACCGCCGCCGCGCCCTGCGGGCGATCGGCCGGAGACTTCGCCATCAGTTCCCGGATCAGAAGGACGAGCGCGCGAGGGGCGTCCGGACGCAGCGGACCGAGGTCCGGCGGGTCCTCGGTCAAGACGCGGACCAGCACGGCGATGGGCGTCGGCGCGGAAAACGGAGGCTCCCCGGCGAGGCAGTGGTGGAGAACGGCCCCGAGCGAGTAGAGATCGGCCGCCGGTCCCACCTCGCGCCGGCCGTCCGCCTGCTCGGGCGGCATGTATCCCGGCGTACCGATCACGGCGCCGGTCATCGTGAGCCGCGCCGCGTCGTCCTGCGTGCGCGAGACGCCGAAGTCGAGGACCTTGGGCCCGTCCGACGTCAGGAAGACGTTGCCCGGCTTGAGGTCGCGGTGGACGATCCCGGCGCCGTGCGCGGCCTCCAGCGCGCCCGCGATGGCCCGGCCGATCTCGAGGACCTCCGCGATCGGGAGCGGCCCTCGATCGAGACGCGCCGCGAGCTCGGTTCCGGTGAGCAGCTCCATCGCGAGCCAGGGCCGCCCGTCGGCATCCTGTCCGTGATCGAGCGCGCGGACGACGGCCGGATGCTGCACGGCGAAGAGCGCCCGGACCTCGCGGTCGAACCGTGCGCGCCAGTCGTTCTCCCACTCGAACGCGTGGAGCCGCTTGAGCGCGACGGCCCGTCCGGATTCGTCCTCGGCGCGCCACACCTCCCCCATCCCGCCGCGCCCGAGCAGCGACAGGAGCCGATACCGACCGACGCGCGTGCCCGCCGTCACCCGCGCGGAGTGTACGCTGGATCGCTCGCGCGGCTCGGCGAGCGGTTCCACGAGCATGTCGCGGTATCCTCTCCGGGTGAACCGGTGCGCCCTGCTCTCGGTCGTCGTCCTCTCCTGCGGCGAGGCGGTGGACCGGCCTCCGTCGTTCACGAGCCATCATCCGGAGATCTGCGGCAACGGCGTCGACGACGACGGGGACGGGGCGTTCGACGAGGACTGCGCCTGCGAGCCGGGGGAGCTCGAGGCCTGCTACCCGGGCGAGCGCTCCGCTGCGGGCGTGGGGCGCTGCACGCTCGGTGAGGCCGTGTGCGGCCCGGACGGGTGGGGTCCCTGCGAAGGGGCGCAGCTGCCGATCGACGAACGCTGCGACGACGACGTCGACGACGATTGCGACGGCGCGGAGGACGACGGGTGTCCGGAGCCGCGCGCGATCTGCCCTCCGAACTTCTCGACCGAGCCGCTGGTCGAGGTTCGCATCGAGGCGACAGGCTCCGACGAGGACGGGCGGATCGTTTCGTACCTGTGGGAGCTCGTGGAGCGACCCGAAGGCTCGGGCGCGCGCGTCGATCCGGACGACGTCGAGGATCCGCCCTTCACGCCGGACCTCGTGGGGCTCTACACGCTGCGACTCACGGTGACGGACGACGACGGGCTAACGGACTCGTGCCAGGTCGATCTCGCCGCGGGCGGGCGCGGCACGCGCGTCGAGATGTACTGGAACCCGCCCGACGGCTCCTGCGACGAGTTCCCCGGATCCGGCTGCGATCCGTCCGACGTCGACCTGCACCTGCTGCATCAGGACGCGACGGGATGGTTCAGCGATCTCGACTGCTACTACCTCAACTGCCCCGGCGGCCTCGAGTGGGACGGGCCCGCCGGCAGCGACGACCCGCGCCTGGACCTCGACGACGTGGAGGGCTTCGGTCCCGAGAACATCAACGTCGACGTGCCGCCGCCCGGCGCGACCTACCGGGTGGGCGTGCACTATTACTCGGACGACGGATCGGGCCCGGCCGAGGTCTTCGTGAACGTCTACTGCGGCGAGCTGTCCCTCGAGCCCGCGGCACGGTTCGGCCCGGTGTCGCTGCCGTCGACGGATGCCTTCTGGCGCGTCGCGGATCTGGAGTGGGAGGGCACGGACTGCACCGTCACGCCGATCGATCCGGATGGTGACGCGCTCACGACGGGTGCAGCCGCGAGCGGGGCTCGATAGCGTTCAGTCGATCCGGTAGCCGTGCTGCAGGAGCAACCTGCCGGTCCGGTCCATCTCGGTCATGGACTGGACCTCGAACCCGAGCGCGTCCGCCACGCGGTTGATGATGCAGAAGGCCGCGCAGATGTGGACCGCGACCTCGAGGGCCGATTCGGACACGCCGGAGGTCCGGGCGGCGGCGGCGTCCTCGGGTCCGACGCTCGCAGGGTCCTTCGTGAGTCTCTCGATGAAGGTGAGCGTCGCGCGAAGCTGCGGGGAGATCGGCGCCGAGCGATGGTCGGCGAGCGTCGCCTCGACCACGTCGCGGCCGAGCGCTGCGTGCGCGACGGCCTGGTGCGAACCGAGGCAGTAGGCGCACCGGTTCACCTTCGACACGAACGCCGCGAGCAGCTCCCGCTCACCGACCGTCCAGTCCGACGCGCCCCGCAAGAGCCGCTGGATCCATTCCACGAACGGTCGGCCGAACAGCTCGGGGCGGTACCGCATGACGATCATGAGGTCGGAGCCGGTGGTTTTCCCCCTCGAAACTCGGGGGAGTTTCATCGGCCGCACTCCCGCAGCGGCCTCTGGCCCGTCGCGGGGCGGCCGATAGGCCCGGGAGGATGCGCGCTGTCCGCGCGCGCTTCGTTCCGACTTCGCGCCTTCGGCGCTCGCGGGTTCACCGGCGCCCCCGCAGCGCGGCGAGGCCGTGTTCCGCCCGCGCGAACCCCGCCCCGGCCGCGGCTGCGAGGGTGATCTCGAGCACGGCGTCCTCCGACCGGACCGACGCCAGCAGCCCCTCGACGTCCGCCTGTCGGGGCCGGTGGGCGACCGCGTCGACGAACGCCTGCACGATCGGCACGAGCCCCTCCCCCCCCGCCGCGAATCCCTCGCCACCACGGGCGCGTGCCATCGCCGACGCGCGCAGGTCGCTGGAGGTCTCCCCCGGAGCCCCGACGATCGCCTCCCGCACCCCGTCCGCGTGCTCCTGTAGTGACTGCATTCCGGCTCGCAGGATACTGCGATCCAGGCGGCCTGTTCGGCCTGCCCGCGATCCAAAGGAATGAGGGCGCCAGCTGTCCTGTTGTCGGCCGTGTACCGCGACGACAGGGAGGCCCGGACGATCCGGCTCGACGCCCTGCAAGACGACCTCGCCCGATGGCGCGACCGAGCCGAGGACGCCGAGCACCAGCGCGAGGACCTTCTGCAAGAAGTCGGTTACCTGCGCGGCGTGGCTCGCGTGTGCGATCCCCGCGGGACGCCCAGGCTCCGGCTCGCCCTTGCGGGCGTCGTCGGGCTCGTCACCGTCGCTGCCGCCGCGGTCGAGCTCCTCCGATGAGCGGCCCCCGAACTACTCGGCGACGATCATCGTGAAGCGGCGCCGCGCGACGGGTCCGGAGTCGGCCTCGAGGACCAACGTGAACGTGCAGCTCCCCGCGGCCGACGGCGTGCCGCGAACGCTGCCCGTGTCGCCCACGATCTCGAGACCCGGCGGAACCCGGCCACCGTGCCGGACACCCCAGCGGTAGGGACCCGCGATCTCGCCTGCCGCCGTGAGCGTCGCTTCGTAGGGCTCCCCCACGACCGCGGCAGGCACCTCGACCTCGACGATACGGAGCGGATCCCCGTCCGTGACCACGATCTCGAACCACGGGCTCGACAGGATGGTGTCCGTGAACGTGTCGCTCCCGGACCAGTCGGGGGCGGGAACCACGGGAAAGCCGGGCCAGGAGGCGTGCGTCTCCGAGTAGCAGAAATACATCCCCGGACCGTCGGCGATCGCGTCGGCCCGATCGTCCAGCAGGGGCCAGGCGTTGTACGGCTCGTCGCGGTCCGTCGTGAAGTGCACGTCGCGATGACCCTGCGCCGCCGCCCAGCCCTCGGGCCCGAGGACGAGCGAGCGCTCGATCGAGAAGTCCGCACTAGGCGCGGCCGTCTCGGGCGAGTCGATCGCGAGGGACGCCGACGAGCCGGAAGGCAAGGACGTCATCCAGTGGTCGTGGATACCGGCTTGCGCACCCGGCTCGGACTCGTTGCCCGCTCCGTCGACCGCCGTGACCACGTACACGTGGAACGACTCGGGCTCGACCGCGTGCCGGAAGCTGATCGTCTCGCTGGCGCCGACCTGGACGTACGCCCCGGGCCACGGCCAGGTCGGCTCGATGGCGCCCGCCGCGTACACGCGATACTCGGCGACCCCCACGTTGTCCGTCGCCTCCGTCCAGTGGACCTCTATCTCGGCGTCGCTCGCGGCGAAACCCTGGGTCCCCCGCGTCCTGGCGGGCGGCGATGCGAGGTCCATCGACCCCCCGCCGGAGACATCCATCTCGCCGCAGCCGCCGTCGGTGTCGGCGTCCGTATCGGCGTCGGTGTCGACGTCCGAATCGGAATCCGAATCCGCGTCGGAGTCCGTATCCGAATCCGAGTCCGCTGCCGCGTCGGAGTCGTCCCCGCCCCCGCACCCGGACACGATCAGAAGCGACACCTGCAGCGCCCCGTGCCTCATGACGATCCTCCTGCCCCGTCCGGCAGTGCGAAGACTTCCATCTCCCGGCCGACGCCCCGCGGCGCATGTCGCCCGAGCGGACGCCACGGAAGATCCAGGTGGCGCACGAACTCACCGCTGAAGAGCGCGGCGGCCCCGAGTGTCTTGGTCAGAGATTCGAGCCGCGCCACCTCGTTGGCCGCGGGGCCGATCACCGAGAACTCGAGCCGTTCGGGGATCCCGATGTTGCCGAAGAGGACCTCCCCGACGTGCAGACCGACACCGTAGGACAGAGGCGGGGACGAATCGGCCGCGCGACGGTCGTTGAGCTCCGACAAGCGACGCTCGGCTTCGCGGACCGTCGCGACGGCGCGCTTGCACGCGTCCGCTTCGCCGCCATTCGACGCAGAGACGGGGAATATTCCAAGCACCGCATCGCCGACGAAGCGCAGCACCTCACCGCCCTGCGCGAGGACGGCCCCCGCGGTGGACTCGAAGTAGCAGTTGAGCGCACGCAGGAAGTCCGCCGGCGAGAGCTGCGCCGCAAGCGGCGTCGAATCCCGCAGGTCGCTGTACCAGATGGCCGCGCGGATCGCGGTGCAGTCGCCGCGCTGGATGCTCCCCGCGAGCACCCGTTCGCCCGCCCCCGGACCGAGGTATGCCGCGAGGATGTTGCGCGTGATTCCGCGGCTGATCGCCATCTTGCAGGCGACCGCGAGCGATCGGAACACCTGCCCGAGCGCCCTCAGATCGTCGTCTCCGAATCCACCCTTCGCGTCCGTCGCGAAGGACGCGTACACCCCGTCGAGCCCCTCTCGGATCATGTCCGCCCCGGGAAACACGACGTGGAAGAGCGCGTAGTCGGTCCCGCCCAGTTCCCGGACGTCTCGGAGGACCGGGAAATCGAGGCGCGCAGTGTCTCCCTCGAGCCGCCTGCGCAAGAAGGGCAACCCGTGCTCGGTCACGAACCGCAGCGGACTGTCACGCCACGCCGACGTGGCCGAATCGCCGTGAGCGTGCGTGCGCACGGCAATCGACGCACCACGCTGCCAGATCATGCTGGTTCCGATGTACAGCGGGTGCAGTGTCGGGAAGCTCCCCGAGAATCGCCAGACGGGCACGCCCGAGGCCCAGAGGCGCGTGCAGACTCCTTCGATCAGGACCTCGAGACTCGCATCCTGGATCGTCTGCTCCGTGAGCCAGTCGATGACGCCCGAGACGGGATCGGATTGTCCGGTCACGACGGCGCCTCCGGCAGCGCGAACACGTCCATCTCCCTTCCGATGCCTCGAAGGGAGTGGCGGCCCAGCGGGCGCCACGGCAGATCGACGTTGCGCACGAACTCTCCGCTGAAGAGCGCGGCAGCCCCGAGCGTCTTGGTCAGCGATTCGAGCCGCGCCACCTCGTTGGCCGCGGGCCCGATCACGGAGAACTCGACGCGCTCGGGGATCCCGATGTTGCCGAAGAGCACCTCTCCGACGTGGAGCCCCACGCCGTAGGAGAGCAGAGGGACCGATTCAGCTGCTCGACGGTCGTTGAGCGCCCGCATCCGCTGCTCGGCGTCGCGCACCGCTGCGACGCCGCGGCTGCAGGCGTCTGCGTCGCCGCCCGACGGGCTGACGGGAAAGATCCCCAGGACCGCATCGCCGACGAAGCGCAGCACCTCCCCGCCGTGCGCGAGGACGGCCCCCGCGGTGCACTCGAAATAGCAGTTCAGCGCATGCAGGAAGTCCGCCGGCGAGAGCTGCGCCGCGAGCGGCGTCGAGTCCCGCAGGTCGCAGTACCAGATGGCCGCGTGGATCGCGCTGCAGTCGCCGCGCCGGATGTTCCCCGCGAGCACCCGCTCGGCCGCCCCCGGTCCCAGGTACGCCGTGAGGACGTTGCGTGTGGTTCCCCGGGTGATCGCCATCTTGCACGCGACGGCGAGCGACCGGATCACCTGCCCCATTATGCGGAGGTCGTCCTCTCCGAATCCACCGCGCGCGTCCGTCGCGAAAGACGCGTACAGCCCGTCGCTCCCCTCGCGCGTGAAGTCCGCGCCGGGGAACGCGACGTGAAAGAGCGCATAGTCCGTCGCGCCCGCCTCCCGCATCTCGCGCAGGATCGGGAAGTCGAGGCGCGCGGCGTCACCCTCGAGACGCCTGCGCAGGAAGGGCAGTCCGTTCTCGGTCAGGAAACGAAGCGGGCTGTCCTGGTACCCCGGATGGGCCATGCCGCCGTGGGGGAAATTGCTCGCGCTGATCGGCTCTCCGCGTTTCCAGATCACGCTCGACGAGTGGTAGAGCGGATGCAGGGTCGGAAAGCTCCCGAAGAACCGCCAGACGGGAACGCCGGCGGCCCAGAGCCTCTTGCAGACCCCTTCGACCAGGACCTCCAGACTCGAATCCTGGATCGTCTGCTCGGTGAGCCAGTCGATGACGCCCGAGACGGGATCGGACTGCGGGGACACGAGTCAGTCGCTTCAGGGCCCGTTGCTGGCGTCGATCCTGCGCTCCGATCGGCCAACGTCGTCCATGGCTTCGGCCGTGAGGGAGTCCACGCCGTAGGTCTCGCGGAAGGCGCGCGCCCGGGCGTTCGTCGTGTTCGGGTCGAGCACGTCTTCGATCGGGATCCGCCCCTTCGCCGTCCGGAGCCAGCCGACACGGCCGGGACGGACCCTGCCGGGGATGTCGACGTCCGGACGTTCGCAGGTGACCAGGGCGACCGCGAAGAGGGGAACGGCGAGGAGCTTCATCGCTTCATCTTACCACCGTCATCCACCACCGGGGCGCCCGACGGGCGCCTGGGGTCCTATCAAAGTGAGTAGCTGCCGACCGGTCCGGCCGCGAGGACCTCCAGCAGGTAGACCGTGTCCTCCTCGACGTCGAAGTTCGCGAAGGCGGAGTTCTCGTAGCCGATGTCGTCCGTGGCGAAGCGGATGAGCTCGATCATGTCCGCGCCGTCGTCCAGGACCTCGTAGACCACGAAGTCGAGCAGGTCGACCGCGTCGTCCCACCACGCGAGCTCGTGCAGCTCCGTCACGCCGGGACCGGTCCGGAAGACGAAGTAGTCGGCGGTGTCGTCGCCCCCGATCTGCGCCCCGAACACGTACAGGCCGCTGCCGCCGAGAGGGTGGTCCAGATCGAGCTCCACGACGCCGCAAGGCTGCGCGTCGTTGGGCGTGTCGTTCGGCTCGCGGTCCTGGCAATTGACCACGTCGGCTCCCGGATCAGGGATGGCCAGATCGCCGGTCCCCGTGTCCGTTTCGCTTCCGGTGTCCGTGCCGGTGTCCGTGCCGGTGTCCGTGTCGGCGTCGGTGTCCGCGTCCGTGTCGGCGTCGGTGTCCGAGTCGGTGTCGACATCCGCATCCGCCCCGTCCCCGTCGCCCACACCGGCGCCAAGGCAGTCGGTCAGCAGAAGCCCGAAGAGGATTCCGAGAAAGCCAAGTCGTCCCATCGCGCCCTCCAAGAAATGCCCGCGCACCGAGCCCGTGCATGCGGCGTGCCTGCGAAGATCCGCTGAAAACGCCGTGGACGACGTTGCCCTATCCGATCGGCGGCCGGGCAGCGTCAGCGGAATGACGTCAGCCGCCAGGGCCCCCCGCCGGGCAGGCGCGCGACGACCATGATCAGTAGTAGCCGCCCTCCTCGTCGATCACCAGGCGGCAGGACTCGATGCAACCGTCGACGATGATGAAGATCCGTTCCCCACGGTCGAGGGTGCAGAAGTTAGCTGCGCCGACGACACCGCCCCCCCCGCACCCCTCGCGGCGCAGGTCGCAACCGCCTTGTGTGATCGCAAAACCCGCACCGGCGGGACCCGCGGTCAGGCCGAACCGGTAGAGCGCACCTCCTGCGGGGCTCGTCCAGAGATAGACGAGGTCTTCCCGACCGTCCCCGTCGGGAGCCGGGGGCATGTCGTCCCCCTGGCCCGTCGTCGACAGATCCGCGACCTCCACGGGGAACTCGTTGCCTAGATCGACGTCAACGCAGGGAGGGAGACGATCATCTTCCCGGCCCCCGCAGGTCGTGCAGACGAACGAGGTCAGCGCCAGAACCGCAGTTCGAACCCACCGCCCGCGCTTCCAACGTTTCATGTCGGCTCGATGGCGGGCAAAGTCTTCCGACTCGGCACTTGCCTACGACAGGGCATGCAAAGGGCAAGTATCACGCGAGCCGTGCCCGCGACTGTGACACGGATCGTCAGAGCCGGTACAGCATCACGTAGACCGCCACGCCGCTCGCCGAGACGTACAGCCAGATGGGCAAGGTCCAGCGGGCGATCCGTCGGTGCGCCGGATAGCGCCCGGTCCAGGCGCGGCGGATCGTGACGAGCGCGAGGGGCACGAGGGCGGCTGCGAGAAGGACGTGCGGGATCAGGATCGCGAAGTACACGGTCCGCAGGGTGCCCGTGCCACCGAACGGCACGGACCCGACCTGCGCGTGGTGGATCAAGTAGGTGACGAGGAAGAGCGACGAGAGCGCGAACGCCGTCAGCATGCAGGCCTTGTGAGCGGCTCGACGTTGCCGGCGGATGAGGACGTACCCCGCCAGAAGGAACACGCCCGAGGCGCCGTTGAGCGCCGCGTTCACGACGGGCAGGATCGACCCGTGCCCGTCTCCCTCGCGCCCGCCCACGCCCCACATCACGACCGCGACCGCCGCGAACACGACGACGGACAGCGCGGCGACGACCCAGCTCGAAACCCGCGGCGCGTCCATTTGCGCCGGAGCATAGCAATCCTGATCACGCCCAGGGGGCCGGCGGCACTCGCCCCCTCCGTCAGGAAAGGTCGGCTCGCCAGTGCTTGACCCAGAAACCGGTGAGCTTGCCCCCGTCGTCGAGGACGACCCGGACCTCGGGATCGCCGGCGCTGAAGACGGCGCGGAGGCGATGGATGCGTGCGCCCGGTTCCTCCAGGGCCGTCCAGGCTTCGGTCCACGATGCGCTGACGTACTCGCCGAAGACCTGCTGGATGCCCTCAAAGGCACGCCGTTGCCGATCCGGGTCGAGTGATGCGCGTAGCCTGTCCGCCGCTTCGTCGCCGAGAGACTCGAAGCGTCCTTCGCGCCAGGCTGCGAGGATCCGATCGGCGAGCGCGACGGCGACTGCGCGCGCGCCGTCGTCCACGTCGCCGTCCGGGACCCGCTGGAACGGGGGACGACGACGCCACCATGCGATCGCCGCGGCCACGGCCACGCCGACTACCAAGACTCCGACCGCCCAGACCCGTGGGATTCGTCTCATCACGTCGCAGGATAGCGCGATCCGCGACCCTAGTTCAGCACGCCCTCGCAGCTCTTCGTGACGCTCATGCTGTTGAGCGTCGGCGCCATCTCGCGGTCGAAGCTGCGCAGCACCGCCTCGACGTGCAGCAGGTTGCCGGGCGTGACGCCCGCGGCGGTCAGTGCGTCGGCGATCGACAAGGGGGACTCGACCGGAGGCGCCGTGCCGAGATCGATCACGGGCGCGATGGCGAGCGCGACGAGATCGTCCGCCGTCTTGACGCGGAACGAGACGGTCGTCTCCTCCGGCAGCACCGCGTCGAACGCGAGGTCGACCCAGCGGACGTCGCCTTCTGCGCAGCCGTCGAAGACGTGCGGGTAGGTGCCGGCGGGGTTGATCGCGTTGATGAGCTGGAAGCCCGTCATGTCCGAGTACGTGTACGCGCCGACGAGCGGCGGCGTGATCGTCTCCACCTCGAGCGACACGGGATCCACGACGAACGCGCGGCTGCCGGCGAACTCCACGCTCCAGGCGAAGCCGTCGAAGTCGATCGCCCAGCCGTGGCCGCCCGCGCCGGGGATGGACGTCGCTTCCATGGTCTCCGCGTCGATCCGCCACGGACCCGCGCGCCCGAAGAGCCCGCCGCCGAACTCGCCCACGTACGCGTTGCCCGCCGCGTCGCACGCGATGCCGCCGCCGTACACGTCGGCGACCGGCGTCTCCCAGGTCCCGTCCGACGGGTCGTAGCGCGCCGTCGAGCCGCCGATCCACACGCGGCCCTCCGGGTCGACCGTGATCCCGTACCAGCTCTCGCCGGCCAGGAGCGGCACGAGCGTCGCCTCGAGCGTATCGGTGTCGACGCCGAGAAGCTGCGCCCCGGCGTTCGAGAAGGTCCACAGCATGTGGTCCGGGCCCAGCGCCACGCCGTACGGGGAAGCATTCGGGATCACGCGCCCGGTCGCGACGCCGGTCTCGGAGTCCAGCTCGTGGATGTCGTAGTGCGAGTAGTCGCCGACCCAGACGACCTCCTCGACGACGCCGTCCAGGCCCTCGCGGACCTCGAACGCCTCGCCGCGCGCGCCGGCGCCGACCGCCGTCGTCCACGCCCAGCACTCGTCCGACTGGAACGCGTGCACGTCGGCGGCGCCCGTCGACGTCTCGACCAGCCCGTCTCCGTCGCGGTCCGCGCAGTCGCTCGCGAGGTACTTCGTCGCCTCGCCACCCGCGCCGCGGTTCGCGACCACGACGTCCCCGTGCGGGTTGACCGTCGTGCGCGACGGCGAGTCCCCGCCGCCGCTCCAGCCCGTCCGGTACCTGCCCGTCTCGAGGCGCGTGCGGGTGTCGATCTTCGTGACCGTGCCCTCCGCGCTGTTCGCGATCCAGATCACGTGGTTCGTGACCATCGCGGACTCGTCGAGGGTGATGCCGCCCTCGGGCGTGACCTTGACCCCCGTCGAGCCGTCGCCCTCCGGATCCCACGCCTCGTCGCACCCGGCGCCGATGCAGTTCTCCTCGCAGTCGAAGTTGCAGTCGCCGCACGCGCTCTGGACGCCGTCGTCCACCGTCCCGTCGCAGTCGTCGTCCGTCTCGTTGCACGCTTCTTCGCCCGGCAGGACCTGGCCGTCGCACAGGCCCCAGGTCCCGTCCTCGCACACCATCGTCCCGGGAGCGCACCGGCCCACGCCGAGCGTCCCGGCGTCACCGCCGTAGCAGCGCTCCGGCTCGTTTGAGTCGCAGGCACAGCCCGGCGCGACGTTCGCGTGCTCCTCGCAGTAGGCGTCGCACTCGGCCTGCGCGTGGATCGCGGGGACCGACTCGTTGCAGTCATCGCCCTGACAGCCCTCCCCGATGCCGTATCCGTCGCCGTCGACGTCGGAGCAAGCGCCGGGGAACCCCTCGTCGTCGTCGTCGCCCCCGCCGCCGGTCGCGACCCCACAGCCAAACCCCGAAAACAGAAGTCCTGCAAAGATGATCCGCGCCATGATCGCCTCCTAGAAGCCAAAACCGCCGTCGTCGCCGGGGCACTCGTCCGAATCCGTCACGTAGTACGGGTCGTCCTTGTTGATGGGGCAGTTGTCGGCGTCGAGGCCGTCGCCGGGCTCCGTCGAGCAGGTCAGCGTCCCCGTCAGGTGCCCGGCGTTGCAGACGTCGCCCTCCTGGAAGTACACGGTCGACGAGGGCGGGTCGTAGGCCACGCACCCTCGCGCGTCGCCGCCCACGAAGTCGATGTCGCAGGCGATCGGGAACGGGTGCGACTCCGGGCAGCTCGCGGTCACGCAGTCGCCGTCGATGTCGATCGCGACGTCGATGATGTCGCACTCCTCGTCCTCGCCGTCGCAGTCCTGGTCGATCCCGTCGCCGCAGACCTCGGCATCCGGCGAACCCTGCCCCGAGCACTCGCCCCAGCGCGGGAACTCGCCCTCGAGCTCGCAGGGCTGCGTGCCGAAGTTGCACGCGCCGACCCCAGCCATGGCCGGATCCCCGACCCAGCACTCCTGCGATCCGTCCACCTCGCAGGCGCACCCTTCGTCGATGATGCCGTCGGCATCGTCGTCGAATCCGTCACAGGTCTCGGCGTCGTCGGCGTCCGCGTCGGCATCGGCGTCGGCGTCACCGGCCGGATCCGAGTCGGAGTCGGCGTCCGCGGCCGGATCGCCGTCGGCGTCCCCGTCGCCGAAGTCGAACGCGTCGTCGGCATCGCCCTCCCCACCGCCCGTGGTGGCGCCCGGTCCACCGCAACCTGCCAGGAGGAAGAAGAAGGAGACCGCGAGGGGCTTCGTCATGCCCCCGTTCAAAGCAGACTGCGTGCCACGCGCTTTCGGGGTTGCCTCGCACCCGCCGGCCCGAGATCACACTGGATTCCCCGGCGCGAGGGTGGGGTCGACTGACCCTAGGCGGGGTCGATAGTCCCCGGGCAACCCCATTGCCGGGTGAGCCCGGCCGGGTAGTAGAAGACGAACGCCAGGCACATCTCGTCGCCCGACGAGTGTCCGAATCGAACCGGGTCGGGTCCCGGGTTCACGTACGTGCACTCGACGCCGACGTCGTCTCCCCCTGCGTCGAATTGCAGAAGCGGCTGGTCGCCGAAGTCCCAGGGATCGACCGCCGCGACCCCCTCCCCTCCCACCGAGATCTCGATGCTCGTTCCCAGGCCGTGCATGTGTGGGTACGCGGCGAAAAACGTCCGATCGCCGCCGGCCGGGCAGGCGCTGCCGACCGCGTGCTCCTCCGAGTCGGGCGGGATCTCGAGCTGGGCCGGGCCAATCGTCACGACGTCGGCCTCCTCCTCCACCTCGCCCACGACCTGCATCTCCACGCCGAGGACGAAAGCGATCTCTGCATCCGTCGCGTTGACCAGGTGAAGCCCGAGCCGCAGCGGCTCCCCCTCGTCGATCCGCAAGCCGACCCCGTCCGGCATCTCGAGCGATCCCGTCCCCCGCCCCGAGGCGAACACGGTCGGAAACATCGGACGCCCGTCCGGCGCCTCGATCGGCTCGCCCCGCATCAGGATCAGGTGATGGAGCAGGACGTCGTCTGCCGGTACGGAAGGATCGAACCGGACGACGAATCCCCCCGTGGGCATCGTCGTCTCGTACTCGCGATACTCCTCGGAGCCCGGCCCGATTCGATCGGGCCCCGAGGAGATCCGGACGGTCGTGGCGGTGTCGGGGCCCGCGGACGCGGTGCCCGGAGCGCCCGCGTCGGCGCAGGCGACGAAGAGAGCGGCGATGAGACCTACTCGGCGCATCCGAGGGATCGGATGAGCCCGTCACGACCGACGACGTGCAGGCCGTCGCCCGACGGATCCCACTCGACCGCGACCTGCAGGGCCAGGTCGCGCCGGGACCGCTCCGTCATCGTGGCGATCGAGAACGTACGGACCGTTCCCTCCGCGCCGACCGTCGCGAACGACGTGCCGTCCGGAGACGCCGCGATCGCGACCGGATCGTGCCATGCAACGTCCGTCAGGACCGCTCCGCCCTCGCCGTCCGTCAGGTCGATGCGCGCGACCGCGCCCCGGCTCGCGGCGACGACGGTCTCGGCGCCGACGACCGCAATCTTCCGGACGTCGCCGACGCTCCATCCCGCGCGCCTGGCCCAGCCGTCCGCGGCGCTCCACAGCTCGACGGCGTCGACGGCGGCCCACCCCTCGAACGTCCATCCTCCGACCACGAGGTCGTGCCCGCCGGCGACGAAGGCCAGGTCTCGCGCCGAGAAGCGATCCGGCGCCTCGACGACCTCGCTCGTGTCCGGCGACCAGATCCGGACGCCCTCCCCGAAACCCGCGATCGCGACCAGCGCCCCGTCGTCCGAGAGCGCGACGTCGGCCGCCGGCAACCCGGTGTCGCCCGGAAGCCGCGCGATCTCCGAACCCTCGCCATCCCGCAGGACGACGTCGCCCGCTCCCTCCGCGAAGACGACTCGATCGCCCGCCACGCTGAACGCCACCGCACACTCGGGTCCCCCGCCGTAGGCGGCGAGATCCGTGGAGAGGAATTCGTCCAGCTCGGGGCCGCCCGACTCGATCGACCACAGCCCGACGCGCCCGCCCGCTCCCGCGATCGCCGCCCGCCCGTTCGACACCGTGGCCGACAGCACCTGCTCGTCGCCGCTCCACGAGATCCAGCGGTCGTCGAGGCTCTCTTCACCCTGCACACACGCCGGCACCGGCGCAGGCTCCGTCCAGGTCGCCGGCGCCGCCGCGCCGGACGTCGTGCAGCCTCCCACGAAGATCACCATCAGTCCGACCATGCATCCAAGCCATCTCGAGTTCTTCATCGCTCAACCCTCCTGACCGCCAGCCTGCGCGGCAGGAGCCGTACGCTCAATCGATACTTTCTTTCCGTCGGCGTATGGGATTGGTTTACGAGCCCGTGGCGGACTCCGGAGTGGGTCAGAGCAACTCGGGGAAGCAGCACCCGTCGGCGCGGCAGAAGAACCCGACGGCGCACTCCGGATCGCCTGCATCGCCGCAGGGCGCGCCGTCGTCGGCGTCCGTGCACCTCGGCTCGCAGCAGTGATCTACGCACTCCTCGCCCTCCGGGCAGGGCGCGTCGCCGGCGAAGCCGCAAGGGGCGCCGTCCTCCGGATCGGCGCACCGCTCCGCCTCGGGCGTGCAGCAGAAGTCGATGCACACTTCACCGGCCGGACAGGCCGCGTCTCCGGCGAGACCGCACGGAGCGCCGTCTTCGGGATCGGGGCAACGCTCGCCGCCCTTCTCGGGCGTGCAGCAGCCGGTGATGCAGACGAACCCGGCCGGACACGGGTCGTCGCCCGCCTCGCCGCACGGGTCTCCGTCCTCGGGATCCGGGCACCGATCGTCGTCGTCGCACCACTCGGGGATCTCGTCCCGGCCGAAGCAGATCTCGCACTCCTCGCAGGGATTGAGGCAGGCGTCCACCGGCAGGCACGGGTGGCACCGCTCGTCGTCGAGGAGGTCCGCCGGGAAGCAGCTTGCGTCGTCCGTCTCGTAGTCGAGCGAGCCGAGCCAGACCCAGCGGCCGCTGCCGGGCTCGACCTCGCAGCATCCGAAGCAGTCGCAGCCGTTTGGCGTGAGCGGACCGCAGACGTCCTCGCACTCGTCGCTCTGATCGTCGGGACAGCGCGGGCCGCCGACGAGATCCACGTCGTAGGCGCACGACTCCTCCGGGTAGGGCGGGTCGCCCTCCTCGTGCGGATCGCACGAGTGGTCCCAGAAGCAGTCGTCGTTGCCCGCGCCGCTGTCGTCGTCCCAGTAGCAGTCCTGGTTGCAAGGATCGTTGTTCGCGCCCGGGATGCCGATCTCGAATCCGTCCTCCGTGTTGTCGCAGGCTCCTAGACAGTCGGGGTCGTGGTAGTCCGTCAGGCCGTCGCCGTCGTTGTCCGCGCAGTCCCCGCACTCCCAGATGCGATCGGCGCAGTGGCCGAAGCAGCAATCGCCGATCCCCTCGCCTTCGCAGGGCGCGTCCGAGCCGGAGTCGGAGTCGGTGTCCGCGTCCGTGTCGGCGTCCGTGTCCGCGTCCGTATCGGCGTCCGTGTCCGCGTCGGCGCCGGTGTTCGTGTCGGAATCCGTGTCGGCGTCCGTATCGACGTCCGTGTCCCCGCCGCCGGGGATGCAGGTCCCCGTGTCGGAGTCGCACACCTCACCCGCCTCGCAGGGCGGGTTGCAGTCCGACACGCAGGTGCCGTCCACGCACGTGAAGCCCTCTCGGCAGGCCGGCTGACACGCACCCCCTGCGGCGCCGTCGTCGTCTCCGCACGAGCAAGCGGGGAGCAGCACCAGCACCACCAAGACGAGGACGAGGACTCGCCCACCCATGCGCGCAGTGTCTCATCTGGCCCGGATCGCAGCAAGGCGGCACTGACGTATCATGACCGGATGGGGCGTGGCCCGATGGGGCGAGGTCTCCCCGGTGTGCTGGTCTTGCTCGCGCCCGCCGCGGCGATCGCGCAGGCGCGCGACGGGTTCACGCTCGACCGTTACCACGCCCCCCCGTCGGTCGAGGACGGTCTGTCGCGCGCGCTGCCCGGCACGCTCGGACACCTGCGTCCGTCCGCTGCACTCGCGGCGGACTACGGCCTCGCGCCGCTCGTTCTCGCACAGGGCGACGATGTCGCGGTCGTGGGTAACGTCGTCGGCCACCAGGCCGTCGGCCGCCTCGTCGCCTCCTTGGGAATTCTCGACCGGTACCAGGCTGACCTCGAAGTGCCCGTCACGGTTTTCCAGTCCGGCGACGACCCCGCGGTGCGCGGCGCGACGTTCGAGGCGCCCGACGCGGCCGCAGCGGGCGACCCGGCGATTGGCGGCTCGGCGCTCCTGCTCGGGGACGCCGAGCGCGGCGCCCAGCTCGGAACGGCGCTCGCGGTCGTGATCCCGGTCGGGTCGCAGGACGCGTTGGCCGGCGATGGGGGCGTGGGGGTCCGTGCGCAGGCGCTCTTCGCGTGGCTTTCCCCGTCCCTGGGGCTGGGCGCGAACCTCGGGTTCGCCCGGCGTCCGGCGCGCGAGTACGACGACATCCGGACCGGCTCGGAGCTTCTCTTCGACGCCGGCACTTACATCCCGCTGGGCGACATCCGGCTTTCGGCCGAGATCTCGGGCGCGACGCTCGCTTCCGACGCGTTCTCCCCTCGCAGGACCCCCGTCGAAGCGCTCGTCGGCGCGCGCTGGATCCATTCGAGCGGGATCGCCGTCGGGGCGGGCGCAGGACCGGGGATCACGCGTGCCGTCGGCGTCCCGACGGTGCGTGGGCTCGTGACGGTCGGCTGGGCGCCAGCGCGGCCGCGCGAAGAGGGCCGGGTCCGGCGCTCGAACGAGGAGGAGGACTTCGTCGGTCCGTCCGCAGGCGACACGGACGGCGACGGCCTCGCCGACGACCGGGACGAGTGCATCCGCGACCCGGAGCCGACGAACGGCGTCGACGACGAGGACGGTTGCCCGGACACCATCCGCGTCGAGCCGGAACGCATCCGCGTCCTCTTCCCGATCGCCTTCCAGTTCGGGACCGACGCGCTGACCGCCGAGAGCGTCCAGGTCGTCGAGGAGGTCGCGGCCGTGCTCGCCTCGCACGCGGAGATCCGGGTGGTCCGGATCCAGGGACATGGCGACCAGCAGGACGGCAGCCGGCGCGACGTCGCTCTCGCCGAGCGTCGGGCCCGCGCGGTGCAGGCCGCGCTCGTGGAGCTGGGCGTCGACGCCCGCCGCCTCCGGGTCCGCGGGCAGCGCGGAGCCCCGGCCCACGCGGCTGGGTACGTCGAGCTGAACATCGTCGAGGGCCGTGGGGAAGGGGGGGAAACGCCATGAGACGCCTCGTCGGAATGGCGCTGCTCTGCGCGCTTCCGCGCGTCGCCCGGGCGCAGGTCTTCCCCGCCGACGGCGTGTACGCCCCGATCCTCTGCGGCGGCGTCGACAGCTCCGACCCGGTGTCGGACGCCGCGGGCGCGGACCTCTTCGAGGACGCCGTGGGGGAGGCGGGCACGCCGGCCGTCCTGCAGGCCGTGGACGCGACCCACGTCTTCTTCCGGATCCGGGTCGCCGCCGACGCATGGACGGGCGCGGACTACGAGCGCTTCGGGTGGGGGTTCGAGCTGGACACGGACGGCGACCTCGACGACTACGAGCACCTCGTGATCCTCGACGCGATCACGAACCCCACCGAAGTGGTCCTCGTCAGGAACGACGTGCAGGCAGTCCTGGGTGACCCGGCCGACTCCGCCGAGACGGTGCTGCAGACGTGGGCGCCGGCGACGAACGCGCGCTCCACGAGCGCGGGGAGCGCGCTGGGAGGGGGTGCCGACTTCTTCGTCACGGTCGCAGTCCCGCTCGCGGAGCTGGAGGCGGCGGGTGTGGACCTCGCGAGAGGCGTCGCCGTCTGCGCGGGGACGACCGCGAACCGGCGCTCGCTGCGTGACGACATCGCCTGCCACGACGACGCGCTCGGCGCCCCGCTCCTGTCGGACTGCGCGTCCGAGCCGTTCGTCCTCGACCCGGACGGAGATCCCGACGCCGACGGACTGACGAACGACGAGGAGCTGGCGGCCGGCAGCGACCCGCGGGACGCCGACTCCGACGACGACGGCCTCGACGACCTCGAGGAGACGGTCCGCGGCACGGACCCCGTCGACGCCGACACGGACGGCGACGGCGTCGACGACGGGACGGAGGTCGCCGACGGGACGGATCCGGTCGACGCGGACAGCGACGACGACGGATCGAACGACGGCGCCGAGGCTGCGGCCGGCACCGATCCGCTCGATCCCGACTCGGACGGCGACGCCCTGCAGGACGGCGACGAGGCCCTGCGCGGCACCGATCCCCTGGACGCCGACACCGACGACGATCTCCTCGAGGACGGCGACGAGGTGGCGCGGGGTACGGACCCCCTCGACTCCGACAGCGACGACGACGGCCTCGACGACGGAAACGAGGTGGGCCGGGGCACGGATCCCCTCGACGCGGACAGCGACGACGACGGCTCCTCCGACGGCGCGGAGCTCGCCCTTGGCACCGACCCCCTCGACGCCGATACCGATGACGACGGCCTGACGGACGGCGACGAGGCCGTCCGCGGCACGGACCCGCTCGACGCGGACACCGACGGCGACGGCCTCGACGACGGCGACGAGGTCGCTCGGGGAACGGACCCGCTCGCGCTCGACTCGGACGCGGACGGCGTTCCCGACGGCGACGAGGTCGAGGCCGGCACCGATCCCCTGGACGCGGACAGCGACGACGACGGGCTCTCCGACCTGGAAGAGGCGGAGGGCGCCACGGACCCGCTCGACGCGGACAGCGACGACGACGGCCTTTCGGACGGCGACGAGTTCGCGGCGGGAACCGACCCGCTCGACGCGGACAGCGACGACGACGGCCTGACGGACGGAGACGAGGTGGACCGCGGTACGAGCCCCACGACGGCCGACACGGACGGGGACCGGCTCTCGGACGGCGACGAGGTCGAGCGAGGCACCGACCCGCTCGACCGGGACACGGACGACGGCGGCGAAGAGGACGGTCAGGAGGTCGCGAGCGATCGCGACCCGCTCGACCCGGAGGACGACTTCGCGGGTGCCGGCGATTCCGACGTGGACACCGATGCAGACGCCGACGCCGACGCCGACGTCCCGACGGACGTCGAGCCCCACGACCTCGTGGGCGGCGGCTTCGCCTGCACCGCCGGCCCCGGGAGCGCGGATCTGCAGGACGCGCTCTTCTTCGTGGTCTTCGGGGTGGTCTTCGGGGCGCTCGTGGCCGCGACGCGCCGAAGGCGGCGGTCTCAGCCCACCTTGTCGCAGTCGTAGTACGCCGCGACGTCGTGCGTCGCGCCGTCGCTCAGCATCTCGCAGAACCGACCGACGAGCTCGAGGGTCGTGAAGCCCTTGCCCACGAACCGCCAGCCGTCCGAGCCACCGACGCTCTTGGGCACCTCCTCGTCGTCGATGAAGACGCGCAGGCCGTCGGGGTCCTCGGGCGGGACGTCGAGCGTGAAGGTGCACGACACGAGGCTCGCGGCGATCTCCTCGAACGCCGCGGCCAGCTCCTCGGGACTGCGCGCGTCGTAGTAGACCGGATCGACCGCCCGCGCCGTCCCGCCGCGACGCGCCATCTCGGAGAGGACGTCCGTGTAGGACTCCGTCCCTGGCAGACCCACGACCCAGACCGGGACCGCCGGGTCGCCTACCTGGAGCCCGTCGATCGCGTCGTAGGTCCGCGCGTCGTCGAGGCAGTTGTCGGCGAGAGCGCAGGCGCCCGACCCGTCCACGGCGCCCATGCACTGGCAGGTCGCCCGGTCGAGTGCGCTGTTGCAGCCGGGTCCCCCGTCGGTCGCGAGCAGGATCGTCGGCGGATGGCCCTCGTGGCCCTCGCGGGGTGCCGCGAGCCAGTCGCCGATGGCGTCGAGCGTCGCCGCCGTCGGCGTGCCGCCTCCATAGCCGTCCGCAGTCAGGCGCGCGACGATCTCGTCCGCCACCCCGCGCGCGGGCTCGACGACCACGGCCCCGCCCGCGCACAGGTCCTCGTCGCCGGGCGCGGGGAAGCTCGCGAGCCCGAAGTCGATCCGGTCCTCGAGCGACCGAGTCACGGCGTCCACCGCGGCGAGCATCGCGTCCCACTTCGCGCCGCCATCCGGCATCGACAGGCTCATGCTGCCGGAGCGATCCACGACGAGGACCAGGTCCGCGGGCGCCGCCAGCTCCACGGAGATCTCGAAGTCCTCGCAGCCGATCCCGACGTCCGCGTCGCCGTCCGTGTCGGTGTCCGAATCGACGTCCGTGTCCGTGTCGGTGTCCGCATCCGTGTCGGCATCCGCTCCCGGATCCGTACACACGCCGTCGACGCACAGCAGGCCCGATCGGCAGTCTGCGGTGAGCTCGCACGGCCTTCCCGCCGCGGCCCCGTCGTCGCCACTGCAGCCCATGGCCGCGATGAGCGCTCCGGCGATGAACGTGGCCGCGGACGAGGTTCGCACACGCAAGGCGGCCCCAGCATACCGCAAGGAGGCTGGTGTGAAACACCCCTGCTCCGGCCGACGATCCGCGCCATGCTCCCGGCTCCGCCCCCCATGTTGGGGTCCGGCCTCCTCTCCGTACGTCGAATGGTCGTAGCCGAGGGTGCGAATGCAGTCGACGGCGCTCGTGCCCGTGTCGGTGTCGGTGTCGGTGTCGGTGTCGCCGTCCATGTCGCCGTCCGTGCATCGCGGCGATCGAGAAGGTGCGGTCGGGCCGGGCTACGAGGAGGCAGGAGCCGTACGCTCAATCGATACTACTTTCTTTCCCTCAGTGTATCGGAGCGCTTTACGAGCCCGTGGCGGACTCTCGAGCCTGCGTGGGTGGCTGCAAGGCGGCCCAGATTGCGAGGCCCATCGTCCCGATGCCATAGACGAGGACCGCGGCGCCGACCTCGAAGAGTTGGGGATCGAAGGCGGCAAGACCGCCGAAGACCCCGATCAACGACCCGGCAAGGAGTCCCGCGAAAGCCCAGCCTCCGGTCTCCTCGCCGTCCCCGACGCCAGCTGCGTTGATGAAGTTGACCGGAAACGTCAGGAGGATCGGCACGCCGAGAAAGCCCAAGAACTGCTCCTGCCTGTCCGGACCGCTCGCCTCGGCGGCCCGGGGCTCCGCAAGGAGCAGGGCGACTCCGAGGAGGACCGACGCGAAGAGCCGTTGGGATTCGGTCCGCACGGCGCGCACCCCCTTCATCGACCGCGCGGACGTTACCACGAGGCCGCGATCGTACGGCACATCGAGACGTGTCCGGCTCGTTGGCCAGCATGGCTGCGCCGACTCCTCGGGGGCGGCGAGAGACGCCTACCCGCAGTCGACGGGGCAGTTGGCCGGCTTCTCGCTGGCGGTGCACGCACCGTCACCGCAGCAGGCTGCACAGTCGCGGCCCGAGCACCGGCAGTCTCCGGGGCAGGTGTGGCAGTCCTCGCCAGCGCCCTCGCACACGAGGTTGCCGCAGACGGCGCCTCCACAGTCCCCGTCGTTGCCTGCGTCGCAGGCGGGGCCGCAGCAGGAGTCGGCGGCTCCGCAGGCGGCCCAGCTGTTCGTGCACGCCGCCGTGCAGGTCGTCGGGTCGGAGCACGTGTCCGTCGTGCACGCCTGGGCGTCGCCGCAATCGGCATCCAGGTCGCAGGCCGGCGCGACGCACGCGCCCGCGCAGCACAGGTCACCGCAGCAGACCCCCGCGCAGCAGGAGCCGGTCGCGCAGGAGCTCCCGTCGACCAGGGCCGAATGGGTGCACATCGCCGCGCAGGTTCCGCCGCCGAGACACGCGTCCGTCGTGCAGTCGCTGCCGTCCGAGCAGTCCGCGTCTCCCACGCATGCGGAGGGCGCGCAAACGCCACCGCAACACAGGCCCCCGGCGCATGCCGCGTCGTCCGCCACGGCCGCGTGCGTGCAGGTGCCGCCCGCGCAGGCGTCGTCCGTGCAGGTGTTCTGGTCGTCGCAGTCGGCAGCAACGGAACAGCCCCCTCCCACGTCGAGGAGCGGTTCCTGGGCGTCGTCCGGGTCGTCCGCGCAGACTCCGCCGTCACAGGGGGCAGGGTTGCCGGCGGCCACGACGGCGGACCGGATCGCGGCGACGTCCGCCGCGTCGAAGTCGCCGTCGATGTCGCGGTCCCGCCCGTTCGCTGCGATCTCGAGCGCCACGGCGCCCGCCGCGTGCGGCGAGGCCATGCTGGTCCCGCTGATCGTGTTGTAGCCGCCGGCCATCCAGGTCGAGTAGATGCGAACGCCCGGCGCCATCGCGTCGACGTCGGATCCGTAGTTGCTGAAGCACGCGAACGAGTCGTCGAGCGTCTCCGTGCAAGCGGAGAAGACGACCGTCGTGTCCAGCAGGCCCCCCGGCACGCCGTCGAAGTCCGCGAGCGCGGAGACGGTGAGCGCCTCGTCGTAGGCGGCCGGGACGTGGTTCGCGGCGTCGTCCGCCTCGTTGCCGGCCGCCACGGTGTAGACGATGCCCGCATCCACGGAACCGCAGAGCGCGAGGTGATACGAGCTCTGCGACGCGTGGCAGTCGCCGCCGTTCGTATCGTCGACTCCGCCACCCCCGAGGCTCATGTTCGCGACCGAGATCACGTCGGCGCGGGCCGTGACCCAGTCGATGCCAGCGATGATCTCGGAGACGAAACCGCTCCCCGAGTCGCCGAGCACCTTCACGGCGTAGATCCGCGCGCCGGGCGCGACTCCCACGGAGCCGATGCCGTTGTCGAGGGCGCCGACGATGCCTGCGACGTGCGACCCATGTCCGTTGCCGTCGTCTCCCCCCTTGTCGCGTCCGCGGGTCAGGTGCACGCCTGCGACGACGTTCAGATCGGGATGATCGAGATCGACGCCGGTGTCCAGGATCGCAACGCCGACGTCGACGCGCACGTCGACGCCGTCGATGTCCGCGACGTCGTTCAGGTCCGCCTCGATCCGGTTCACGCCCATCGGCAGCGTCTGTGCAACCGCGTGGACTTCCGAGTCGGGCTCGATGAACAGCACGTGGGGATTCGCACGCAGGTGATCGATGGCCTGCGGAGAGAGTCGCGCCGAGAAGCCGTCGAGCGCCGCCCCGTAGGTGTGCAGCGGCGCGGCGCCGGCGGAGTTCGCGAGCGCCGAGGGGCTCGCGGATCCGTCCAGGACGACGATGTATCGCCCGTCCGCGGGTTCACCCGCGAGGA
>Ga0247727_10001880_pt1 | contig 48845 bp, 45 predicted proteins | sample WisWelCaveWW1625_FD_202498 | JGI IMG/M metagenome (GOLD analysis project Ga0247727, IMG submission 202498) | Biofilm microbial communities from Wishing Well Cave, Virginia, United States - WW16-25 | ecosystem: Environmental > Aquatic > Deep subsurface > Groundwater > Cave microbial mat | place...
TCAAGCAGTACCGCGCTCTCGCCACCCGCTACGACAAGCTCGCCAACACTTTCCTTGCCGCCGTCGCGCTGGTTTGCGTACTCTTCTGGCTCAACTGACGACAGGCCCTAGGTCGAAATCTCCGCCCCGGACCTCGAGCGCAGCCTCGGGGCGGCGCAGCCGGAGGCTCAGGCACCGTGCCGGCACTCTGGTCGGCCTTCGCGATCGGGACTCCGCTCAGCGCTTCGCCGCTTCGCCGAGCCCCTTGGTCCAAGTCGAGGGCGTGCCCTCGAAACCCGACTTGGCGCGCTTGGCGAGCCAGTAGGCGTAGGGCGAGGGGACCAGCTTGAAATCGGGATCGGCGCCGAGCTTCTGCGCCGCGTCCATCGGCCAGCTCGGATTGTTCATGATCTCGCGGGCGACAAGGGATTGCGAGCGCCGCCGGGCTTGCTATGGATGGCTTGCGGTATGGCCCATCGTCACACCCAACCTACAGCTCAGACCAGGAGCGCACGTGCCCTTTGAGAAGGTCGTCTGCACCGGCGGGTCCGGCCGCCTCGGCCGGCACGTCGTCGACCGGCTGGCCAAAAACGCCTGCGTGACCGTGCTCGACCTCGCGCCGCCGCGCGATGCGGGCAACGCCAACGTCGGCTATGTGCGCGGCGACATCACCGACTACGAGGCCCTGAAGGCGGCGTTCCGCGGCCACGACGCGGTGGTCCACCTGGCGGCCATCCCCAACCCGCGCAGCGCGCCCGCAGCCGTCACCTTCAATATCAACGTGCAGGGCGCCTGGGCCGTGCTGCAGGCCGCCGAGGACGCGGGCATCAAGCGGGTGGCTTGCCGGCAGCACCGTGGGGTTCGATCGGCGTCGGCACGATGTCTTTGTTCGAGTAGAGATCCTCGAACCAAAATACGAAGTCGTCCGCGGTGAACGGCGCGCCGTCCGACCACTTCATGCCTTTGCGCAGCTTGATGGTATAGACCTTGCCGTCGTCGCTCATGTCTACGCTCTTGGCGACGCTCGGCACGATCTTCGTACCGGTGTAATCCCAGAACAGGAGCTTGTCGGATGCATTGATCCGGTTGCCGTTCTCGACGTCGCCAGGACCAATGAAGCCACGCCGCCAAGTGCCACCGTACTTGCCGATCTCCTTGACGGGCTTGATGACCAGCGGCTCCTGCGGAACCCGGTTCTTCACCGGGGGCAGCTTGCCCTGCTTGACTAGCTCGGCGAGCTGCGGGGCCTCCTTGAATTCCTTCGGAATGGCCGCAGGATCGCCGATGAGCTCGGCGCCCTCGAGCTTGCCGACCAGCCCGGACTGACTCAACGAGCTTCCGGATTGGGCCAGGGACGCGGTTGCTCCAGCGCTAACAAGGAGAGCAAACCCCACTGCGCGCGCGCATATCCACCGGTCACAATGCTTCGACATGTTTCCATCCCCTGTTTTTTGAGCCGGGTCGCGATCCGCGGCCCAATTCATCCAGTCTGGATTGTCAGATCTCGCTCGTATTCCACCCTATCTCGAATTTGTGTCGGCTGCGCTTCACCTTCGAGCACCGGCAAAGAGCGCGGTCGGATAACGAGTTTGCAGTCGATGTCCAGGTCGAAGCCGTCAGGTGTGCCGCCCGGCTCGGTTCCGTGAATCCCGAGAATGCTGCGGCTCCAGGCGGGACGGACGGGTGCTGACGTTATGGTGCAGATCATCATCGGATCGTTCCCGCCGTCACCGCGGATCGAACTGCCTGCGCATGCTCACTCTATGAGATGTCGGGTCATCGTACAAGTTCGTTCGGACTAGCTTGAGGTTGGTATCTACCGAACTGGCAGCGGCCCAGTGGAGCGCAACGCGACCAGCACCCATCATCCACAGGACGTCGGGTCCAGGGTGCAGCGCTCCCGCCAACGATCGAGGCCATGTCTTCTGGACGCGGAAGCGGATGCTGCGCTACCACACTTGGGGCACCTGCAACGGGGCGAGCGCATCTGAGATGGTTGTGCGCAAACGGCGGTATCAAAAGGCAGAGCAATCCTACGCCCGGCGGCGTAAGCCGCGGGGGCTCGGCCACGAGCGCCGCAGCGAGATCCTGACGGCCGCCAAGCAGCTCTTCATCGATGAGGGCTACGAGACCGTCACGACCCGCCAGCTGGCCCAGCGCGTGGGCCTCTCCCAGACCGGGCTCTACGTCTATTTCCAGAACAAAGAGAAAATCCTCGAGGAGCTGCGCCGGTCGACGTACGAGCGGCTGGGTGCGCGCCTCAAGAGCATCGTTGCGGAACGTCCGCGAGGGGCAATGCTCCTGCGGCGGTTGCTCGAGGGCTACCTCGAGTTCGCGCTCGAGAACCCCGATGAGTACCAACTCACCTACATGGTGACGCATGCCTCGCTGAAGAGCCCCGAGCGCAAGAGCCTCGAGCGCCCGGCGCAGGAGCAGCCGCCCGGTATTCAGGCGTTCCTCGGCTTTCGCGACCAGGTGGCGAAGCTGATCGAGGCCGGCGTGTTGAAGAAGGCCGATGCGATGGTCGTCACGCAGGCGCTATGGTGCGCACTGCACGGGCTCGCGACGCTCCTCATCACCCACCCGACCTTCCCTTGGGTCGATCACCGGCTTTTGATCGACACGCTGGTCGAAACGCTCGTCGAGGGCTTGCAAGCGCCCGCCCGGTAGCATACGTGCTAATCGCTCAGTGTTCATTGAACACTTGAAACCGAGATGCGTGCATCGACGCGTACCGAGAGGGACGAGCCATGACCGGCCTGAAGGTGAACGGGCAGCTTCGCGCGGTCGATGCTGATCCTGATACGCCGCTGCTTTGGGTGCTGCGCGAAGACTTGGGCCTCACCGGCACCAAGTTCGGCTGCGGCGTTGCCGCCTGCGGCGCCTGCACGGTGCACGTCGACGGCAAGCCGGTGCGATCGTGCTCCGTTCCGCTCAGCGCCGTAGCCGGCGCCGACATCGTCACCATCGAGGGACTCGCCGCCAGTGCAGGAGTTCCGGACGGCGCCCTTCATCCGGTGCAGGCGGCCTGGATCGACATCCAGGTGCCGCAGTGCGGCTACTGCCAGTCCGGCATGATCATGGGCACGGCGGCGCTCTTGAAGAAGACGCCCAAGCCGACCGACGCCGAGATCGACGCTGCGATCGGCAATCTGTGCCGATGCGGCACCTACCCGCGGGTGCGTCGCGCTATCCGCTCCTTGAGCGAGCAGGCGTGAGGAGGTCCCTACGATGAGGCGCAGAACATTTCTCATAGGATCGGCCGCGGCCTTGGGCGGGCTTGCGCTCGGCTACCGCGCCTGGACCAACGCCTTCGAGGCGCAGGCGGCCGCGCTGGTCACCCGCGACGGCGAGAGCCTGCTGGGTGGTTGGGTCAAGATCGGCACGGATGATACCGTCACGGTGTATGTGCCGCACGTCGACATGGGCCAAGGCGTGCACACCGCGCTCGCCATGATGCTGGCGGAGGAACTCGATGCCGACTGGTCGCGGGTACGCGCGGAGCGGGCGCCCGGTGAGAAGGCCTTCGCCAATCGATTTTTGGCCGAAGGCTGGATTCTCCAGGGCTGGCGCCTTCCAGCCTTTCTCGACGGCCCAATCGACACGGGCTTCGGCGAGGTTGCGCGCTTCATCAACCTGCAGATCACCGGCGGGTCGACAGCGGTGCGGTTCACCGGCCAGGTAGGCATGCGCATGGTCGGCGCCGCCGCGCGCGCCATGCTGATCGAGGCAGCGGCCAGGCGCTGGCAGACGAGCACGCAAGAACTGGCCGCCGCCAACGGCGTTGTCTCGCACGCTGCCAGCGGGCGCACCGCACGCTACGGAGAGCTGGCGACCGACGCCGCGCGCTTGGGCGTTCCCGCGAGCCCTCGGCTCAAGGCGCGCAAGGACTATAAGATCATCGGCCGCTCGGTCCCCCGCTTCGACATCCCAGCCAAGGTGACTGGCGCAATGCAGTACGGCATCGATGTGCGGCTTCCCGGCATGCTGTACGCCACCGTGAAAGCGGCCCCGGTGCACGGCGGCAAACTCGCCTCCGTCGACCCGACACCGGCCATGGGCGTGAAGGGCGTCGAGCGCGTCATCCGCCTGGAGAATGCCGTCGCGGTGGTTGGTCGCGGCACCTGGCAGGCAAGCCGCGGCCTCGCTGCGCTCGAGCCGGTGTTCACCGACGGCGGCAACGGCGCCATCTCCTCGCAGGGCCACGCCGCGCAGCAGTACCGTGCGCTCAGCGGCGCAAAAAGCTCTTCCATGCACAAGGTGGGCGACGCCGACGCGGCCCTCACGGCAGCGCCCGGCGCCCGCATCCTGGAGGCGAGCTATCGTGTGCCGTTCCTCCACCACGCCGCGATGGAGCCGATCAACGCCACGGCGCAATTCAAGGACGGCAAGCTCACGGTGTGGGCCGGCGAGCAAGATGCGCTCGGGTCCAAGGCCAATCTGGTCAAGTGGTCTGGCTTGCGGGCGGCCGATGTGACCCTGATCGCCATGCCGGTCGGCGGGGCCTTCGGCCGCCGCATTCCGCTCACGGCGCACTACCTCGAGCAAGTGGTGCAGATTGCGAGGCACACGGCACCGCACCCCGTAAAGATGATCTGGAGCCGAGAGGAGGACTTTGCCCAAGGCACCTATCGGCCGGCGGTGGTCACCCGCATCCGCGCGGCCTTGGGGCAGAATGGCATGCCGACCGCTTGGTCGCAGGTCTACACCGACATCCCGGGCCCTGGCCGCAACGACGGCTTCCACATCCCCTATGCTATCGCGAACCAGTCGATCCGCTCGGTCGCGAGCCCGAGCCACGTGCGCACCGGCGTCTGGCGCAGCGTCGCCCACTCGCAGCACGGCTTCTATATCGAATCCTTCATCGATGAGCTTGCGACCGCGGCCGGCCGCGATCCGTTCGAATACCGGCGCGACTTGCTGCCCGACGGCTCGCGCCACCGGCGCGTGCTCGAGATCGCCGCGGAGAAGGCCGGCTGGGGCACATCCCTTCCATCAGGTGTCGGCCGGGGGATCGCGCTGGTCGAGAGCTTCGGCACGATCGTCGCCCACGTGGTGGAGGCGTCGGTCGGTCGCCGCGGCGTTCCAACCGTGCATCGCGTCACCGCTGCCGTCGATTGCGGCGACGTCTGCCACCCAGACACGGCCACCGCCCAAGTCGAAGGCGCCATCGTCATGGGGCTGAGTGCCGCCATCGGCGAGGAGATCACCATCGAACGCGGCGCGGTCGTGCAGAAGAATTTCCCGGACTACCCGATCCTCTCGCTCGCTGAGACGCCGCCGCGCATCGAGGTTCATTTCGTGCGCAGCGAGGGCCCGTGGGGCGGGCTCGGTGAGCCGGGGCTGCCGCCGGTGGCTCCGGCGCTCGCCAACGCCGTCTTCGCCGCCACGGGTCGACGGATGCGGGTGTTGCCCTTGGTGTCTGCCGGTCGGAAATCGGCCTCGGGGTAGACGATGTTGTCCGCCTCGCCCTTTGCAGACCGATCCGCGATTCGCTTCATCGCCGTGCCTCAACTACGGAAAATGCTCTGCGTGCCAATCCGCCTCGAGATCGGGATTGATCTTGGCGTCGATGACAAAGACGCCGGGAGCTCCCTCGCGCACCCACGCCTGCAGCGGCTGAAGATCGTCTGTGGTTCGAACCGTCGCGGCGCCGGCGCCGTAGCCTCGCGCAATCGCGCAGAAATCCGTGTCGGGAAACTGCACGATGTCGATGCTGTAGCCGCGCCGCCGGTAGAGGTGCACCTCGGCGGCGTAGGAGCTGTCGTTGTAGACCAGGATGCATAGTCTGAGCTTCAGGCGCACCGCGGTCTCGAGATCGGAGATCGACATCAGGAAACCGCCGTCGCCGGTGCCGAGCACGGCGAGCGCGCCAGGATTCGCTATCGCCAGCCCGATGGCCGACGCGAGACCCAGGCCGACGGACTGGAAGGAATGGCTGAGACAGGAGGCGCGCGCATTGGGCACGCGCAGGAAGCGCGGGACCCAGCCGCAGAAGTGGCCGGAATCCGACGCCACGGCGCGCTCCAGCGGCAGGATGCTGTCAACGGCCTTGCTCAGCGTGCGTGGATCGATGAAATCGGCGCTCGACGTGTCCTGGTAGGGCGCGTGGTGATTGTCGCCATCGCGGATGCGCGCGCGTGTGCGATCGTTGCGCCGCCCCCGTCGAGGATCAACTGCGCCCCGGTTGAACTCGGCCAGCAACGCCTCGGCGGTCACTCGGGCATCGGCGTGAATGGCATGCTGGATCGGCATTTGGTACCCCAGCCGCGACGCCTCGATATCGATTTGCGCAACCACGGCACCAGGGGCGATCAGCTTGCCGCGTTTGGTCGTCCAGTGCGTCAGGCTCGCACCGAAGGCGATGATGAGATCGCTCTCGGAGATCAGCTCGTCCGCCGCTGGCGAGGCGAAACCCCCGCTGATGCCGACCGACCAGGGGTTCCCCGCAAACAGCCCATGCCCGCATACCGAGGTCGCAAGCAACGCCCCGGCGCGCTCGGCCAGCGCCGTCAAGGCCTGTTCCGCGCCCGAGATCACGGCGCCGCGGCCGGCAAGAATGAGTGGTCGCTGAGCGCCTTCGAGCGCATCGGTCAATCGGCGCATGCTCGCCGGATCGGGCTGCATCGGGCTGGGTGCAGGCGGCAGCGGCAGCGGCAGCGGCGGGACCGTACCGGCGAAGGGCGCGTCCTGCACGTCGGTTGGCAGGCTCAGCACGACCGTCTGGCGGTCGCGCAGCGTTCGCGTCACGGCGCGCAGCGTATCCTCGCGCGCGGAGACGGCCGTGTGGATGCGCTCCGAGATGGCCCCGACGGAACGTACCATCTCGGCCTGCTCGATGTAGAAGTTCGACTTCACTGCGCCCGTCGGCACGTCTCCCGCCAGCACGAGCAGCGGCGTCCGGCTCTTTGCCGCTTCGCCGATGCCGGTCAGCGCGTTGGTGAGGCCCGGCCCTGAATGCACGCTGACCAGGGTCAGCTCGCCGGTCGCCTTGGCATAGGCGTCGCCCATGCTCGCCGCGTTGCATTCGTGTCGCGCCGAGACGAGTTCGACCCCGGCTTCTACCAGCGCGTGCGAGATCTTGAAATTGGCGGTGCCGAGCAAGCCAAAGCAGCGGCGCGCTCCATAGGCGGCCAGGTCTTGGCCGAGCACGGCGGCGACAGTTGGATTGCTTTTCATCCGCGCCTCGCATGGTGCCGGTCAAGCGTTTGGATCTGCAGCCGCCTAGCCGATGAGCCGATTGGGAAGCCAGGTGGCGATCATCGGGAACAGCAGCAGCAGCGCCAGCAACACCAGGCTCATGATCACATAGGGGACGACAGCTTGGAAGATGTGCGCCATGGTCACCTCCGGTGGTGCCACCCCGCGCATGGTCATGAGCAGGAGGCCGTGCGGGGGCAGCAGAAGCCCGAGCTGCATGCAGATGAGAAACAACACGCCGAACCAGATCGGATCGATGCCGAGCTTCAATACAATCGGCATGAAAACGGGAAGCGTGATCAGCATCATGCTGACCTGGTCGACGAAGATGCCGAGGAAGATGAGCAGCAGCATCATGCCGACCAGGACGGCAAAGGGCGACAGGCCACGGCCCAGGATGGCCGAGACGAGTCCGTCGGTGGCGCCGGAAAAGCTCAGGATCTGGGAAAACGTGGTGGCGCCCAGGATGATGAAGAGGATCATACCGGTGATGGCCACGGTGCCTTTGAGCGCCTGCATCAGCGCCTGCAGCGACAGGGCGCGATAGGTGAGCGCAAGGGCGAGGGTCGCCAGGGCGCCCAGCGCTGCGGACTCGGTCGGCGTGGCAAAGCCGCCGGACATGGCGCCGACGACGACGACAAAGATCGACACCAGCGGCACGACATAGAACAAGAGCAGGCCCCAGCCCTCGAAGCGGCCGTGGCTTTCGGCGGGTGCCGGAGGCGCAAGCTCGGGCCGCCGGAGCGCCGCGGCGACGATGTAGGCCACGAACGCGACGCTGAGCATCAAGCCGGGCACGACGCCGCCGATCAGAAGCTTCGAGATCGAGATGCCGGAGAGGCTGCCGAGCAGCACGGTCAGCGCCGACGGGGGGATCAGCATGTCGACGGCGCCGATGGCCATGATTGGCCCGGTCGCAAACGCGGGCTGGTAGCCGCGCGCGAGCATGACGGGGAGCATGAGCGAGCCCAGCATGGCCGTTGTGGCGATGGTCGAGCCCGAGATGGCGGAGAACACCGTCCCGGCAACGACCGTGATGACAGCGAGGCGCCCGGGAACCTGCTTGATCAGCCGCTCGACGCCTTCGATCACCTTCAGGGCGAGACCGGTGTGGAACAGGATCTCGCCCATCAGGATGAACAACGGAATGGGCGTGAGCGAGAAGCTCATCACCGACACGACGCTGTTGCGGACGACCTGGCCGAGGCCCGCCTCCCCGCCGAGGAACAGCCAAGCGCCGACGATATTGATGGCCACGAACGAGAGAGCCACCGGCATGCCGAGAAACAGCAGCACCGTCGAGCCGCCGAGAAGGAGCAGCGCTGCCATCTCCCAGGACATAGTCAGCCGCCCTGCTCGAGCCGTGCGTCGAGGATCGACTTGGCAGCAAGTGCGGTCATGATGCCGAAACCGCATCGCTGCGTGGCGCCCGCTCGCCCTTCGCCAGCCGGTGCATGCGGAAGACGAACTCGATCGAGACGGCGATGAACGCCAAGGGCATCGGCGCCAGCAGCCACCACTCCGGGATTACGAGCGTTTTGATCGAGATCGAACCGGCCATGTAGCTCGCGATCAGCACCTTGATTCCGTACCACACGAAATAAAGCGAGCAGAGGAGGCCAAGAGCATCGCTGACCCATTCGAGCCCCCACCCGATCCTGTGCGGCAAAGCCCTCAGCACGATGTCGATGCGGATGTGCTTACCCTGCCGCAGGAGCCAGGGCGCGGACAGCAGCGTGATCAGGTAGAGCATGTACTCGGAGGCCTCGTTGCTCCACGGCAGGCCTCTGTGAGCAGCGTTGCGCAGGCCGACGTCGGCGCCGATCAGCAGCGTCATGGCCAGCACCATCGCGCAGGCGACCAGCATCCAGCCATCGAGGAGACGCCCGAAGGCTCTAGACGCGCGCTGCATCAGCGCCTTCCCCGCTCATTCGCTGGCTGATCACTTCGCCTTGGAGAAAAACTCCCTGAGCTTCGGCCCGTGCTCCGGGCTCTGCTTGATGATTCCAGCCCACGCGGCCTCGTAGGCCTTGGCGAGGTAGGCTTGGCCTTCCGCGCCCTTGAACTCGATCACCTGGATGCCGCCCTGCTTCTGCCGCGCGATCTCCTCGGCGTTCTCCTTGTTCTCGACCGCCGACCACTCCGCTTCGATCATGGCCGCCGCGTCGGTGATCACCTTGCGTTGCGCGTCGTCGAGCTTGCCCCAGCTCGTCTTGTTGATGAGGATCGAGACCTCGGCGCGGTAGAAGCCGGGATCGACCCGGTATTTGGTCTTCTCGTGCCAGCCGAAATCGAAGATGCCTCCGATCGGCCAGCCATAGCCGTCCACGACGCCGCGCTCGAGCGCGGTGTAGACCTCGCCCGGTGCGGTCTGCACGACGGTCGCGCCGAGTGCCGTGAAGAAGTCGCGGTAGACCGGCGTGATGCGGAGCTTGAAACCGGTCAGGTCCGCCTTTGTGATGGGTTTGGTCAGATAGAGATGGAACGGGCTGTTGACGAGGGCGCGGACGAGGAAAATGGCATTCATTTTCTCATCGTAGAGTTTCGCCATGTACGCGAAGCCACCATTGCTGCGAAGCTCCGACATCGGCCGCTCGGCCAGCTTCCAGGCATCCGACTCGACAAAGACGTTCGTGTAGAACGCGCCCGTCACGTTGGCGATGTCGACGACGCCGCCTTTCAGCGCATTGCCGACCTCGAACGGCGGCATCGCTTTGGGCCCGCCGATGTAGTTGATCTGGATCTTGCCCTTGCCGTCGGCGTTGACCTTCTCGATGAACCGCTCGAAGGGGCGGGAATTGAAGGTCTTCTCCGCGAACGAGGTGATGCCCTTGAGCGTGACCTCCTGGGCGTTCGCCGAGGCAGCCGCAACCGATGCGAGAGCGGCCAAAGCCGCGATGGCAAGCCGTTTCGTCATGTCTTCCTCCCTGCCGACCCTCGCGGGCGGGCCTCATCGCACAACAGGCCACGCCTGTCGCATCAATGCCTTCCAGCGCTCCTCGGTGATTGGGCCCACAGCGCCGAGCCCCCCTTCCAATTGGCCAAACTAAGGTGCTGCGGGGCCGGTGTCCATCGGCCAGGACCGTGCGCGGGCGCCAAGGGCCTTGTTCAGACAGCACCGCATGCGAGGCGCAACGATCCCGCCAACGGACAAAGCGAGTGCGCAAAAACGTGCCCGCTCGTAACGCTGGAAGCCGGGCTAGCCGACCGGAGACAGCAGGGGCTTTCCGCCGAAGTGCGCGCTGATGTTTTCGATCATCAGCTGGCCCATGGCGGTGCGCGTCTCGGTGGTGGCGCTGCCGTGGTGCGGCTGCACGATCACGTTGGGCAGCGCCAGCAGCCCAGCGGGTACGTGCGGCTCGTTCTCGAACACGTCGAGCGCTGCGAACCCGAGGCGATTTTTCGCCAGCGCTTCGACCAGCGCCGCCTCGTCCACGACAGAGCCGCGCGCAACGTTGATGAGCGTGCCCTCGGGACCGAGCGCGCGCATGACCTCGGCGGAGACGAGATGGCGCGTTGCCGGTCCGCCCTTGCAGGCGACCATCAGAAAGTCACTCTGTCGCGCCAACTCGACCAGGTTCGACACATAGGCGTAGGGTGCCTCCGGTTTCGGCCGCGGCCCATGGTAGAGGATGCGCATGCCGAAGGCCGCACCACGGTCGGCAATGGCGCGACCGATCCCGCCGAGACCCACTACGCCCATGGTCTTCTTGCCGACGCTGCGACCCAACGAGATCGGCCCCTTCGCCCATTCGCCCTCGCGCACGAAGCGATCGGCAAGCGGGATCTGACGCGCGGACGCAAGCATGAGCCCGATCGCCAGATCGGCAACCTCGTCGGCCAGGATGCCCGGCGTATTGGTGACGGGAATGCTGCGCTCACGTGCCGCCACGAGGTCGACGGCATCGACACCGACGCCGAAGGTGGAGATGATCGCGAGCTTCGGCAGCATGCCGATCAGCGCGCGGTTGGCACCGCGATTGGCCTCGGTGGCAATCGCGCGGATGCGGCCGGCGACATCGGAACGCAAGCCGGCAGGTGGCAGCGTGTAGTCGGAGAAGTGGTGCAGCGCGAAGCGGCGATTGAGCTCCACCATGGTCGCCTCGGGGAAATTGCCCAGCGACAACACCTCAGGCTTCATGCTGGGTCGTCTCCTATATTTCGAAGATCCGTTTCGGCGTCTTGTGCAGACACTCGCTTGCACCGCCGGCCTCGACCAGATAGTTGTCGCAGATCACGGCGAAGAGCGTGTTGGTCTCGTAGCCTGGATGTACGGCAAGGTTCATGTTCTCGGCCAGCGTCATGGTCTCGTCGGCGCGAACGAGCGGCCGCTCCACCAAATCATAGCCCTGGCCATGGCAGTAGAGCCGCAACTCGGGAGGCAGCCCGCGCGCACGCATGAAGGTGTCGTGTGCCTCGGCAATGTCGCGGCACGAGGCACTGGGCTCGAGCAAACGTAGGGTGTGGGTCTGCGCCTCCTTCACGGCCTCGAAGCCGTCGATAACCTCGTTGGAGGCCTTGCCCAGCACGATGGTGCGCGCAATCTCGGTGTACATGCCGCCGGGACCGTTGTTCTCGATCAACAGCGAGAAGTGCTCTCCCGCCTGCAGAGTGCGCCCCTGCTGGTGCCGATCGACAAAATCCGCACGGCTCCCGAGCGGCGCCGAGCTGCCGAGGAACAGCCCCTGCTCGCTGCCCAGCAATCGCCCCTCGTACTGAGCCAGCGCGGTGACCTCGGTATCGCGCATGCCGGGACGGATTTCTTCCAGCACGCGCGCGAACACCGCGTCCTGCATCTCGGCGCACCTGCGGATCAGCGCGATCTCTTCCGCGCTCTTGACGGCTTTGAGGCGATCGACGAACTCCGTGGCGTCGACGAATTTTGCGCCGCCTGAAAGCTTCTGCTCGATAGGGGCGATGAACCCATGCGGCGTGGCGCCGGCGCCGATCCAGCCGATGCAGCGATATGCGCGCCGCTCCAGCTCGGCGGCGACGATCTCGGCTTGATAGGTGTCCGTGTAGGCGACGGAGGTGAAGGCGGCCGTGCATATGATTTCGCCGACGCCGCGATGCGCCTCGTCCTTGCCGCCGAGCTTGCGGCGGGCGCCGCGGGGTCCCATGTCGACGATGGTCATGAAGTCCGAGGCATGGAAGATTACGCTGCGCGGGTAGCCGTTGACCGCCGGCAGATCGGTGAACCATTTGACGTATCCGCCCAGCCAGTCGTTGTTGTTCTGCATGATGAGCGCATCGATGCGGCGCTCCTTCATCTCCTTGCGCACCGCCGCCCAGCGGCGTTCGAGCTCGCGGTTGGAGATCGGCATGAGCAGCCGTCCCGCCACGTCCGTTCGCGGGTTGCTGTTCCTCACAAGCGGCGAGCCTTCGGTAGCGCGCCCTTTGGTGTCTCGATGACGTCCCACGACACCCCCGTATCGAATGCCCGCCTCGCTACCGAGCCTGGGCGCTTGCTCTATTGCTCCAGAAGCGAAGCGCTTTGCCAAGCTCCGATCGAACGGCTCTGCATCAGAGTATCTGATACTTATCAGATTTGGTTTGTTGCTGCTCCGGGCTCAGGTGTAGCGTCTGTGCCAACAGAACCGTGCGCAAAGCGCGGCTGCCTCGAGGAGGAAATCCGATGAAACTCAGAGTTTCTTGGTTGCTGGCCGCGTTGTTTGCCGTGCTGGCGCTGGCGGCTTCGTCGCGCGAGCCCTTGGCGCAAGGCGCTCTCGCCAACTTGCCGCGCAACGAGACCCTGATTCTCGAGAACCCCGAGGGGACGATCAAGAACGCCGGATGGTTCAACATCTGGGCCATCAACGCCGGCAGCCAGTCGAACGGGTTGCAGCAGGCGGCCCTCGATACGCTCTGGTACATCGATCCCAATCGCGGGCTCGACGGCGTGTGGCAGAATTCGCTGGCCTCAGAGAAGCCGGTCTACAACGCCGACTTCACCCAGATGACCGTCAAGCTTCGGCGCGGCATCCATTGGAGCGACGGCGTCGAGTTCACGGCAGCCGACGTCGTGCATACGGTCGCGACGCAGATCAAGCACAAGAACATGCGCTGGAGCGCCGCGCTGACGCTCACGGTCGACGCGATGGAGACGCCCGATCCCTACACCGTCGTCTTCAAGCTGAAGAAACCGAACTCCCGCTTCCACGCCCTCTTCACCGTGCGCTGGGCGGCGATCTGGATCATGCCCAAGCACGTGTTCGAGAAGGTCGAGGACCCGTTGAAGTTCGACTTCAATAAGCCGGTGTCGCTCGGTGCCTACGTCCTGCACAACTACGATCCCGACGGCCGCTGGTACATCTGGCGGCTGCGCGAGGACTGGCAGCGCACCACCATCGCCCGCTACGGAAAACCGGGCCCCAAGTATCTCGCCTATATCGACCCCGGTCCGCCCGACAAGCGCGTGATCGCGCAGATGAACCACGAACTCGATGTGATCCACGACGTAGCCCCGGAGGGCATGTTCACGCTCGCCAAGCAGTCGAAGAGCTCGGTGTCGTGGTTCAAGGGGTTCCCGTACGCGCATCCCGACCCGACCCTGCCGGCGCTGATCTTCAATACGCAGAACGAGCTGTTCAAGAGCCGGGACGTGCGCTGGGCGCTGGCGCTGCTGATCGACATCAAAGCGGTGTCGATGGCGTCCTACCGCGGCGCCGCTACCATCTCGGCGATCGGCATTCCGCCGACGGGAACGCATCCGGAGTTCTACCACGCGCCGCTGCAGGACTGGCTGACCGCATTCGAGGTCGACACCGGCAAGCGCAAGATCAAGCCCTACGACGCCACCGTCGGCCGGCAGATCGCCGACATGCTGCGGCCCTCCATGGGCGAGCAAATTCCGACCGATCCCAAGACCATCGCCGCCTCGTTCGGCATGGGTTGGTGGAAGTCGGATCCCCAGGCGGCGACCGAGCTGCTCGAGAAGGCGGGCTTCAAGAAGGTCGGTAACGCCTGGCAGACGGCGGACGGCAAGCCGTTCACGGTGCGCGTGGTGGTCGAGGGCGAGTCGCGCCCGGTCATGACGCGGGCCGGCTCAATGATTGCCGAGCAGTGGCGGCGCTTCGGCATCGACGCCAAGGTCGACCTCGCGCAGGGTACGCTCGTGACGCGCCGGGCAGCGGGCGACTTCGACACCATGATCAGCTGGAGCGTCGAAACGTGGGGCGGGCATCAGGATCTGTCGTATTTCCTGGACAGCTGGCACTCGCAATTCGTTGCCCAGCCCGGCACGCCGCAGCCGCCACGCAACTGGCAGCGCTGGTCGCATCCCGAGCTCGACAAGATCGTGGAGGACATCCGCAAGGTCGGCTTCGACGATCCAAAGAGCCTGGAGCTTGGCCGCGAGTATGTGAAGCTCGTCGCACGCGAGATGCCGATCATCCCGCTGATGTCCTACAACGTGTTCACGGTGATGGACACGACCTACTGGACGGGATACCCGACCGCGGATGACCCCTACACCGATCCGGTGCCGAACTGGGGCAATTCGCGCGCCATGTTCGTCAGATTGAAGCCGAAGACCTGAGGCCGTCCCGGCCGCCGGTCTCGGTGACACCGCGGTCGGCGGCCGCGCCACTTCTACGACCCACTCGACGGCACCGATGCGTTCTTATGCCAAGTACCTCGCCCAGCGGCTCGCCCAGTGCCTGCTGGTCGTGTTCATCGGCATCAACCTGACCTACGCCATCACGCACGCCACGCCGATCGATCCGGTCGAGCAGTCGATCGCGGCGGTCACCGCGTTCGGCAATACCTCGCCCGAGGCGATCGGGATGATGCGCCAGTCGTTGCGCGAGCTGTATGGGCTGACCGGTGGACCGCTCGAGCAATACGTCAATTTCTGGCGCCGCATTGCCATCGCCGACTTCGGCCCGTCGCTCTCGGCCTTCCCGACACCCGTCTCGACGCTGATCGCTCGCGCATTGCCGTGGACGATCGGGCTCCTCGTGACCGCGACACTGATCACCTGGACGCTCGGCAACCTGCTCGGCGGCCTCGCCGGTTACTATCAGGACAAGCGCAGCCTGAAGATCTTTGCCGTCATCGCCATCGGTCTGCATCCGGTGCCCTACTACATCGTCGCCTTCGTGCTCCTGGTCATGTTCGGCTACCTGTGGCCGCTGCTGCCGATCGCCGGCGGCTACGGCATGAACATCGAGCAGGGATTCAACGCAACGTTTGCGCTGAGCGTCCTGAAGCATTCGATCCTCCCTGCACTGTCGCTGATGCTGATCGGGCTCGGCGGCTGGTTTCTCGGCATGCGCTCACTGGTCTCGAATGTCGTGAGCGAGGACTACGTCGTCTACGCCGAGCTCGCTGGCGTCGACGGGCGCCGCATCCTCGGATCCTACGTCATGCGCAATGCGCTCGTGCCCCAGGTCACCGGGCTTGCCATGTCGCTCGGCGCCGTCTTCAACGGGGCGATCATCACCGAGCAGGTGTTCGGCTATCCTGGTATCGGCTCGCTGCTGGTTTCCGCCGTCTATGCCGGGGACTACGGCCTGGTGCTCGGCGTGACGACGATCTCGATCATCGGCGTGTCCGCTGCCGTGCTGATCATCGATCTCGTCTACCCGCTGCTCGATCCGCGCGTACGGGTCGCCTGAGCGATGCTGACGACACTCCGAGACCTGTTGCGCTACAACGCCGGGTTCCGCATCGGCGCGATCCTGGTCGGTCTCGTTGCCACCATGGCCGGACTGTCGTTCGTGTCGCCCTATTCGCCCATCGATACCTTCGTGGTCGCGCCCGATATGCCGCCTTCGCCGGCGCATCCCTTCGGCACGACGTCGCGCGGGCAGGACGTCTTCTGGCATTTGACCTTTGCCATCCGCAACACGCTGGCGTTCGGCATCATCGTCGCCCTGCTGAGCCGTGTGCTGTCGCTCATGATCGGTCTGGTCGCCGGCTACAAGGGCGGTTGGGTCGATCGCGTGCTGATGTCGATCAATGACACCTTCATCGTCATTCCACTGTTTCCGATCCTGGTGCTGTTCTACTTCGTCATGCGCGATCGCATGTCGTGGACGGCGCTGGCGCTGATCATGGCGCTGCTCGGCTGGGCCTACGATGCGCGCCTCATTCGCTCGCTCGCGATGAGCCTCAAGACGCGCGAGTTCACGCATACCGCCGTGTTCTCCGGCATGTCGACACGGGAGATCGTCGTGCGCGAGCACCTTCCCTACGTGATGCCGATCGTCTTCTCCACGACGATGAACAACATGAACTGGTCGATCGGATTGGAGGTGACCCTGTCGGTGCTCGGCTTCACCGACATCAATTCCCCGACCATCGGCGGCATGATCTACTGGGCCAATCAGCACACCGCGATGGTGGCCGGCGTCTGGTGGTGGATCGCGTTCCCGGTCATCCTCATCATCATGCTGTTCATCGGGCTTTTTCTGCTCGCGGTATCGATGAACGAGCACATCGACCCCCGCAGCAGATTGCAGCGCATGGGCGCGGGAGGCGGCGCATGACGGGGGCGGCAGCGCTCGCGATCGACGCTGGGCAGGCGGCGCCGGCCAAAGCCGTGCTGCGCGTCGAGGGCCTGAAAGCCTACTACCGCACGCGCCACTTCGGCGTGAACCGCGAGGTGCGGGCCGTCGACGGCGTGACGTTCGAGGTGCGAGCCAACGAGATCTATGGACTCGCCGGCGAGTCGAGCGCGGGCAAGTCGACACTGATCAAGACCATCGCCGCCGCCATGCGTCCGCCGCTCGAGGTCGTGGGCGGCTCTGTCGGGTTCAGCTTTCTCACCGGCGGCACGAGCATCCACCAGGCGACGAGCGCACAGTTGCTCGCCATCCGCTGGCGCAATCTCTCCTACATCATGCAGGGCTCCATGAGCGTCCTCAATCCGGTGCGCCGGGTGCGGCGCTCGTTCGAGGACTTCGCAGCGCGCCACATGGGGGGCAGGGGCGCCGCGTTCGAGGCCGGCGTGGTCGGGCACTTGGCTCGCGTCAGACTCGACGCCAGCGTCCTCGACGCCTATCCGCACGAACTCTCCGGCGGCATGCGCCAGCGCGTCGCCATCGCGCTCGCCACCATCTGCCGGCCGGACTTCGTCATTGCCGACGAGCCCACGACGGCGCTCGACGTCGTCGTGCAGAAGGACGTGCTCGGCATGATTCGCGACATCCAGCGCGAGATGGGCTCCTCGCTTCTGCTCGTCACGCATGATCTGGGCGTGCACGCCTACATGACGGACCGACTGGCCATCATGTACGGCGGCATGCTGGTGGAGGAGGCGCGGACGGCCGATCTGTTCCTGGCGCCGCAGCATCCCTACACCAGGCACCTGATCGCGAGCCTCCCCCGCATCGGCGACGATGCGCCGAGGGTCGGCCTCGCCGGCAGCCCGCCGAACCTGGCGGCACCCCCGCCGGGATGCCGGTTTCATCCGCGCTGCCCGCTCGCCGGGGACCGCTGCCGCCGCGAGACGCCGGCCATGACGGTGCATGCGCCGGATCACCGCGTGGCCTGCTTCGCCGTGGGCGGCGGGGGAGGCACGGCATGACGGCCCCGCTGCTCGAGCTCACCCATGTCTCGAAGACGTTCGGCTTCGGCGGCCTGCTTTCGCGCCGGCGCGTCCCGGCGGTGGCCGATGTCGGCTTCGCTCTCCAGGCCGGCGCGCCCGAGATATTCACCATCGTCGGCCAGTCCGGCAGCGGCAAGACCACGCTGGCGCGCATGATCCTCGGCATGGAGGCGCCGACCGGCGGCAGCATACACCTCCACGGCAAGGACCTTGCGCACATCCGCGGCACAGGCAGCCGCAAGCTGTTCATGGGCGTCGTGCAGCCGATCTTTCAGAACCCGTTCGAGGCCTTCAATCCCCTGCGCCAACTCGATCACTACCTGTTCCTCACGGCCCGGCGCTTCGGCGATGCCAGCGATCAGCAGCGGGCGCGGACGAGCACGGATGCGGCCTTGCGCCAGGTCGGCCTGTCACTGCCGGAGGTCGGCGGGCGCTATCCGCATGAGCTGTCCGGCGGGCAGCTGCAGCGAGCAGCCATCGCACGGGCGCTGTTGGCGAAGCCGAAGCTGATCGTCGCGGACGAGCCGGTGTCGATGGTGGACGCCTCGCTGCGCATGTCGATCGTCAACCTGTTCAAGACGCTGCGCGACGAGCTCGGGATCTCGATCATCTACATCACGCACGATCTGGCGACCGCCTACTACATCAGCGACCGCATCATGATCATGAAAGAGGGCAAGGTGGTTGAAAGCGGCGATGCCAGGACAGTGCTGGCGGCGCCGCAACACCCCTATTCGCGGCAGCTCAAGGACGCGGTCCTCGTGCCCAGGTTCACGCCACATGCAGCAGTGCCGTAAGCGGCGCCATCAGGACAGACCAGTATGCGCATGCGAGACCGGTGGAGAAAACGGACATGAGGCAAGCCAGCGTCCTCCTCGATCGCGACTTCGCCATCGGCGAGACCGACCCGCGCCTGTTCGGCGCCTTCATCGAGCATCTTGGTCGTTGCGTCTATGGCGGCATCTACGAGCCGGGCCATCCGACCGCCGACAAGAACGGTTTCCGGCGCGACGTGCTGGCGCTCGTCGAGGAACTCGGGCCGACCATCATGCGCTATCCGGGCGGCAATTTCGTTTCCGGCTACAATTGGGAGGACGGGGTCGGACCGAGCGACCAGCGTCCGACCAAGCTGGATCTCGCCTGGTTCTCGGCCGAGCCGAATACGTTCGGCACCAACGAGTTCATGGACTGGTGCCGCGTCGCGAAGGTCGAGCCGATGCTGGCTGTCAATCTCGGCACGCGCGGCGGCGATGCGGCGCGCAATCTCGTCGAGTACTGCAACCATCCCTCGGGCAGCCACTACGCCGACCTGCGGCGGGCCCACGGGCACGAGCAGCCGCACGGCGTGAAGTTCTGGTGCCTCGGCAACGAGATGGACGGCCCCTGGCAGATGGAGCACAAGACGGCCGCCGAATACGGCCGCATCGCTGCCGAGGCCGGCAAGATGATGCGGTGGGTCGATCCAACTCTGGTGCTGGCGGCCTGCGGGTCGACCTCGCGCAACATGCCCACCTTCGGGCGCTGGGACGATGAGGTGCTCGAGCACACCTTCGAGCTGATCGACTTCATCTCGCTGCACACCTATCTCAACAACTACATGGGCGATACCGCGAGCTTCCTTGCTGCGCCCGACTTGATGGATCTCTTCGTCGAGGAGGTCGTCGCCATCGCCGATGCGGCGGCGGCGCGACGGCGGTCGACCAAGCGGCTGATGCTGAGCTTCGATGAATGGAACGTGTGGTATCGCACGCGGCGCACGCGCAGCGATCGGGTCAAGGAGGGCTGGCCCGTGGCGCCGCCGATTCTCGAGGAGATCTACAACATGGAGGATGCGCTGGCATTTGGCGGCGCGTGCATCTCACTGCTGAACCATGCCGACCGCGTCAAGTGCGCCTGCCTTGCCCAGCTCGTCAACGTGATCGCGCCGATCATGACCGAAACCGGCGGTCCGGCCTGGCGGCAGACCATCTTCTATCCTTTCGCGCAGATGAGCCGCTTCGGCCGCGGCCGCGTGCTGCGGGCGAAGGTCGATTGCGAGACGTATGCCGCCTCCTACTATGACCCGCGCGGCACGATCGACCAGTCGTTCCCGATCCCGGCCGCGCCCTATCTCAAGCTGGCAGCGGTCGCCGGCGACGGGGGAAGCCTCAGCCTGTTCGCTCTCAACCGCGACCTCCGGCAGCCGATCACCGTGACAGTCGACGCGCGTGGCTTCGGCAGGCTTGCCGTCGCGCAGGCGCTCGAGCTGCGCGACGACGACCTCAAGGCAGTGAACAGCAAGGCGGCGCCGCAGCGCGTCAAGCCGGCGCCGCTGAAAGGCGTTACCAATGACGGGGGAAAGCTCCGCATGAAGCTCGCGCCGGCCTCATGGAACCTGGTTCGCTTCGAGCCGGGCACGTAGCGGCGCGCGGGCGTGGTGGCAGAAGCGGCAAGTGCGTAAGGGTCGATCTTTGATGTTGCATCGAACAAAGCGACGAGACGGGCCGACCGGGATAGCCGCCTCGACCCCTGGAAACGGTGGGCGCACCTACCTGCAGGTCAATCCCGAGCGCGACTTCAATGTGGTGAAGGGCTTGTCCTCACCCGTGCGCATCAGGATCCTGAAGCTGCTCCGAAGGCACGGCCCTATGAACGTCAACCGGATCAGCGAGGCACTGGAGTTGCCGCAATCCACCATCGCCACCAACATCCAGGTGCTCGAGGAGGCCGAGCTCGTGCTCACCGAGGTCCGCAAGGGACGCAAGGGGCAGCAGAAGATTTGCGCCGCGCGGTTCGACGAGATCATCATCGCGCTCGATTCCGAGCCCGCGCGGCGCAAGAAGAACGTCATCGAAGTGGAGATGCCGCTCGGCCTCTACACCAGCTGCAGCGTCAGCGTGCCCTGCGGTCTATGCTCGACCGAGGGCGTGATCGGCGTTCTCGACGTGCCTGATCTGTTTCTCGATCCGGCCCGCGTGAAGACGGCGCTGCTGTGGTTCGGACGCGGCTATGTCGAGTACCAGTTCCCCAACAACGCCAAAACGCTCAAGGCCGAGCTCGAGGCCCTCGAATTCATTCTCGAGCTGTCCTCCGAGGTGCCGGGCACCAATGCGAATTGGCCCTCCGACATCAGCCTGTGGGTCAACGAGGTCAAGGTCGGCACTTGGACGTCGCCGGGGGACTTCGGCGATCGGCGCGGCCGCTTCACGCCCCGCTGGTGGAAGCTCGAAGGCTCGCAATACGGAGCGCTGACCACCTGGCGCATCAGCGAGCGCGGCACGTTTCAGGGCGACACCAAGGTGTCGGAGGTCACACTGGCTCAGTTGCGGACGGGCGATCATCATTCCATCCGCCTGCGGGTCGGGATCGACAACCGTGCGCGCCATCCCGGCGGGGTCAACATCTTCGGCAAGGGCTTCGGCAATCACAACCACAACATCCTGATGCGTCAGCACCTGAAGACGCATACCGGGTGATGCCGGCGGCGAACCGACGGGAGACATACAGCCATGCCTTCAACAGCAGCCGAGCCGCTCGCCGGTGTCGTGCCGATCGCGCCGACCCCATTCAAGGAGAACGGCGATCTCGACCTCGACAGCCAGCGCCGGGTGCTCGACTGCATGATCGACCAAGGCGTCGACGGCATCTGCATCCTGGCGAACTATTCGGAGCAGTTCCTGCTCACCGACGACGAGCGCGACACCCTGCTCGATCTGTGCATTGGTCACGTGCGTGGACGCGTGCCGGTGATCGTCACCTGCAGCCACTTCTCGACCAGGATCGCCGCCGAGCGCGCCCGGCGGGCGGCGGCGGCCGGTGCCCAGATGCTCATGCTGATGCCGCCCTACCACGGCGCTTTGCTGCGGGCCGATGAGAAGGGCGTCTACGAGCACTTCGCCAGGATCGCGGAGGCCGCACCGATCCCCATCATGGTGCAGGATGCACCGCTGAGCGGCGTGACGCTGACTGTGGCGTTTCTTGCCCGGCTCGCCCGAGAGCTGCCACAGGTTGCTTACTTCAAGATCGAGGTGCCGGGGACAGCCGGGAAGCTGCGCGCGCTCATCGAGGCCGGTGGTGATGCAATTGCTGGCCCCTTCGACGGGGAGGAATCCATCACGCTGATGGCCGATCTCGACGCCGGCGCAAGGGGGACCATGCCGAGCGCGTTGCTGCCCGACCTCATCGCGCCCGTGCTCGAACAGCATCGCGCCGGCCGGCGGGCAGATGCTGCCGCTGCGTATGCCCGCATCCTGCCGCTCGTCAACTTCGAGAACCGCCAATGCGGGTTGCGCGCGACGAAGACGGTCATGGCCGAGGGCCGCGTGATCGCCAGCGAGGCCGTGCGCCATCCGCTGGAACCCTTGCATCCGGCGACGCGGGCGGGCCTGCTCGAGCTGGTGCGGCAGCTCGACCCCGTCGCATGCAGATGGGGAAAATGAAGCCTGCTGGTCGATGCCAGCTGCGGAAAGGCAACGCAATGGAGGTCCGCTCATGACAACGCCAGAAGCCGTCTACCCGTCACTGGCGGGTCGTGTGGTGTTCGTGACGGGTGGGGGCAGCGGCATTGGCGCTTCGATCGTCCAGAGCTTTGCCCGACAGAAGGCAAAGGTGGCGTTCGTCGACATCGATGAGGCCGCCTCGGGTCACGTACAGTCCACGGTGGCGGGCACCGGCGCCGCCGGCTATTTCGAGCCCTGCGACGTCAGGGATATAGCGGCGCTGCGCCGCGCGATCGAGAATGCGAGGCGGGCGCTGGGCCCCATCACCATTCTCATCAACAACGCGGCGCGCGATGATCGCCATGCGAGCGAGGACGTGACGCCGGAGTACTGGGACGAGCGCTTTGCCGTCAATCTCAAGCACCAGTTTTTTGCCGCGCAGGCCGTCCTGCCGGACATGAAGGCGGCCGGGAAGGGTGCCATCATCAATTTCGGCTCCTCGTCGTGGATGGTTGGACAGGGCGGCATGGTCGCCTACACGGCCTGCAAGTCGGCAGTGCTGGGGCTCACGCGCTCGCTGGCCAGAGACTTCGGCGCCTTCAATATTCGCGTCAATGCGATCGCGCCCGGCTGGATACTCACCGAGCGCCAGCGCAAGCTGTGGCTCAATGCGGAAAGTCGCGCCGAGCTGATGAAATCGCAGTGCCTGAAGCGCGAGCTGATGGGCGACGACATCGCCCGCGTGGTGCTGTTTCTGGCGTCGGACGAAGCGGGCGCCATCACCAGCCAGCACTATGTGGTGGACGGCGGCCGGTTGTGAGCAGCCCGCTGCGCCGGGCCGCATTCGGTTGGTCGCTGGGTGACAAGCTGGAGCGAGGACATGAGTGGCCTTGCGACCGCGCCGGAATGAGATAGCCTCTCGGTTCTACAAGGAGAGTCCCAATGATCGAGCTTTACTATTGGCCCACGCCCAACGGCAAGAAGGTCACCATCCTGCTGGAGGAGTGCGGCCTCGAGTACAAGATCACCCCGGTCAACATCCAACGCGGGGATCAGTTTTCCGACGGCTTCCTGGCGATGAATCCCAACCACCGTATGCCGGTGATGGTCGACCACGCCCCAACGGGCGGCGGTGCGCCGATCAGCGTGTTCGAGTCCGGCTCGATCATGATGTACATCGCCGAGAAGGCGGGCCGCTTCTGGCCGCAGGACACGCGTTCGAAATACGATGTCAGCCAATGGGTCATGTGGCAGATGGCCAATCAGGGGCCGAAGCTCGGCGAGTGCGGGCATTTCCGCCGTCTCGGCGACCGCGAGGGCGACCAGACCTACGCCGTGCGCCGCTTCACCGACGAAGCGAACCGCCTCTACGGCGTGCTCAACAACCGGCTCTATGACCGCCCCTATCTGGCCGGCAGCGCGTACACGATCGCCGACATGATCTCCTATCCATGGACGGTGAACTACAAGGTGCAGGGCCAGGACATCGAGGAGTTCAAGCATGTCAAGCGCTGGTCCGAGGAGATCGCCAAGCGGCCGGCGGTGCAGCGGGGGATGGCCGTCGGGGCTAACCTGTCGACAGATGTCACCAAGCTGCCGCAAGAGGAGCAGGTGCGCATCCGCAAGCTCCTCTACAACCAGCGCGCCCGCCCGGTCCCGGCGGGATAGCCGAGTTGCCCGTCGCTATGGTCGCCGGGATGACCTGATCATTCCACACGAGACGCATTACAGTCGGGAAGGTCACGATGAAGCTCGGTATCACGCTGCCGCTGACCGATATCCAAGGCGACCCGGCGACCGTACGCGATTTCGCGCAGGCCGCTGAGGCGCTGGGCTATCACCATCTCGGCGCACCCGATCACGTGCTCGGCGTTAATGTTGCGAGCCGGCCGGACTGGGGCGCGCGCAACACCTCGAAGGATTTCTTCCATGATCCTTTCGTGATGTTCGGTTTCTTGAGCGCCTGCACCCGCAAGATCGAGTTCTCGACCCAGGTCATGATCCTGGCGCAGCGGCAGACGGCGCTGGTCGCCAAGCAGGCGGCCTCGCTCGATGTCCTCTCGGGCGGACGCTTCCGGTTCGGCATCGGCGTCGGCTGGAACCCCGTGGAATATGTCGGGTTGAACGAGAACTTCCACAATCGCGGCAAGCGCTCGGAAGAACAGGTGCAGGTGCTGCGGGCGCTGTGGGCCGAACCGCACGTCACCTTCAAGGGCCAATGGCACACCATTGACGATGCCGGCATCAATCCTCTGCCGACAAGGCGAAGGATACCGCTCTGGTTCGGCGGGCACGAGGACGTGACCTTGCGGCGTATCGCCAAGTGGGGCGACGGGTGGATCATGCTGGCGCATCCGTCGGGCCCGGTCGCGGATGCCGAGATTGCCAAGCTGCGAGGCTACATCAAGGAGGCGGGACGGGATCTAAGCGCGGTCGGACTGGAGGTCTGGGTCTCCACCGGCGAAGGCGGCCCAGAGGATTGGCGCAAGCAGTTCCAGGCCTGGAAGGGCGCCGGGGTCACTCACGTCACTGTCAACAGCACCTACCGACGGGGGCCGCACAAGCGTATCGCAGGCACGACCACGACCGATCACCTGGCGGCGATGCAGCAGTATCGGGAGGCCGTCGCCGATCTGCTGTGATTGGCATGACCGGAGCGGCCAAGGCCGCAGCTGAAGGTGAAGCGGGCTCAGCTGGCAACGCGCCGCTCGCCAGCACATGACGCAAGGAGAGGGCAGCCACGTGACCAAGTTCGTCTTCGACCATATCCACCTGTTCACCCGTAACCCGGAAGCGACGGCCGCCTTCTACGAGCGCATGTTCGGCGCCGAGGTGATCCGCAGCATGCAGCAGGGCAAACCGCGCATCGACGTGAAGCTCGGCGGCGCCAACATCTTCATCCTGGACGTCAGCGAGAACCCCAAGGCCGGGGCCGGCCCGGCACATCCCCATCAGGGCCTCGATCATTTCGGGCTCGAGGTTAAAGACATCGATGCGGTCTGCGCCGACCTCAAAGCCAAGGGCGCGGTCTTCACTCGGGAACCGGAGACGATTCGGCCTGGCACGCGTATCGCATTCCTCGCCGGACCCGAGGGTGTTTCGATCGAGCTGCTGGAGCGCACGTCGGCTGCGTAGTCACGTGAACCTGTACTCCGACGCTTGCCGGTATACGTCCCCGGGCCTGAGAACCGTCGAGGGAAAGTCAGGCAGGTTGGGCGAATCCGGCACGTGCTGCGGCTCCAGGCAGATCCCCGCGTTGGGGCCATAGACCACGCCGCCCAGTCCTGGAACCGGCACGTTGACCTTGGCTCCGTCGTAGATCTGGCAAGCCGGCTCCGTGGTCCAAACCTCCATGACGAGCCCGGATTTGGCAGAGCCGACGGTCGCGGCGTGGGCAATCATGAGCCCGGTCGCGGCGCTTTCTTGGCTTTGCTCGCGCCGCAGCATGTAGCTGCTGTCGTAGGCAAAGCGCTTGCCGTCTTCGCCCAGCCGGCGGACGGGCCGCGGCGCGCGGAAATCGTAGGGCGTGCCGGCAACCGCTCGAACTGCCCCGGTGGGAATGAGATCGCCATCGACCGGCGTCATGTTGTCGGCGTGCACCTGCAGGGTGTGGTCGAGAATGTCGGCGCTGCCATCCAGATTGAAATAGGAGTGGTGGCAGAGGTTGACGATGGTCGGCGCGTCGGTTGTCGCCCAAATCTCGATGCGCAGCGTAGCCGGCGGAACGAGGGCGTATCGGCAGGTGGCCGTGAGCGCGCCCGGAAACCCATTGCAGCCGTCCGGCGAGTGATGGGCGAGCGTCACGGACCGCCGGTCGCTGTGGAGGACGGTCCATGGGCTCTTGCCAAAGCCTGTCCGCCCGCCCCCGTGCAGGCAATGCTTGCCGTCCTGATTGCGAGGCAGCTGAAAGCGGCGACCGTCGAGCACGAAGCTTCCGCCGCGGATGCGGTTGGCAAAGCGGCCGGCGATGGCGCCCATGTGCGGGGAATGCGCGACGTAGTCATCGAGCGACGCCAGCCCGAGCACGACCCGCTGCATGCGGCCATCCTTGGCCTGCACCTGCAGATCGCGGACGGCGGCACCATACTCGATGATCGCCGCCGCGATGCGGCCATCGTCCGCCGCCAGCGCGACCTCGTGAATCGGCCGGCCGTCGTGGATGCCGAATACTTTCATGTGCCCACCCGTGTGCTGATACCTCGACGCTTGTAGCGTCAGTGGAACAGGGCCGCCAAGTGGTGCGATGGCCGAGCCGTGTGTTAGGCTCCGGCACTATGGCGACAGTCAGTCTCAGGCAGCTGCGCAAGGCATTCGGTAATCACGCCGTCGTACACGGCATCGATCTGGAGATCGCCGACAAGGAGTTCGTCGTGCTGGTCGGCCCATCGGGATGCGGCAAGAGCACCATCCTGAGGATGATCGCCGGCCTCGAAGAGGCAACCAGTGGCGAAATCCGCATCAATGGCGAGATCGTCAACGAGCGCGACCCGAAGGATCGCGACATCGCCATGGTGTTCCAGGACTATGCCCTCTACCCGCACATGACGGTCGAAGACAACATCGCGTTCTCGCTGCTTTACCGTGGGGTGGCGAAGGACCAGATCCGCCGCCGCGTCGCGGAGGCCGCCAGGGTCCTCGACATTGGTACTTTGCTCCGGCGCTATCCGCGCCAGCTTTCGGGCGGGCAGCGCCAGCGGGTCGCCATGGGCCGCGCCATCGTGCGCGACCCTCGGGTGTTCTTGTTCGACGAGCCTTTGTCCAATCTCGACGCCAAGCTGCGCGTGCAGATGCGCACCGAGCTGAAACTCCTGCGCCAGCGCCTGGAGACGACGACGATCTACGTCACCCACGACCAGATCGAGGCGATGACGCTGGCCGACCGGATCGTCGTGCTGCACGATGGGCTCGTCGAGCAGATCGGCACGCCGGACGACGTCTACGAGCGCCCGGCGACGAGCTTTGTCGCAAGCTTCATTGGGGCGCCACCGATGAACCTGCTGCCGGGCCGCATCATTCGACGGGCCGACACGGCGGTGGTGGAACTGCCCGGCCCGATCGAGATTTCGCTGCCCCCCTCGTGGGTCGCGATACCGGCAGACGGGACTGTGACCGCAGGGATCCGACCCGAGAACCTCGAGTGGGCGGCCGCCGGCCAGCCCGCGAGCATCGAGGCCCCGGCCACCGTGGTGGAGCCGCTCGGCTCCGAGACCCTCGTCGTGCTGAAGCTCGGTGGGCACGATCTGCAGGCGCGATTGCCGCCCAAACGCATCCGCCGCGTCGGCGAGATGGTCCGCCTCTGCGTTGCTCCCGAGCATGTGCACCTGTTCGACGCGAAGGGACGCCGAATTGCCAACTGATCCCCTGAAGGTCGCGCCGGAGGACTTGGGAGCAGGCAGCCCGATCCGCACGCGCGTCGTGCCCGACGCCGCCACCCTGACCAGGCAATTCGCCGACAGTCTGTTCGATGAGTACCGCGCGGCCAAGGAAGCGGGACGCGGCTCGGTCGTCTTCATCGTGCCGGTGGGACCGGTTGGTCAATTCGAGCTGTTTGCGGAACGCGTCAACGCGGAGCGATTGCCGCTTTTGGATCTGGTGCTCGTCAACATGGACGAGTACCTCGCGCCAGACGGACGCAGCCTTATTTCGAGCGATGACCAATTGAGCTTTCGCGGGCATATGCAGCGCAATCTGTGGCAGCGGCTCGACCCGGCGCTGGCGCCGCCCATCGAGCAGCGCCATTTCCCCGATCCGTCCGATCGCGCCGGCACGACCCGGCTCATCGAGCGCCACGGCGGCGTCGATGTCGCCTACGGCGGTGTCGGGATCACCGGACACCTGGCGTTCAACGACCCGCCCGAGCCCGGCGAACCTGATGATGCCGACGCGTTCGCGGCGTTGGCGACGCGTGTCGTCCGCCTGAGCCGGGAGACCCTGACGATCAACTCGGTGACGGCCGCACGCGGCAATATCGAGCGCATCCCGCTGCTTGCGATCACGGTCGGCATGCGAGAGATTCTGGGCGCCCGCAAGGTGCGCCTCTACATGAACCGCGACTGGCAATGTGCGGTCGTGCGCAAACTGCTGCACGGGAGTGTGACGGCGCGCTTTCCCGCCTCCCTGCTGCAGCGTCACCCCGACGCGCTCGTGACCATGACGCGGGCGGTGACCGAGATGCCCGAGCCGAGCTTGCGCTGAGAAAGGTGCAACCATGCCCGAACCCATGACATTTGGCGTTGCCGGCTACGGAGCCTGGGGGCGCTTTCATGCCCGCTCGATCGCCGATGCATGGGATGGGCGCCTGATTGCGATTGCAGCTCCCAGCGAAGCCAACGCAGCTGCCGCGCGAGCCGACTTTCCCGACGTGACCGTGCATCGCGATTGGCGGGCGCTGATTGCCGACCCCGCGGTCCAGGCGATCGCGGTGGCGACGCCGAATCATCTCCATGCACCGATCGCCGTCGCGGCGCTCGAGGCCGGCAAGCACGTGCTGGTCGAGAAGCCCATGGCCACCACGCTGGCCGATTGCGATCGTATCGTCGCCGCGACCAAGCTCTCCGCGGGGCAACTGACCGTGGGCCTGCAGTGCCGCCTCTCGCCGCAGTGGGGCCGGATCCGCGCACTCATCGACGAGGGCGCAATCGGCCGGCCGCAGCACGTCCACGTCTCGCTCTTCCGCCATCCCTACCGGCAGGGCTCGTCGGGCTGGCGCTACGACAAGGCGCGCGTCGGCTCCTGGATTCTGGAGGAGCCGGTGCACTTCTTCGATTTGGCGCTCTGGTATCTCGTGGGCTCCGGCCGGCCGGTCACGGTGCGCGCGCTCGGCGCCGGCGCGGCGGGAATGGAGCCGGTGCTGTCCGTGCTCATGCGCTTTCCGGACGGCGCCACGGCCGCCATCAACCAGGTCCTGGCGGGTTTCGAGCACCATCAGACGGTCGAGGTGGTCGGCGACAAGGGTGCAGTTCGCGCGACCTGGTCGGCGGCGACCGCGCGCAGTCTCGAGTCGGCAACGACACTGCGCCTGAAGCGGGCGGGAGCCGACGCCTTCGAAGAGCTGGCCGTGCAACGGTCCGGAGAGGTCTACGAGCTTGCAAAGCAGGCGCAGGCGTCGATTGCCGGTTTCCGATCCGGCAAGCCGCTCGTGTCGGCCGAAGAGGGCCGTGCGGCGGTCGCCGTCTGCCTCGCCGCGGAGGCGTCTGCCAAGGAGGCCGGCCGGCCGATTGCAGTGGACTAGATGCCGCCAATGGCTACTCTGGCCGCACAATCAACGCCGGGCAAGGCACTCGCAAACCGGCTTTTTCGAGGAGGAACGCGATGATCTCCAGGCGCACTCTGCTGAAGTCTGGCGCGGGCGCTGTCGCCGCTGCGACGGTCTGCGCGCCGGCAATCGCACAAGCACCGAAGAAGATCAGCTTTCTAACCTGGAACATCATCGATCAGGAGCCGATGATCCGCGGCTGGATTGCGCGCTTCATCAAGGACCGGCCGGGCGTCGAGGTCGAGTGGCTCGACAAGAAAGGGCCGGAGATCCCGGTATTCTACCAGACCCAGCTCGTCGCCGGGACACCGCCCGACGTCATCAATACGCAAGGCGCTCTTGGGTTGGAGTATGCGGCACAGGGCGCGCTGCTCGATCTCACGCCGCGCCTGAAGGCCGATGGCGCGGTCAAGGACCGCTTCAATGCCGACTACCTGTCGAACTGGGCGTTCGAGGGCAACAACTACATGCTGCCCTTCTACATCACCAAGACGCTGCTGTTCTACAACAAGCCGTTGCTCCAGAAGGCCGGCCTCTCGGGTGCGCCGCAAAGCTTCGATCAGATCCTGGACGCCGCGCAGAAGATGAGCGGCGGCGAGGCCTCGGGCTTCCTCACGCTCAACTTCGACTGGCTCTACTGGCCCCTCTACGCCATGAACGGCATCGACCTGCTGTCGAAGGACCTGACGAAACCGGCCTTCAACACGCCCAAGGCCATCGAGGTGACCGATCGGCTGGCCAAGGCCACCGAGTCGGGCGCCATCAACAAGATCTCCTGGACCGGCCGCTGGGTGGAGCCGAACGGCGCATTCGCGGCGGGCAACGTCGGCATGCTGCACGCCCATTCGCCCGCCTACTTCTTCGTCAAGGGCCAGGGCAAGTGGGTGACGCCCGAGACGCTCGGCGTCGCACACGTGCCGGGCGGCTTTGCCACGCCCAACTCGCACGGCCTCGGCATCTCCAAGGCCTCCAAGAACCCCGACCTGGCCTGGGACTTCCTCAAGTTCGTCACCAACGAGGGCGCGCAGGAGCTGGGCGTCAACCGCAAGCTCGTCACCGGCAACATCGCCGTCGACACCAAGAACCTCGCGAATCTGGAAAAGAGCGACCCGCTGGTGCATGCGATCCTGAAGACGCAGCTCGAGCACACCGACAAGATGGTCGGCAATTGGCGGCTCGGCAACGACAGCAAGATCAAGGAGGCGTTCTGGCCGGAGCTGCAGAACGTGCTGCTCGGCCGCAAGGACGCCAAGACCGCGCTCGCCGAAGCCGAGCGCAAGGTTGCACGCGAGCTGAAGCGGGGCTGATGCCAGCCGCGCGCGACACGGCAAACGGACGGGGCAGCTGGTGGCAGCGCAAGCGGACGCGGGAGCTCGCGCTCGTCGCCTGCTTCCTGCTGCCCTCGTTGATCGTATTCTTCCTCTACCGGATGCTGCCGCTCGGTTGGAACGTGCTGCTCTCGGTGCAGTACTGGTCCCCGCTGAAGCCCGCCCGCTGGGCCGGGCTCGACCACTACGAGGAGATGCTGTTCCACGACGACGTGTTCTGGCAGTCGCTCAAGAACACACTGATCTTCATCGGTGCCTCGCCATTCGCGATCGCGCTCGCGCTCGGCATCGCCCTGCTGGTCAACAGCGACCTCAAGGGCGCCGCCGTCTACCGCTCGATCGTGTTCCTCTCCTACCCGCTGATGACCGTGGCCGTCGGCATCATCTGGCGCTGGATGTACGATGAGCGCGGCGGCATCATCAACTACGCGCTGCGCGAGAGCGGCCTCGTCACCAAGCCGATCCCGTTCCTGCAGAGCTTCGACTGGGCGCTGCCGTCCGTGATCGTCGCCGAGGTGTGGCAGGTGCTCGGCTTCTACATGATCATCCTGCTCACGGGCCTGCAGAGCATCCCGCAGCATCTCTACGAGGCGGCATCCATCGACGGTGCGCCGCGCCGCGCCCAGTTCTGGCGCATCACGCTGCCGCTCTTGAAGCCGTCGCTGTTCCTGTGCGCCGTGGTCGGCATCCTCAATTCCTTCACCAGCTTCGACCTCGTCTACATCATGACCAACGGCGGACCGGGGCACGCCACCGAGCTGCTGATCACCCACATCTACAAATCGGGCTTCGGCCAGACCAAGTTCGACTACGCCGCGGCCCTCACCGTGGTGCAGTTCGCCTTGCTGCTCGGCCTCACGTACCTTGCCAATCGCGCCGCCGGCGGCAACGCCGGCTCGCTCGAGCGCAGGTAGGTCATGGGTCGGCGGCGCCACACCCTCTTCAGGCATGCGGCCCTCGTCGCGGTTTCGGCCGTGATGCTCGTGCCCTTCTACTGGGTGATCAAGACGGCGGTCACCAACGAGAACATCTATGCCTATCCGCCGCGCCTGCTTCCCGAGAATCCCCACCTCTTCAACTTCGTCGACGTCTGGTACCTGATCCCATTTCCGCGCTATCTCGCAAACAGCCTGATCGTCTCCGCGCTGGTCGTCGCCGGCAACGTCGTCTGCAACGCCATGGCCGGCTATGCGCTCACCAGGAACTTTCCCGGCCGGCAAGGGGTGCTCCTGCTCCTCCTCTCGTGCATGCTGATCCCGTTCCAGGCGACCATCATCCCGGCCTATCTCATCACCGCCAAGCTGGGCCTGCTCAACTCCTATGTCGGCCTCGCCCTGCCGCTGCTCTCGACCATCGTCTGCATCTTCGTCTTCAAGGCCGCCTTCGAGGCCGTGCCGCATTCCCTGATCGATGCCGCCCGCATCGACGGCCTGAGCGAATGGCGCATCATCCTGCGCATTCTCATGCCGCTGTCGAAGGCGGCGATCGCAACCAACGTGATCCTCGCCTTCATATGGTCGTGGAACGCGTTCCTGTGGCCGCTCATCATCACGCGCGAGCCGACCATGCAGACCTTGCCGCTCGGCCTGGCGCGCTTCCTGTCCTACATGGAGGATACCACCGGCGCGCTCTATGCCTTCGCGGTCATGGTGCTGGCGCCCTCGATCTTCGTCTTCCTCATGGCGCAGAAGGAGTTCATTCGCGGGCTGACCTCGGGGGCGACCAAAGGATGACCCTCCCGGATTGGGCCAGAAGCCGCTGGGTGATCGTGCCGCTGGCAATGGCCATCGCCGTGGCAGGGTGGAACGGCTATGTGGCGCTCAACGACGGCGGTCTGGTCGAGGGCCGCGTGGTCGATGGCGCCGGCCGGCCCGTGTCCGGCGCCACCGTCATTCTGCTCGAGCGCAACTTCGTCATGCACAACGAGCGCCAGCGCACCCGGGCCGATGCCGCCGGTCGCTTCCGCTTCACCGGCAACGACAACCATTCGCTCCAGCTCGAGGCGGAAAGCGCCCCTCTCGGCCGCTCCGAGCGGCGCGTGGTGCGGCTGTGGTTCCGGGCGCAGAACGTGACCCTGGCCGAGCCGCTGCAGTTCGCCGGGCGCCTGCCGTGAGTGCCGCCGCGTCCGCTCTGGGTCTGCAGGCAGGCGCGCGCGCCGTGATACTGCACGTCGACGACGTCGGCATGTGTCACGGCGCCAATGCCGCTTTCCTCGAGCTGTTCCGGTCCGGCGCCGTCGACACGGGCTCGGTCATGGTGCCCTGTCCGTGGTTCCCGGAGATCGCGGCGGCCGCACGGCAGGACACTGCGCTCGATCTCGGCGTGCACCTGACGCTGACCTCCGAGTGGGAGGGCTACCGTTGGCGCGCGATCTCCACCAGCAGCCGCGCTTCGGGCCTGGTCGACGACGACGGCTACCTGCCGCGCCGATGCCGCATGCTGCGCGCGCACGTCGTGCCGGAGGCGGCCGAGACCGAGATGCGGGCCCAGATCGACCGCGCGCTTGCCGCCGGCATCGATGCGACCCACCTCGATACGCATATGGGCGCGGCACTGCTGCCCGAGCTGCTCGCCATCACGCTGCGCCTCGGCCGGGAGTATCGGCTGCCGGTCCTGCTGCCCCGCGATCTGGGGAGCTATCTCGAGCGATTGGACCTCGGTCCTGTCGATCCAGAGCTCTACGCGGCAGCCATCGCCGAGCTCGAGGCGATCGGAGCCCCCATCGTCGACCACTTCCGCATGACACCCGGCGTGCCGAGCGGAGAGGCGCCTGCCGCCTACCAGACGCTTCTCACCACTCTTCCTCCCGGGCTCACATTCTTTGCCCTGCACTGCAATATTGCGGGCGACATCGAAGCCATAGTGCCCGCGCGCGCGCATTGGCGCACGGACGAGCATCGGCTGTTTGCCGGCGGCCAGCCGCAGCGCTGGCTGCAAGAACAGGGCATCGTGCGGGTCGGCTGCCGGCAGCTGCGCGATCGGTACCGCTCAACCTCGTTCGGTTAGCGCGAGCGAGACCGTTTCAAGTGGAAGCGCTCCGCTTCCGCCTGAAACGTGAACCCTCGGTTCGAATGATGCCATTTTGCCCCGAGGAATGGACGTCGATCGCGTCATCCAAGACGGGATTGGCCGAGCTCGTCATCCGAGCAAACTGGTGTCGAACGGCAGCGAATAGAGGCGCTTGCCGGTCGCAGCCGCGATCGCATTGCCGATCGCGGGCGCGAGCGGCGGCACGCCGGGCTCACCGATACCGCTGGGCGCCGCCAGCGACTTGACGATGTGGACCTCGACCTTCGGCATCTCGGAGAATCGCGTCGGATCGTAGTCGTCGAAGTTGCCCTGCTCCACGACACCCTTGTCGAGCGTCACCTCGTTGCGCAGCACCGACGACAGGGCGAAGCCGACGGCCCCTTCGATCTGCGCTTCGATGATATCCGGGTTGACGGCCACGCCGCAGTCCACGGCGCAGACGATGCGATCGACCGTGCAGCTGCTGCGTGCCACGGTAACCTCGGCGGCCATTGCCACACGCGTATTGAAGGAGCGATGGCAGGCGATGCCGCGCCCACGACCTTTGGGCAGCGGCGTCCCCCAGCCGGCCTTCTGGGCCGCCAGGTTCAAGACGGCCAGATCGCGCGGCTGTTTCGCCAGCAACGTGCGTCGGAACGCAACGGCGTCTTTCCCCGCGCGGCGGGCGAGCTCGTCGACCATCGTCTCGACGACGTGGGCGGTGTGACTGTGCCCGACCGAGCGCCACCAGAGCACGGGCACGGGCGACCGCGCATTGTAGGATTCAACCGAGAGGTCCGGGATGTCGTAGGGCGTATCGGCGAGCCCCCCGACGCTACTGCGATCGAAGCCGTCTTTGGCCATCTCCTCCTCGAGCGGCGTGCCGACGAAGAGGGATTGGCAGACGACCTTGTGCTGCCAACCCGAAAGCTGCCCGGCCGCATCGAGACCAACCTTGACGCGGTGCAGCACGAGCGGGCGGTAAGAGCCGCCCTTGATGTCGTCCTCGCGGGTCCAAACGACATGCACGGGAGCCCGGCCGCTGATCGCCTTGGCAATCTCGGCGAGTTCGGCGATCCAATCTCCATAGAGATTGCCGCGCCGGCCGAAGCTGCCGCCGCCGAGCAAAGTGTTGATCTTGACCTGCTCCGGCTCGAGGCCGAGCACCTTGGCGGCAACGTGGGTATCGACGCTGTGCGCCTGACAGCCAGACCAGATCTCGGCGCCGCCGGGGCGCAGTTCCATGACGCAGTTGAGCGGCTCCATGGGCGCGTGCGCCAGATAGGGGAAGGTGAACTCCGCCTCCAGCACGTGAGATGCCCTGGTGAGGGCGAGGGCGGCGTCTCCCCGCCGCGCGGCGTCGAGGCCTGGTCCGCCCGCGAGGGTGCGGTACTCATCGAGGATCTCGGATGTGGATCGCAGCTCGGCCCTGCTCGTATCCCAGGTGACCGTCAGGACATCCCGTCCCTCCATGGCGGACCACGTGTCCGTGGCGAGCACGGCAACGCCGGAGGGAACCTGCACGACGTCGACCACCCCGGGGACCAACTTTGCGTTCCCGGCATTGAAGGACTTCACCTGCGCGCCAAAATGATCGGGCCGCCGCACCATGGCGATCAGCTCGCCCGGCCGCCGCACATCCAGCGCATATTGGGCCGATCCGGTGGTCTTGGCGACGGAGTCGAGCCGTGGCAGGCGCTCGCCGATCAGCTTCCAATCCTTTGGGTCCTTGAGCTCGACGTCCCGCGGCACAGGAACCTTCGTGGCGGCGGCCGCGAGCTCACCGAAGGTGGCCGAACGCTTCGCTCCGCGGTGCGAGACAACGCCCTTCGCGACCGCTATTTCCTCGGCGCGAACGCCCCACCTGGACGCGGCAGCTGTCGCCAGCATCTTCCGCGCCGCGGCACCCACCTTGCGCATCTGCTCCCAAGAGTTGGCTAGCGAGCTGCTCCCGCCCGTCATCATGTACGGTCCGTACGCGAGATTGTTGTAGAAGTTGGGGTTGTTCGGGGCGAAAGCAACCCGCATTTGCGACCAGTCGGCCTCCAGCTCCTCGGCAACCAGGGTGGCTAGTCCGGTGGTAATCCCTTGGCCCATCTCGAAGTGCTTGCTCAGGATCGTGACGGTGTTGTCGGCGCCGATGCGCAGGAACACGTTGGGATCGAAGACGGCCGGCGGCTGACCACTCGCCGCGTGGGCTCTTTGATCGAGCCGTATGTGGATGCCGAGAACAAGGGCGGCAGCGCCGGTGCCGGCACCTTGCAGGAACGTGCGCCGCGATGCGCTCCGTGGCATGCGCACCTCCTAGGCCAGCGATTTGGCGGCTTCGTGGATGGCTTTGCGGATGCGGACGTAGGTGCCGCAGCGACAGATATTGCCGTCCATGGCCGCGTCGATGTCGGTATCACTCGGCTTCTTGTTGCTCGACAGCAGCGTGATCGCCGTCATGATCTGGCCGGACTGGCAGTAGCCGCACTGGACCACGTCGAGCTTCTGCCAGGCGGACCGGACGGCGTCGGCAACGCGACCCGAGACGGCCTCGATCGTGACGATCCTCTTGCCGACGGCATCACGCACGGACACCGAGCACGACCGCGCGGCCTCACCGTTGATGTGAACCGTGCACGCGCCGCACTGCGCGCGGCCGCATCCGAACTTGGTGCCGGTCAGATCGAGCTTGTCGCGCAGAGCCCATAGCAGCGGCATGTGCTCGGGCACGCCGGTGAGGTCGCGCTCCCGGCCATTCACATTCAGTTTCATCGTGGCTCTCCAATGCAGGCAAATGGCGAGGAGCTCGAGGGCTCAGTCTGGACAGTGTGCCCCGGTCCGCACCCATTCGTCGACGAACTCCACGAACACGTAGTGGGGAATTGGGATGGGCTTGCGTTCGCCACCAGGGGCCCAAGCCCAGTGTATGAGCGAGTCGTCCTCCACGTGCTTGACGAGGGCCCTTGGCGATCGTCCGCCGTTTTTGGCCGGATCCTTGATCGTGCGGCAGAGTGCGCCCGCGGAGAGTCCAGCCCAGCTCATCGAGCGCGGGGCGAACTTCCAATGCGCGGCACCGGGAACCCGCGATGCCTCGTTGTTCCGCTGCTCGCCGTGGCAGCTGCTGCAGCGCATGCCGGGCGCCCCCTGATTGTCGTGGCCGCGAACAACGCGAGGGGTGTGGCGACGTGGGTTATCGCCTTGCAGGGGCTCGTTGGATTGATGGCAATTGAGGCAACGCCGGTGCTGGAGGACGGAAGCGACCCGGTCCCACGCTCCGAGGCTCGCCTCGCGGTCGCCGCCCCTCGGCAGCACGATGGAAAGCACGGCAACGGCGAATGCCGCTCCTGCGACGCCAGCGCCGATCCAGAACGGCGACTTTCCGGCCGCCGCGGATCGGAACAGCTCGTAGATCTTCGCTTGGAATGCCGCCATCGGAACTCTGCCCTTGAAGCGTTGGCGCCATCAAAGCCCATTGGCTGCCGTTGGCAAGAATATCGGACATACCCGTGGCCGGCGCACATCCGTCAGGCGCCGCTCGAGGAAGCTGGCCAGCTCCCGCGGCTCCGTGCTCGGCAAGCGGCTGGATTTGCGCCATTTGCACGGACTTTCCTCAGCTGCGGGCGGCGCGGGCATGTCCGAGTGGACAGAGTTGCCCGATTGGCCATACCGTTGCGGCTCATCACTCATCGTGTGGGAGAGATTTTCATGCGCACCCTGCTGAAGGCCACGGCCCTTGCAGCGTTCATCGGCTTTGGCGGCGCCGCCTCGGCGCAGGACACCAAGGTCGGCATCGGCATATCGGGTTGGACCGGATTTGCGCCGCTGACGCTTGCCAACCAGACCGGCATCTTCAAAAAGAACGGGCTCGACGTCTCGATCAAGAAGATCCCGCAGAAGGACCGCCACCTGGCGATTGCCTCGGGCGACATCCAGTGCGCGGCGACGACGGTGGAGACCTGGATCGTGTGGAACGCCAACGGCGTCGCCACCAAGCAGATCTTTCAGCTCGACAAGTCCTACGGCGCCGACGGCATGGCGGTGCGCAACGACATCAAGTCGATCAAGGAGCTGAAGGGCAAGACGGTCGCGGCTTCTGCCCCCGGCACGGCCCCCTATTTCACGCTCGCCTGGTTCCTGAAGAAAAACGGCCTGTCGGTGAAGGATGTCACCGTCGTCAACCTCGAGCCGGCCGTGGCGGCGCAGGCCTTCGTCGCCGGCCAGAACGATGCGGCCATGACGTATGAGCCGTATCTGTCGACCGTGCGCGCGGCGCCCGACAAGGGCAAGATCATCGCCACCACGCTCGATTATCCAATGATCATGGACACCTTCGGCTGCACGCCCAAATTCCTCGCCGACAACCCGAAGGCCGCCAAGGCGCTGGCCGACAGCTACTTTGAGGCGGTCGACATGATCGGCAAGGAGCAGGCCAAGGCCTACGAGATCATGGGCGCGGATGTGAAGCAGTCGGCTGAGCAGTTCGGCAACTCGGCCAAGTACCTGCGCTGGCAGGACAAGGCGGCGAACCAGAAGTTCTTCGCCGGCGAGCTGCAGGCCTTCTCCAAGGAAGCCGCGGACCTGCTGATGGAGGTCGGCATCATCAAGCAGATCCCCGACATCGCCGGCATCGTCGACACCAGCTTCATCAAGTAGCGCGAGGGTGCCGCCGCTTCCCCCTCTCCCCGTCTTCACGGGGAGAGGGGACATGTCCGGACCACACCATGCTGCGCCCGCTCGAGCCTGTCTCCGCCGCCGCCCGGGTCTGGCTCGGCATTGCCTTTTTCGTGCTGTTCGTCGCCGCGTGGAGCTGGGCGACGTTCGGCGGCTACGTCACCAAGACGTTCCTCGCCGACCCGCTGACCATGGTGCGCGAGGGCTGGGAGCTGCTGACCAAGCACGGCTTCCTCCACGACATCGGCATGACCATCTGGCGCGTGGTCGGCGGCTTCGTGCTCGCCGCCCTCGTCGCCGTGCCGATCGGCGTCGCCATGGGCACCTACAAGCCGGTGGAGGCCTTCTTCGAGCCGTTCGTGTCGTTTGCGCGCTACCTGCCGGCCTCGGCCTTCATCCCGCTGTTGATCCTGTGGGCCGGCATCGGCGAGGCGCAGAAGCTGCTCCTCATCTTCATCGGCTCGGTGTTCCAGCTGATCTTGATGGTGGCGCTCAGCGTCGGCAATACCCGCCGCGACCTGGTGGAGGCCGCCTACACGCTGGGCGCGCGCGACTGGGGCATCATCCGCCGCGTGCTGATCCCCTCGAGCGCACCCGAGATCGCCGAGATCCTGCGCCTCGTGCTGGGCTGGGCCTGGACCTACGTGATCGTCGCCGAGCTGATCGGCTCCTCCTCCGGCATCGGCCACATGATCGTCGACAGCCAGGCGCTGCTCGCCACCGGCCAGATCATCTTCGGCATCATCGTCATCGGCCTGATCGGCCTCGTCTCGGATTTCCTGTTCAAGGCCGCCAACCGCTGGCTGTTCCCCTGGAGGCTGGCGTGAGCAAGCTCCGGATCGAGGGCGTGGCGCGCACGTTTGCGCCGGCGCGCGCCGGTGGCCAGCCGACGCTAGCGCTGCAGCCGGTGACGCTGGCCGTCGCCGACAACGATTTCATCACCATCCTGGGCCCGTCGGGCTGCGGCAAGTCCACGCTGCTGCGCATCGTCGCCGGCCTCGACCGCGCCACCACCGGCCAGGTCCTGCTCGACGGCGAAGCCGTGACGCGGCCTGGGCCCGATCGCGGCATGGTGTTCCAGTCCTACACGCTCTTTCCCTGGCTCAACGTCGCCGACAATATCGCCTTCGGCCTGCGCGAGCGCGGCATGCCCGAGGCACAGCGTGCGCAGATCGCCAGGGACTGGTGCGCGCGAGTCGGTCTCACCGGCTTCGAGGCCCACTACCCAAAGCAGCTCTCGGGCGGCATGCAGCAGCGCACCGCGATCGCCCGCGTGCTCGCCAACGACCCCAAGATCATGCTGCTCGACGAGCCGTTCGGGGCGCTGGACAACCAGACCCGCGCGCTGATGCAGGAGACGCTGCTCGACATCTGGCAGCGCGACACCAAGACGGTGCTGTTCGTGACCCACGACATCGAGGAATCGATCTTCCTCGCCTCGCGCGTGGTCGTGATGTCGGCGCGCCCGGGCCGCATCAAGGCGGACCTTCGCATCGACCTGCCCTATCCCCGTCACTACACCATCAAGACCAGCCCGGAGTTCTCGCAGCTCAAGGCGCGGTTGACCGAGGAGATCCGCGTCGAGGCCGTGCTGGCGGCGAAGGGGCATTAATCCACGTCTGTCATTCCCGGCTCATCCGCCCCTCCCCCTGGGGCCTCAGGCGAGCCTGAGGCCGGACCGACGGGGGAGAGCCTGCCCCGGACTTTGATCCGGGGTTGGAACGCCACGGGCTTGGACGGCCGCAGGGTCGCCTCGCAACGACCACCGGCGGCCGGTCAAGTCCGATGGCGTTCCTGGTGGGGGTGAGGTGCAGCGCGGCCCGTCGCCCCCACCCAGTGCGTCCAGCGACTTGGATCGGCGCCGGTTCTTGCAGCACGGTCGACGAGCGCCGATCCAAGCCGCGGACGCACCGCCCTCCCCCGTCGTTCGCACCTCGGACACGTCCGAGGCGCAGGGGGAGGGACGCCGGCCGAGGGGGCACGTACCAACCGCGCGTCATACATTCGGCGACGCGTGTCGCCGGCCATCAGCCCGGCCCACGCGCCGTTTCTTCCTGACGCTCGCTCGCCGCGGGTGTCAGCAGAAAAGAAGTGTCGCCGGCCATCAACCAGCACAGCGCCGATTGTCTGCCACTCGGGTTTCCACGAGTGTCAGTTACAAAGAACCGAGGGAGCGGGGCTCGCGAGCCGCCGGACCGTTGTGAGAAGAAGCGCGGCCCGTGAGCCTCGCTGTCGCGCTGGATACCGCTTGACCGATCCGGGTCACCATGGCACCGGGCGCACGGGTTCGAACCGTGTCGCCGTCGCGCGACCCTTGGCTCCGTGCTGCTCGAGGTGTCGCTCGAGCAGACACCCCTCGTTGAGCCGAGGTGACCACAATATAGCACAGCCCGGAAAGGCGGGGATAAGTCCGATCACGGTTAATGCGGGCGCTCGCGTTGCCGTCAATCCCCGCAGGGGCGCGCCGTGCTATATTGTCGGTATGCAACACTCGAATGCAGACCCTTACTCCCACCACTCCAATACAGCCGTTGCCGTCTTGAAGTTGCTGGCCCGGCGCGGCGGCAGCCTGCGCATCGGGTCGCTGCTGCGCGCGTGCGCGCAGCCTTGTGACGAGCTCTGCGCGAACCTCAATGATCTCGCCTTGCGCCGCTGCATCGAGATCGCGTGGCGGCGCACCCCGCAGGCGACCCTGCCGCCACGCTTGCGCGCCGTCGAGCGCGTGACGCTCACCCGCTTCGGCCGCTCCCGCTTGCCGGTCCCGTGGGTGTGGCCCCCACCCCGCAAAGCCCGCCGACGTCGGTTGAGGCCAGCGAAGGGGTGACACAGTACGTCTTGTCGTCCCGGGATTTATTCCCGGCATCCAACGTGCAGCGAACTCCGCTGGAAGCGTGTGGATCGCTGGATGCCGGGGACGAGCACCGGCACGACAACTCGTGTAGCCTACGCCTACGCGGACGTGCCGATCCCCGGCAGCTTGAGCCCGTGCTCCCGCGCGCACGCCGCCGCATCCTCGTAGCCCGCATCCGCGTGCCGCATCACGCCCGTCGCCGGGTCGTTCCACAGCACGCGCTCCAGGCGACGCGCCGCGTCCGGCGTGCCGTCGCACACGATCACCATGCCCGCGTGCTGCGAGTAGCCGATGCCGACGCCGCCGCCGTGGTGGATCGACACCCAGGTGGCGCCGGATGCGCAGTTGAGCAGGGCGTTCAGCAGCGGCCAGTCCGACACCGCGTCGGAGCCGTCGCGCATGGCCTCCGTCTCGCGGTTGGGGCTCGCCACCGAGCCTGAATCCAGATGATCACGCCCGATCACGATCGGCGCCTTCAGCTCACCATTGGCCACCATCTCGTTGAAGGCCAGACCCAGCCGGTGCCGGTCGCCGAGGCCGACCCAGCAGATGCGCGCGGGCAGCCCCTGGAACTTGATACGCGCCTTGGCCATGTCGAGCCAGTTGTGCAGGTGCGCGTTGCCCGGCAGCAGCTCCTTCACCTTGGCGTCGGTGCGCCAGATGTCCTCGGGATCGCCCGACAGCGCCGCCCAGCGGAACGGCCCGACGCCGCGGCAGAACAGCGGCCGGATATAGGCCGGCACGAAGCCCGGGAAATCGAAGGCGTCGGCCACGCCTTCGTCCTTGGCCATCTGGCGGATGTTGTTGCCGTAGTCGACGGTGGGGACGCCGCGCTTGTGGAACTCCAGCATCGCCCGCACGTGCTCGGCCATCGAGCGCTTCGCCGCCTGCTGCACCGCCTTCGGATCCGACGCGCGCCGGCTCTCCCAGTCGGCCAGCGACCAGCCCTTTGGCAGATACCCATTGATGGGATCGTGTGCGGAGGTCTGGTCCGTCACCAGGTCCGGCCGCACGCCGCGCCGCACTAGCTCGGGGAAGATGTCGGCAGCATTGCCGAGCAGCCCGACCGACAGCGGTTTCTTCGCGGCACACGAACGCTCGATCATCGCCAGCGCCTCGTCCAGGCCCCGCGCCTGCGCATCGAGGTAGCCGGTGCGCAGCCGCATCTCGATGCGGCTCGGCTGGCATTCGACCGCCAGCATGGAGGCGCCGGCCATCACGGCAGCAAGCGGCTGCGCCCCGCCCATGCCGCCGAGCCCCGCGGTGAGAATCCATTTACCGGCGAGGCTGCCGCCGTAGTGGCGACGGCCGACCTCCACGAAGGTCTCATAGGTGCCCTGCACGATGCCCTGGCTGCCGATGTAGATCCAGGAGCCCGCCGTCATCTGCCCGTACATCATGAGGCCCTTGCGATCGAGCTCGTTGAAGTGCTCCAGCGTGGCCCAGTGCGGCACCAGGTTGGAGTTGGCGATCAGCACGCGCGGCGCGTCCGCATGCGTGCGGAACACGCCGACCGGCTTGCCGGACTGCACGAGCAGCGTCTCGTCGGCCTCCAGGCTGCGCAGCGCCGCGACGATGCGATCGAAGCTTTCCCAGTCGCGCGCGGCCCGGCCGATGCCGCCGTACACCACCAGCTCGCTCGGCTTCTCGGCCACCTCGGGGTCGAGGTTGTTCATGAGCATGCGCAGGGGGGCTTCCGTGAGCCAGCTCTTGGCGGTCAGCTCCGTGCCGTGCGGGGCGCGGATGCTGCGGGCGTTGTCGATGCGGGTCATGCAGCCTCCAACTTCTCCCTCTCCCCGCTCTTCCGCGGGGAGAGGGTCGGGGTGAGGGGCGGCTACAAACACCGGCGTAGGCAGCCGCCCCTCACCCTAACCCTCCCCCCATTCTGAAGAAGCATGGGGAGAGGGAATTCACTTCCACAGCTCCGGCAGCGCGATGCCGGCGGCCGCAAGCACCGCGCCCGAGCGCACGAGATCGGCGGCTGCGGCCAGGTCGGGCGCCAGATACCGGTCCTCGTCGAGGTGCGGCACGCGATCGCGCACGAGTGCGCGCACGCGCTCCACCGCCGGGCTCGACGTCAGACCGGCATGGAAGTCGCAGCCCTGGCAGCCCGCCAGCACCTCTATACCCAAGATCTGCGCCAGGTTGTCGAGCATCGGCAGCAGCCGGCGCGCGGCGTGGGCCGCCATCGACACGTGGTCCTCCTGGTTGGCGGACGTGGGGATCGAGTCGATGCTGGCCGGCGCCGCGCGCTGCTTGTTCTCCGACACCAGGGCCGCGGCTGTGATCTGCGGGATCATGAAACCGGAGTTGAGACCCGGCCGCGGCGTCAGGAACGCCGGCAGCCGCGACAGCGCCGGGTCGACCAGCATGGCGATGCGGCGCTCGGCGAGCGAGCCGATCTCGCACAGCGCCAGCGCCATCATGTCGGCCGCGAACGCCACCGGCTCGGCGTGGAAGTTGCCGCCCGACAGCGCGATGCCGTCCGCGGCGATGATCAGCGGGTTGTCGGAGACGCCGTTGGCCTCCACCGCCAGCATGCCGGCTGCCTGCCGCAGCACGTCGAGGGCGGCGCCCATGACCTGCGGCTGACAGCGCAAACAATAGGGGTCCTGCACACGGTCGTCGCCGGTCAGGTGCGAGGCGCGGATGGCGCTGTTGGCCATCAACGCGCGAAGGGCGTCGGCGCAATCGATCTGGCCGCGGTGCGGGCGCAGCGCATGGATGCGCGCATCGAACGGCGCATCCGAGCCCTTGGCTGCCTCCGTCGACAGCACGCCGGAGATCAGCGCCGCCTTGAACAGGGTGCCGGACTTGAACAGGGCCGCCAGCGCATAAGCGGTGGAGAACTGTGTGCCGTTGAGCAGCGCCAGGCCTTCCTTGGGGCCGAGCGTCAGCGGCTCGAGGCCGCACGCCTGCAAGGCGTCCAACGCCGGCATTCGCCCGCGCGGCGTGTCCATCTCGCCGATGCCGATCATGGCGGCGGCCATGTGCGCGAGCGGGGCGAGATCGCCGGACGCGCCGACCGAGCCCTGGCTCGGCACCACCGGCAGCAGGTCGTGGGCGAGCAGCGCCTCCAGCATGGCGATCGTTGCCGGCCGCACACCCGACGCGCCCTGCGCCAGGCTCGCGAGCTTCAAGGCCAGCATCAGCCGCACGATATCGGCCGGCATCGGCTCGCCGACGCCCGCCGCATGCGAGAGCACGATGTTGGTCTGCAGCCGCATCAGGTCGGCCGGGGCGATGCGCACGCTGGCGAGCTTCCCGAAGCCGGTGTTGATGCCGTAGACGGGCTCACCGCGCGCGACGATGGCCGCGACCGCGGCGGCACTGGCAGCGACCGCCGCGCCGCAGGCCGGATCGAGCCGGACCCCAGCGCCGCGGTAGATGGCCCGCCATTGGTCCAGCGACACCTCTGCCGGTCGCAAGGTGACGGCGTCGGTGCCGTTGCTCACCGGCCCCTCCACACCCGGGCATGCAGCGGGTTTAGTCCCATGCGGTAGGGCAGCTCCGCCAGCCGCTCCACGTCCCAGATGGCGAGATCGCACCACTTGCCGGCTTCCAGCGTGCCGGCCTCGCCGAGCCGGCCCAACGCGCGGGCCGCCTCGCGCGTCGTGCCGGCGATGACCTCATCGACGGTGAGGCGGAACAGCGTTGCCGCCATGTTCATGGTCAGCAGCAGCGACGTCAGCGGCGAGGAGCCCGGATTGCAGTCGGTGGCAATCGCGATCGGCACCTTGTGCCGGCGGAGCAGATCGACGTCGGGCTTGTGCGTCTCGCGGATGAAGTAGAAGGCGCCCGGCAGCAGCACGGCCACGGTGCCGGACTTGGCCATCGCCGCCGCGCCCGCCTCGTCGGTGTATTCCAGGTGATCGGCGGACAGCGCGCCATAGCGGGCAGCCAGCACCGCGCCGCCGAGGTTGGAGAGCTGGTCGGCATGCAGCTTAACCGGCAGCCCCAGGCGCTTGGCCACCTCGAACACGCGGGCGGTCTGCCCGCCGCTGAAGGCGATGCCCTCCATGAAGGCGTCGACCGCGTCCGCGAGGCCCTGGCGCGCGATCTCGGGCAGCATCTGCGCGCACAGCCGCGCGATGTAGCCGTCCTTGTCTCCCTCGGCCTCCGGCGGCAGGGCATGCGCGCCCAGGAACGTCGTCGCCACGGATATCGGGCGCTGCTTGCCGAGCGCACGCGCCGCGCGCAGCTGGCGCGCCTCCGTCTCGGTGTCGAGGCCGTACCCCGACTTGATCTCGATGGTCGTCACGCCCTCGGCGATCAGGGCGTCGAGACGCGGGAGAGCGGCCGCGATGAGGTCGCCTTCCGAGGCCGCCCGCGTCGCCTGCACGGTCGAGACGATGCCGCCGCCGGCGCGCGCGATCTCCTCGTAGCTCGCGCCGGCCAAGCGCAGCTCGAACTCGTGCGCGCGGTTGCCCCCGTAGACCAGGTGGGTGTGGCAGTCGACCAGGCCGGGCGTGATCCACCGGCCCGCCAGGTCAACGCGCTCCGCCGCGTCCATCGCGGGCATCTCGGCGGCCGGACCGACCCAGGCGATGCGACCCTCGCGCGCCGCCACGGCCCCGTCCTCGATGACGCCGAGGCCGGGTCGATTGGGATCGAGCGTGGCGATCCTGGCGCCCGTCCAAACACGATCCACCCGCATGCCGCTCTCCTCACGGCCAGAACTCGGCCAGACGAGATTTGTTCTGGACGGGGAAACGCTAGTCCGGTCAATCTGCTTTGTCTAATGCGGGCGCCGCACCGCCGTGCGGCAAGGATGGACGGTGAGCCAGATCCATTTCAGCAGGGCTTTGCTGGCGACCGGATGGCGCAGCGACGTGCTGATCACGCTGGACGGCCGGATGATCACGGGACTGGACGCGGGGGTCCCGGCGCCCCCTTCCGCGGAACGCATCGCGGGCATCGCGGTGCCCGGCCTGGCCAATGTCCACAGCCATGCCTTCCAGCGCGCCATGGCCGGCCTCACCGAGCGGCATGGCCCCGACGACAACAGCTTCTGGACCTGGCGCGAGGTCATGTATCGCTTCCTGGCCCAGATGACGCCCGACGACATCGAAGCCGTCGCGGCCCTGGCCTACGTCGAGATGCTGCAGGCCGGCTTCACCAACGTCGGCGAGTTCCACTACCTGCACAACGCGCCCGACGGCGCGCGCTATGCCGATCCCGCCGAGACCGCCGGCCGCATCGTCGCCGCCGCCGCGACCAGCGGGATCGGATTGACGCTGCTGCCGTGCTTCTATGCCCATGGCGGCTGTGGCGGGAGGCCGGCCAAGCCGGGCCAGGCGCGCTTCCTCTCCGACCTCGACGGCTTTGCTATCTTGGTGGAGGCGAGCCGCGCGCACGCCGCCGCACTCGAAGGCGCCAAGCTCGGCATCGCGCCGCATTCGCTGCGCGCGGTCGACGCGCCGGAGCTGCAGGCGCTCGCCAAGGCGTTCGGCTCGGGCCCGGTCCACATCCATGCGGCGGAGCAGGTCCTGGAGGTGGAGGAGTCCCTCGCCTGGTCGGGCGCGCGGCCGGTGCAGTGGCTCCTCGACAACATGGGTCTCGACCAGCGCTGGTGCCTGATCCACTGCACGCACATGACGCCGCAAGAGGTCGCCGGGCTGGCGCGTTCGGGCGCCGTGGCCGGCCTATGCCCGATCACGGAATCCAATCTCGGCGACGGCATTTTCGCAGCCGTCGCCTTCGAGCGCGCCGGCGGCCGCTTCGCCATCGGCACCGACAGCAACGTGCGCATCGCCGTGAACGAGGAGCTGCGCACGCTCGAGTACAGCCAGCGGCTGCGCGATCGGAAACGCAATCGCCTGGGCGCGCCCGGTGCGTCGACCGGCCGCTCCATCTTCGATGCCGCACGCGCCGGCGGCGCGCAGGCCCTCGCATTGGGACCAAGTGGCCTCGCCGTGGGCTGCACCGCCGACATCGTCGTGCTCGACGATGCCCATCCCGCGCTCGCCGGCCGCACCGATGACGCCGCTTTGGATGCCTGGATCTTCGCCGCCGGCGAGGTCGTGCGCGACGTGTTCGCTGGCGGGCGCCGCGTCGTCACCGACGGCCGGCACATCCGCGCCGAACAGGTCCGTCGGCGCTACGCCGCGACCATGCGCCGGCTGCTGCAGCAAGCCTGAGCCGGCTTCTTCACCGAAGCTATTGCCCGAATTTACCAACGCCGACGTCTTCGTGGTGTGAGGGCGTGGCGCCCTGACCTCAGGAAGCGATAGGTTGGCGAAGCCGCAGGGAGGTGCGCGGTGAGCACTGGAGCAGGATCGCTTCGGATCGAATGACCTTGCCTCGATCGAGACGGGGCGGCCGAAGCGTGAATTCTGCTCCAATCATAGAGTCGAGAGCTGCGGCATCGATGGCCCGACAAGCCAAGGTGCAATGCGCTGGCCAATAGCGCAGCCAGTGGCGACTTTGGCTGTACAGGGGGCATGTGATGAGGCATCGTTAAAGTCTTCGGGAAGCTCAGGCATGGTCGTGCGAACGAGTTCGCTCGCGCATCGCGTATTGCCGGCACTCGGACCTTTGGTCGGGCGATTTCGGTGTTGAATGAAGATCTGCGTGGCAACGCCCGACATCATCGGCCCGATCAGGAACGGCGGCGTCGGCACCGCATTCCTGGGCCTCTGCGAGGCGCTGCGCGACGCCGGCCATGACGTGAGCGTCTTCTACACGAGCGACCACTACGAGCAGGGGAGCGCCGCGTACTGGAAGGCGGAATTTCGCAACCGGCATGCCATCGAGTTCATCGCGCTGTCCGATGCGCCGCCATCGAAAGCGCTCTTCCAGCCACTGCCGGGCGTGACGGGGGACGTGGCTCGATCGTTTCGCGTCTACACGTATCTCAAAGCGCGCCGCGACTTCGATATCATCCACTTCCCCGACTATCTCGGCATCGGCTACTTCACCGTCATGGCGAAGGCGGTGGGCCTCGATTTCCAGAGCACGCCGATCATGGTGACGGCGCATGGGCCGCTGGCGTGGTCGCACACGTACGACTTCGCCACCAGCAGAGACCTGCGACCCCTGCTCTGCGGTGTGTTCGAGAAGTTCGTCGTCGAGCACGCCGACGCTCTGGTGTCGCCCAGCAGGTTCATGCTCGACTGGTTCGCAGACCAGGGATGGACGTTGCCCCAGCGCGCCGTGCACGCGTTCAACCGCCTGCCGGCGTCCCTGGCGGCACCCGCCGCGGCCGGCGACAGCGTGCCGACAACCGATTCGAGAGTGACCGAGCTGGTGTTCTTCGGCCGCATCGAGCAGCGCAAGGGCGTCTATCTGTTCATCGACGCCGTCAACCAACTGCTCGGCGAGTCGGCTTCCCTGCTCGAGGGCGTCAAGATCACGTTTCTCGGCAAGCTCAACCAGGCCAGCGTCCCACGCTCGATCCTGGACCTGAGACTTGCGGCTTGGCCGCTGACGTGGAGCTGCATGCAAGACCTTACGGCAGAGCAGGCGCACGCATGCCTGTCCCCTTAGTTACGGCGCAATCGCCAGCTACATGAGCGCCAACAAGGAGTTGGGCCATGACGCAAACGATACCGGACGATCTGTGGCGTGACTTTCCCAAGACCGCGCCGGAGTT
>Ga0247727_10001881_pt1 | contig 48825 bp, 31 predicted proteins | sample WisWelCaveWW1625_FD_202498 | JGI IMG/M metagenome (GOLD analysis project Ga0247727, IMG submission 202498) | Biofilm microbial communities from Wishing Well Cave, Virginia, United States - WW16-25 | ecosystem: Environmental > Aquatic > Deep subsurface > Groundwater > Cave microbial mat | place...
GAGCAAGCCGCGAGCACCAATCGCATCGGCAAGTGGAAAACTTTGCCCGAAGAGCTGCTCGCTGCGCCTTTGCAGATCGGCGGAGAGTTGTTGGGCAAGTTGGGGTATGTTTAGTGTTGGAGTTTTGGAGTCGTGGAGTGATGCGAATGTGAAAACGTTGTTACTCCACTACTCCATCACTCTACTCGTTGCAGGTTGGTTTGTAACTCCCCTCAAGCTGTCATTCTGTAAGAAACTTCCCTCGCGCCGGGCACACCTCTAAGAATCAAGAGTTGATGCAAGCACTAGAGAAGGTTCTTCCAGAATGACAGTTTAGGTGGAAGTTACAAACCAACTCGCAACAGAGTATCCACCAATCCATCAATCTGTCAATCCATCAATCCAATTACCTACACATGCACAAAATTCTCTTTCTTAGAAAATTTAAAAAGATTTCCGGCGGGCAAATCAAGGTGCGGGATTATTTCGAGCATTGTTTGCAGCATCCCGCGCTTGAGCCTTACGTCTATTTCACTCCGGATTCGTGCCACGCCCGATCGCATTTGTGGCGCGAGGTTTCCGCGGAGAGAATCGTGCGCGAGCTTGCGCTTGAAACTTATGACGCGCTTTTCATTGCCGGCAAAGATTGGGAATTGTTGCCCGCGAGTGTGCGCGGCGTAAAGATCATCAACCTTGTGCAGCACGTGAAGCACGCGGACGCGCGCGACGATCGCTTTGCGTTTTTATCGCGGCCGGCCCATCGCCTCTGCGTGAGCGCAGAAGTTTTGGAGGCAATCACGCCGCACATGAACGGTCCGGCGCACGTCATCCCCAATGGCGTCTCGCTCGAAATGTTTGCGCCCGGCGCGGAGAAAGCGCGAAATTCGATTTTAATTTGGGCGCGTAAAAATCCGGCATTGGGGCAACGGCTGCACGAGACGCTGCTCGACCGCGGATTAGGCTCGTCGCTGCTCGTGGACTATCTTCCGCGCGCGGACTTTGCCGCGGCTTTGCGCGCAACGGATATTTTCGTCGCGCTCACTAATCCCAGCGAGGGGTTTTATCTGCCCGGCCTCGAAGGCATGGCCAGCGGTTGCGCGGTGGTGTGCGCGGATGCCATCGGCAATCGCAGCTTTTGTCTTCACGGCCAAACTTGTTTGATGCCTCAATGGGGCGATTATGACGAGCACCTGGCCATGATCGAGCGCTTGCTGCGCGAGAAAGATTTGAAGGAAAAAATTCGCCGCGCCGGGCAAGCGCAGGCGCAAACTTTCTCCCTGCAAAACGAGCGCGCGCGCTTCTATCAATTTTTAGACGAGCATATTTTCGTTAAAGAGCGATGACACGAGCGAAGAACATTCTGATCACCGGCATTCCGCGCAGCGGCACGACTTTGATCACCGCAACGCTGCACGATATTCCGAACTGTGTGGCGCTCGGCGAGCCTGCGGAATTGAAGCAATTGCACAAGTGCTCCACTTCGCCGGAGGATTATGCGCAAAGAGTGGAGCGCCATCTTGCAGCCACGAGAGCAAAAATTCAGACTGGCGAACCGCTTCCCCTCAATTTCGATAAAGGCGCGTTGCGCGTGTCCTCGAATTACTTCAAACGCACGGCGACCGCGGGCGGGTATCACGCGGAGAAAACCTATGAGCTGCGCGAAACCGTCATTCCCGTTATGAACGAGGCGTTCACGCTTTGCCTCAAAAACAACGCGCAATTCACTTCGTGTTTGGAAAGCCTGGTTGCGCTGCGCGACGTCATGATCGTGGCCGTAGTGCGAGAGCCTCTGGCTTGCCTCTTTTCCTGGCGCTCGTTGAACATGCCTATCAGCTCCGGCAAGTTGCCCGCGGGCGAGCGCTTCGCACGCGAGCTGCGCAAAGTCGGCAAGCTGGAAGACGCGTTGCTGGCGCAGGTGAAAATTTTGGATTGGTTTTTCGCCGCGTTTTATCGCCTGCAAGAGCGCCTTCGCGTGATTCGTTATGAAGACTTTGTGGCGCGCCCGGAAATTTTGCGCGAGCTGATCGCCGTGCCGCGGGAGCACGTATTTCCGGCTTATCAATCCATGAATCGGCGCACGGAATATGCTCTGCACGAAGAAGAGCGCATGCGTGATTATCTGCGGCGCCATACGGAGTTTGTAAAATATTTTTATCCCGGCTCTTGATTTCGCAAGAACAAAACCAAGTCTAACCTTCACGGATGAAATCTCATGAAACCTTTTCTGCTCCTCCTTTCTGTTTGCTGCCTCGGTTTATTTCCCGCCAGCCCCGTTGCGGCGCAAAACCATGCCGAGCGCTATCGCGTCGAGTTGTTCTCTGCGACGAGCGTCACGAAAGATCTGCGCTATGGCGAAGCCGTCAATCTCAGCACGGGCAAGAATGAAATTTTGTATTTGGATTTATATCAGCCCCAGGGCGACACCGCGGCTTCGCGCCCGGCAATTATTTGGATTCACGGCGGCGGCTTCAAAAATAAAAAAGATAAAGGCGACGCCTTCTTTGTTACGTTGAGCAAGCGCTTTGCTCTGCGCGGATATGTGACGGCTTCGATCGATTATCGCATCTACGGCAGCATCACGCAAGATGCGGTGCGGCAGGCATATGAAGACGCGAAAGCCGCGGTGCGTTGGCTGCGCGCGAACGCGAAGACGTATCGTCTCGACACCACGCGCATCGCCGTGGGCGGCAAATCCGCGGGCGCGATTACTTCTTTGATGGCGACTTATGCCGAGCCTTTGGGCACGAGCGGCAATCCTGGTCACTCTTCCGCGGTCTCGGCGTGCATCGAAATAGCGGGGTTATTTGATACCGCGGAAATGGAAGTAGGAGAGCCGCCGGTGCTCATCATTCACGGCACGAACGATAACAACGTGCCTTTCATCAGCGCCACGCTCATAAAAAATCAAGCGCAGCTTGCCGGCATCCCGCATGATTATCGCCCGGTGCCCGGCGGCGATCACGACTTGTCGGATCACATGGAGGAGCTGGTGCAATGGTCGAGCGACTTTCTCTACAAGCACGTGATCCAGCGCGCGCCGACGCGGGTGGAGGAGAGTGCGCAAGTATTGCCCGAGTTTTTTGAGCTTGCGCAAAACTATCCGAACCCTTTTTCCGCTTCACAAGCTTTGGCTTTGGGGCGCGAGCCTGCGACGCAAATTCGATATACCATCTTGACCGCGGGTGAAGTCACTTTGCAAGTGTTCAACGCGCTCGGCCAGGAAGTTCAAACGCTCGCGCGCGGCCGTCATGAAGCCGGAGTTTACACCAAGGAATTTAATGCGAGGGGATTGCCCGCGGGTTTGTATTTCTACCGGTTGAAAACGAGTGCGGAAGTGCAGGTGCGCAAGATGCTTTTGGCAAAATGATCTGCGTTGATTTCCGTCCAAGAAAATTTTGTTTGCGGCCCGTCCGGGGCGAGGATTTATTGTGCGAAATAAACCGGCGAGGCCCAATCACCGGCCAGCGTGTCGCTGGTGGCCGCTACCTCCTGGCGCGCGCGATTGAGGGCAAATTCCGGAGAGAGGGTTTCGGCGAAGACGCGATAAAATGTTTCGCCGAAGACGATGCCGCCATAATCGGAGATTTGATATTGGTGCGCAATGACCGTAGCGCCGGTGGTGCGCTCAAGCTCGCGCGCGAGGTTTATGAAAACGCCTTGCTCCGCGCCCTCGCCGGTTTTGCAGGCATTGAGAAAAACCAATTGCGGAGAAAACCGGCGCAACAATTGGCCGAGATAATCCGCATCCGCAAGCGCGGCGTGATGCCCGGCCTCTTCCAACACCAAACAATTGCTCTGGGTCTTCGCGTTGATCGTGCCGTGGCCGACGAAGTGAATGAGGTCAAACCTGCCGGGCGCCAACTTTTCAAGCCGGGCCGGCGTCACGCGCTCGAGCGTTTGAATGCGCAGCCAGCCTTTGCGGCGCAAGAGCCGGGTGCTGTGCATGATTTTGTTTTTCTCCGCCGCAATATCGAGCGTGCTATAGCCATATTCGTTGGGCGAGGCGGTGAGCACGAGCAAGCGCAGGGGAGGTTGCCATTGCAACTTGCGCTCCGGGTCCGCGGTGAGATCGCGCACGAGCGACACATAGTCGTGGCGCGCAAGATAGCCGTAGTTCTTTTCCGTATTGCGAAGGATTTCGAACGGCAGAGAAGAAAATTTTTTCGATTGATTGCGTGCTTTCAGCCTGAGCATGACGCGCGTTTTTCCGGTTTGATTCTCATGAATGACTTGCTCCAAACTTGCCGTGAAGAGATTGCCGACTTCGCCGGCCATTAGAAATCGATACAGCGCTTCCCCTTCCGAACGCATCACAGCCGCATCCGTCAAATACGAGGGCGGCGCATAATCCTGCCAATGTTTCGCCTCTGCTAGCGGCAATTCAAAACGCGAGCGCTTGCCGATTTGAACGGGCGCTTCGACGACGCTGACTTGCAGCGATCCGTTCGCCGCGTCTTCATACACCAACTGCAAATCGCGGAATACAATTGCCGGGAGTCTCAAGAGCTTTCGTTCAACCAACTCGAACAGCGAGAGCGCAATGCCGAGTATCAGCATGGACCACACCGGCGCATCGCTCAACATGCTAGGCGCGCGCAAGACGAGGGGCAACATTATAAACGCCGCGAAGAGACCGAGCCACGTCCACTTCCACCACGCGCGTCGTTTGCGGGCAAATTCGGAAGGCCACAATCTCACGCCGACCCATGCCATATAACCCGCGAACAACAGGAGCCAGCTCAAAGCATAAAGGCCGGCTTTGGGTTCGAGGAGTTGCGAGATCGCCGCGGCGTGATAGCGCCAACCTGCGTAAGATTCGTTGCACGCCTCTTCTTCCTCGGTCGGGCTATTGACGATCAGCACGAGCTTGCCGGTGAAATCAAAATCCGCGTAGCTTTTGCCCTCTGCTTCAATTTCCTCCAAACGCACGGGCTGCAGTTGGGAGCTTGGAATGCGCCGCGTTTTGATGCCGCCCTCCGGCCGCAATGCCGGCTCGCTCTGCTCAAAAATATTGAGAACCTCATCGAGGCTGTCTTGTAGAAAGGCGGCATTCCCTTCTTGTGAGTTGAACCAAACCCAATAAGCCTGAGCGGCAAGCGAGACCAACAGCGCATCATCATCGTTGAGCCGCCGAAACAAAGGATAGAAGCGGCAATGGCCGTCCTCTTCTTCAAAGAGATCGAGAAAGCCGGCGTGGGCTGCGGCTTCGGCGAGACCGACAAGAGGCATCTTCACGCCATAAAGCTCGTGGCCTTTGCGTGCGGCCCACTTCTGGACTTTCTCGTTTTGCGTTTGGGAATATGGGAGCGTGTGGCGCGTGAGAAGAGCAGCAGGTTTTTCCGGCCGGTCCGTGAGTTTATATGCGAACACGGCATTCGTGCATTGGCGCGCAGCTTTGAGGAGCGCGTCTCTGCCGGTGGTGTCGTAGGGCAGGCCTTCAAAATAAATATCCACGGCAATCGCGCGCGCGTTATGGCTTCTCAGGCTGTCCAGCACCTCGGCGCATTTCTGTTTGATCGTCGTGGTTTGGTCATTGCGTTCGAGCCCGAGATCGATAACGCGCAATTCCTGGGCTGGCTCGCCTTCGCGTTCGGGATAACCGTCGCTCCATTTTTGATTGAGACGAAACAAGGTTTCGGTCGTCGCGCGGTCGGCTTCGAGCATGAGAAAAGCCGCCGCCACCGCGAGCACGAAGAGGAGAACGCTCAATCCCAAACGTGTGTAGCGATACGTTAAAAACCTCGTCATCAAAATCCTTGCGCGAATGCGGACGTGTGCGTCGAGCGCCAGTGCAGCAAATTCACCAGCCGTTTTGATTCGAGCACGGGCTCTCCGACGCCGCCGCCGGTGCGTCTTCTTTGCGGATCAGAGGGATCGAAAGCATAACTCAGCCGTTGGAGCATTTTGCCGACGCGTTTCAAGATATTAGCGCTGATTTTAGGCGATGCTCGTTTGGCTTTTGCCGAATCGCTCTTTGCGACTTTTAAAGTATCAATCTGGCCGGCCAAGCCGGAGGCCTCGCTGAGAAAAACGCCCTGCATCTCGGCGAGAGAAAGCGCCGCGGCTTGTCTTTGCTCAAATTGATAGAGCGAATCGACGGCCGCGGAATCGCTGCGAATGATTCGAGCGAAGCGCTTTGCCAAGCCCGGCTCTTGCTCGCTCCAAGTTGAGTGCAACAAAATGCGGTTCACATAGCCTTGCACAAAATCCGGCCGGAGCGCGAGCGCGGCGCCGTAAGCTTGCGCGGCTTTTTCATATTGGCCGCGAAGAAATTCCACGTTGCCGAGATTGTTCAACAATTCATAGCGCTGCGCGAATTCCTTGCGCGCGCGCAACTGCGCTAACAAGCCCTGGGCCGCGTCAAGATCATCCCAAAACGCCGCGAGCGTTGCGGCTTGCAAAGTGGAGTCGAAATCAACAACGCCGCGCTTCGAGGTTTTCGCGGCCAAATCCCGCACACGCGCCAAAATTTTTTCTTTGGGCAAAAGACGAGCGAGCGAGCGCTGCGCGGCCTCCTCGGCGCTTTTGAACTCCGTCGCGGGATTCTTGCTCTCCCGATCCGCGGGCGGAAAAAGCTCTTGCGCCGTTTGCGTGCTCACAATTGCAAAAACAGAATCCCGTTCGTGCTCATGAAAAAAACGCGCACCCAACGCGACCGCGCCGTCAAAGGGCAATTTTTGTTTAATGGCAGTGACTTCCACCGGCAGCCAGAGGCTGTGCTTGAGCCCGGCGTCTTTTGATCTAGGGAAAGACAACACCGAGGCTTCCGGCAAGGGCAACAGCGCGCGGCGCGAGACGTGAATGCCGGTGTCGAAGAGCATGAAAATGTGATCGCGCGTGGCAACCAGCGCGGTGGCGATGTTGTCGCTTTCCAGCAAAGAACAATAGAGCGCAACAAGATCGTCGCAGTCGCCCTTGCGCGCAGAGGCGTCCGCGTTCAGCAGCTCGGCCGGATAACGCACATGGTCCAGCCCTTTTGCGGCCAACAGCGAATCGATGCGATAGCGCGTGTCTTTTTCATAAGTAAAACCGTTTGCGGGCAGCGCTTCATAAAATTGCGCGGCGCGAAAAATGGCGCGATAGTTTTCCCAAAACGAATCTTCCGGCGCCGAAATCCGCGCGCGAAAACTTTGCACCAACTTGTCCGCGGGAGTGATGAACGCCGCTTCGCGCGCAATCAGATCCCACTCCAAATAATTTCTGCCGGCCACGAGCAATGGCAGGCGTTGCTTGATCGACTTGGCGTTGCCGGTCGCGGAAGTGATTTGAAAAACAAGCTCGGCCTCTTTGAACCGCGGCGTGCCTTCGTGCTCTAAAATGGTATCGCTGAATTTGAAGTGCAAACGCACGGTTTTCATGCTGTCCGGCAGGATCGTGATTTCCCGATTCGCGTTCGGGTCGAGAGCGAGGCCGGCAATGCCGTCGAGCTTTTCAAATTTACCTGTAATGGGTTTGGAAGTAAGATTCTTCACGCGAATCGAATTTTCTTCGGCGCGAATGTGTCTGGCATAGGCTTGATAAAATGAAGCATAAATCGGCGCGAAGGAAGAAGGCATCAGCAAGAGCGGCGGAGGACCTTTCCACATCGGCGCGGAAATCGTGAACACGTGCCGCGCCGGCAAGATGCCGGTGGGATGAAGATAAGCATAGTCGAAGCGCACGCGCGCCGCGCTCTCGTCCGTGTTGAGGCCGAAGCCGAAGCTCCACGCGGCCTCGTTCGGCTCGCCGAAATCACGGCCATAACCCGCGCGCAAAGCGAGCGTGACTTCGGGCAGTTTGACGAAAGCGGCCTCCGCGCCCACGTGCCAGCGATCATCGAACTGCGCGAGCAGAGTGGGATTGTGCAGCACGCCACGCCAATCGCGAAGCTGCACGGCCGCGCCTGCGCGCACCGCGCGCGTGAAAAGCGTATCCAGGCTCGCGTCAAATTCGACGCGCGTGTGATAAAGATCGTAAGCCGCAACCGCAAGATCGATTTGCCGAACCCAGCTCGTCGTGCGAAAGGGAAATTGGGCGTGGAGCGAAAGATCGAGGCCGTGGCCGGTGCCGCTGCTGCTTGCAATATCGGCATTCTTGAATTGCGTGTTGAGCACAACGGCTTTGAAGCCCGCGCCCAATGCCAGGTTGCGATGAAGCGCAAAGCCGCTCGCCAAAGAAAAAATATAACGGCCGCTGCGCAAATCACCGTCGTCGAAGCCTTCGAAGTTCGCCATCAAACCAAGCCCGAACTCGCGATTGCGGACATAGGGCAGAGGCGAGGCCAACGCAACCACGCTTTCATAAACATTGGCGCCGAAGAGATTGCTGTAATCGACCAACGACTCGCCTTGAATCATGAAGCCGAGCGCGGCCGGGTTGTAATACGTGCTCAACGCATAGGACCCTAATGCATCCGGCGGCAAAGCGATGCCGCTCTCGCCCAAAGCCGCGGCGCGCGCGCCGAGCGTGACGCGATATTCCAAGCCTTGAGCATGGATGCCGCTAGCCGTCAGCAACGGCAAGATCGCGGCGAGAATTTTTTTCGAACGAAGCATGCGAGAGTCCTATGATCGCCGTGCAAGTATACTCGTTACAGGTTGGTTTGTAACGTCTCCTCTCGCTTTGTCATTCTGTAAGAACCTTCCCACGTGCTCGGAACAAAGCTACTTTCGAGAGTTGTGCCTAGTTCTTTCAGAATGATGGTTGAGAGGGAACAGTGCAAATTTGAAGAGCCGAAAGCAAGCCACGGCCAAGCCGTGGCTGAACAGTTACTAATTCTGTATGACGACCGTTTTCGTTTCCGTGAAGGCGTTGGATTTGACCACGACGATATAAATGCCGCTGCGCAAGCGGTCGTTATCATTATCGCGTCCGTCCCAGCGCACCGCGTGGCGGCCGGGAGCCATGTTTTCATTTTCCACCAAAGCCTTTATCTGCCGGCCCGCGGTGTTGAAGATATGAATGGTAACGGGCGAAGGCTTTTCTAAAGAGAAAACCACGTCGGTAAACTCCGCGATGGCGCCGTGACCGGGAGAGAACATGCGTGGCAAGCAGGTCACGTTGCCCGGTTGAAGGGCTGCAAGGATTCCGGTTTCGCTTTTGCTTTGGGCCATGAGATAAACGCCGCCGCTCGTAATCTCCGTGCGCAACCACGTTTGCTCCGCGGCTGCATTGATTTGCCCTCCCATGCGCGTCCACAACGCGCCGCGCTCATCATAACGAAAAATCGCCAACGCATTTGGCGCCGCCGTGGTGTCGATGATTTTGAATGAAAGCGTGGCGCGACGCTCGAAAGCTTCGCCAGGTTCGAGCAGATACGCGCGCGATTTCGGCTCAAGCATCTTTTCGCGAGCCTTGGCGAAATATTTCTCGTCATCCAAAGGACTGAGGCGCAACGTGAGCGCGGACCGGCCGGGAGGGAGATAAACTTCCACTAAGCGGTCCTGGCTGAGATGCACAAGGCTGCGATTGCCGACCGCTTCCGCCACGCGCGTAAAGGTGAGCGTGTCTTTCGCAAAGTTTCCCGCGAGGTCGCGGAAAGAAAATTCTATGGTATGATCGCCAAGCCCACTCGCAATATTGATGTTGGCAACGCCGAGGCTGTCAGTCTCGTCGGAGGTGTCGTCATCGGACATGACGTTTTCCAACTGCGTCAGCGTGGAATCGGGCTTGCCAAGCTCGCGGTAACTCAAGCTCAGAGTGCGATGGCGTTCCTTGAAGCGAAACGCCATCAACGTGTCCGCCGCTGCCAACGGCAGTTGCGTGAAATTTTGAATGCGAAGGATTTGAAAGAAAGGCGGCTTGGCATCGACGCGGACAGTGACGGTATCGCGCCGAATATGCTGCAAGGTATCCACGGCGGAGACAACGATGGTGAGCTTTTGCTCGTGATAAGCGCTCACCTCATGAGTGGCCAGCGTGTCATCGCGAATTTCCCGCAGAACGCGCCCGGGACCCTCGCGTTTTTTTTCTTTGATCAAAAGCACGTTGCCCTCCTCAGGGACCAACTCAACGGTGAAAGCCTCCAAGTCAGTATCAGTCACCGAGCCGCGAACGGTCAGATCACCGCGTACCCACGGGATGCCGCCGGGTGATGAGGCCGGCGAGGTGATGACCACGGAGGGCGGATCGATATCCGCGATGATGATCAAGCATGCCGGAACGGGATCGAGATTGCCGCTTTGGTCTCTGGTCCGAACATAGAAATGATAAATTCCGGCTTCCGGGAAAGTGAGAAACTCTTCCCGGCTTTGGGTGAAGCCCGGCGGCTCCCATTCGATCTCTCGTCCCGCTTTCGTGGTGTCATCCACTTTCATAAAAGCTTTTTGGAAATCGAGGCGGGAGGAGGCGGTTAAATTGTCGCCGCCTTCGTATTGAACCAAAAGCGTATTCGAAGCGAGGCGAATGAGATTCGGCGCAAGGAAGGTGAAGTTTTTATCCGAGAGCGCGGGCCGTGTGATGCGGGTAACGGGCGGGATGCGATCGCCGTGAAAAACGGTCAAGCCTTGATCCGTGCCAAACCAGAAGGATTCTTTTTCATCTTCTTCTGGGACACTCAAGCCGAGACGAACGTCTTTGACCAGCGGCCCGCTGAGGCGAGGGAAATAAGTGACTCCGGCCTCGGGATTGTAACGGCCGACGCCGTCGCGGGCGTCGAACCAGATATCGCCGTTGTCCGCCGAAAAAACGAATTGCCCCTCCGCCTCGTTGTTCGGGTCTTCGTCGGTAAAATCGCGCCACTGCGGAGATTTTAAATCGAAAGGAGACTGAAGTCTAGTGAGTCCGAGGTTCGTTCCGATCCACAACGTATTTGCGCGGTCGAGATGAAACGCGGATACTTTTTTAGCGGCAAAGTTGCCCACAAAGGGGAGCTTATCGACGCGACGATTCACCGTATTATAACGAGCCAAGCCTTGCGTCTCTGTGCCGATCCAAATAAAAGCCGTGTCCTGAAAATTTTGACGCAAAAAACAATTGAACCGGCCGGAGGAAAATCCTAAGCTGCTCGTCAATCGAGTGAAGTTTGCGGTTTGACGAATGCTATCAATGCGGGTTGACCACAAATGAAATTGCCCGGCCAACCAAAGGCTATCGTTCGGCAGTTTGACGAAAGCCTGATAGCTGTTTTCGGGTGCTCCTGGGCAAGTGACACAAGCAATCCTTACGGCATCTTTCCCATCATAACCGGTGAGCCGGGATCTTCCACACTCGGGTGTGCTTATCAATGAAAAGCCTTTGGAGTCGTGAAAAAAAGCAGCCACACGCTCACGTCCACAGCCGGCTAGCAAAATTTTCCCCCAACGCGCATTCTGATCGCGTTTTACGACGCCGTTTTCCGTTCCCACATACAAGCTACTATCATTGGGATTCCATGTGAGCGCTTTTACAACGTTGGATTCTAGACCAATCTCCGGGTTCGCAACCAAATCAATCGTTTCCCAAATCATATTGTAGCGCAAGATTCCTTCTTGATCAGAAGCGGCCCAGACGAAACCGGCGCGATCGACGGTAAGGCGAATGAGATCGCGCACCTGGCTCGGCCAGCCGTTTTGCCGCGAAAAAACTTCCGGTGGAAAGCTCGAAGGGTCGCGATAGGCCGCTTTGCGATAGCGATAGATTTGTGTCTCGCTCGCGGCCCAAATCGCGCCGTCAAAATCTTGGACAACCGCAGTCATGGGAAAAATTGTTTGCGTCGAATCGTCATGGGATTTAGGCGTCCAAACCAAATCAAACTGCGTGGACGTTCGAGTTGCGGCGAGGTATAAACCTTCTTCAGTTGCGGCCCAAATCCGTTTGTCGCCATCAACGAGCAGATTGCGAACCCACAAAACCCCCAGGTAATGATCCATCATCTCACCGGCGTAATTGATGCGGAAAACGCCGTCAAACGTGCCGATCCACAACGACGAGGAGTCCTCCACAATGTCCGTGACCTCGTTGATCTCGGCAAAAGCTTGCGCGGCCCCACTCCGGCGTGATTCGAACGAATTGGCACGATATGCGAATTGCGGAGTAAAACGAACCAAGCCGCAGTTAATCGTCCCAACCCAGAGCGTACCGAAGCGATCACGATAGATGGCGCTGACCACCACCGGGCGGACACAGGCCAGGGTATCCGGGAAGATTCTTTTTGTCCAATTCTCCGCTCGGGGACGGGACGAGTCAAGGTCTTCCGCGGACACGAAGTGGATGCCATTGCTGCGACCGATCCACAAACCACGGCCGGGATCGAAATAAAGCACGGTGTTTTGCCCGGGGCTGTCATTCGCGCCAAAGGTGTCAGGAAAATATTGCCACAAACCGTTGAAGCGCGAAATGCGGGACGCGTGCAAAATGTAAATCAGGTGCGGCGTAGCATTCGGGTTTTTGCCGGGAATAATGTTGCTGCGAATGTCCCGAATCGTGTCAATGGGCAAGCCGCTGGTCGCCGGAGCAAAAAGCTCCCACGTCTGCGCCGAGGCGGAGGCAAAGAGCAGCAGCAAAATTATGAAGCCGTGTCGCAAGCGTTTCATCATACTCATTTCAGCAAGATGATTTTTTCGACCTGTTTGCCGCCGTCCGCGGTTTCAAGCCGCACGAAATATACGCCGCTGCCGGCAATTTGGCCGTTGTCGGCATGGCCGTCCCATTCTTGCTCGTGTTGGCCGGGCATGAAAACTTCGCCCGCATGGAGCGTGCGAATTTTTCTTCCCATCACGTCGTGAATCGCGAGAAAGACTTTGGTGCGCTGCGGCAGGTCGAACCGGAAGCGCGTCGCGAGGTTGAAGGGATTGGGATAACTCGGGTAAAGCCGCAACGTTTTGGGCAATTGGCTTTGAGAACGTTCTTGGACGGCGACGGTGCTGCTCGAAACCGTTCTTTTGTCGCCGGTGCGATAGGAAACGGTCAAGATTGCTTTGAGGTCGCGCAAATACGGCGTGGAAGCATGAAATTGCGCCACGACGGTGTCGGCGTGAAAGATGAATGGCACTATCGTCGTGGTGCCCGTTCCCACATTCTTCACCTCAAGGCCGGCTTCGATGAAATGCGCGTTGGGATAATCAGAAGGAAGCCTATAGTTGCCGACAACTTGCACCGTGGTATCGTTTATTGCTTTGGCTTTGCCAAGCTGAATGAAAGGATCGAGATCCTTGATCGCGCGGTCATCGACAAAATAAGTGGCGAACGCCTCGCGCCGAAAACGGGGAACAGGAGCGCCCGATCCCTTAGAGAAGGATTCACCCGCAGCCAGCTTGGCGGTGCCGCTTTCAACTACTTGTAGTCTCACGGTGCGAAGCGGCCCCGACTCCATGCTTTTAATGATGCTGGAATAAATGCCGTCGCCTTTAATCCAATCGCCATTAAACGATGGCGTGCCGAAGCTTTCCACGCCGTCATCATAGGCCTTGTTGTTCGCGGTCGATGGGCGAAATTCCCCTAAAGAATCTACTTCCCCGGCAAGAAAACTGCTCAGATCAACAAAAGGATAAGGCGCAGTCACACGGCCGCGAACGACTTCATTGTCGCCTTTGCCATAGACCAAACGTTCCGGACCCGCGCTGAGGAAAACTTTGGGCCGCTCGTCTGAAATCGCGAAAGTCACGGGCATGCAGCCACTGCACGTCTGCGGAAACTCAATGATGATTCGGATTTCATCGTCTTTCGCCAGACCGAAATATCTCCGGGACTTCATGGAGGTTCCAACAAAATCGTTACCCTCGGTACTGGCAATTCTATTGCCTTGTCCATTTCGGAGAACACGCACGATTAAATCGCAATTGGGATCCGGCCAGCTCACGCTCACGATGCTCTCAACTATAGAATCCGGAATCGTATAGAAAAATTTGTCATAAACGCCGGGCGCACAATAATTCTTCGTTTCAAGACACACGGTCTGTTTTCCCGCGGTTTCGATGGCGGCGTTATTGACGACGCCTTCGATCGTGGCATCGTAAACCACGCCGCCGAGACCGGCGGCCAATCGACTATGCGCTGTAACGACGCTAGGGGCGAGGGTTGCCATATGGACCGCGTAAGCGACGCTGGTCCTGACATGATAACTGGTGCGTAGATCGGTCATCAATGTGGAGGTGGACGGCGGAACGGTGTTCGGATTCTCCGTGCCTTTTGTAATCAGCAGAAATGTGCGTGAGACCGTCCCCGTCATGCCTCCAGCCAACAAGGCGAATTCTGAGCGAACCTTGTCGAGCACATTTGTTAATGAAGCACTGATGTCATTGGGGTCGCGTCGAATCTCATTAAAAGTACTTCTATAGTTGATTCTTAAGCCGCTGTTCCAGGCAAGCGGCGGTCTCCTGCCGCCGCCAAGCAAGGCGTCGGTGGATGCCGTTACGCTATCCCGGTTATAGCTGATGAGAACAACGCTTCCCGGAAAATCAGGAACGCTCTCAAAAATGCGTTCGAGCATTTCAAACAGCGTGGTTTCCTCCGGAGTATTCCTTCTTATACTCGCATCAATCGCGATAACCAATTCGGTCCGCTGCGGTCGGCTTTGAAAGGCAAGTGAGGGTGGTTGATTACAAGCAGTCGTGACAACGGGATTTGTCGGCAGCAAAGGCGCGGGGAGCGTCGCACCAAAACCGGGATACTTCAATTTAATCGTCTCCCAGCAGTTTTTGATCGGGAAGTTGTTCTTCGACTGCCAGGTATCGCTTGTGGAGTGGATTCCAGTGTCCACTTCATGATTATTGCCATGGCACCATGTGCCGATATTTGGAATTGGGCAGTTCATCGGGGGAGTTGGAATATTCCAAATCTCTTCCATAAAACAAGCGGCTCGATCTAGATTTCCCATTCTAATACATCGGTAAATGCACTGATGTGTAATGACAAGATTATCTGGGCCGACATACTCGTCATACAGCGAGTAGAAGTAATGTCCTAATTCATGCACGAGAATCTTGGCGAGCCGCTCCTCATCCTGTAATGTTGGATTTGGAGGGCGCAGCAAATCCGACATGAACACGTGGAAAGAAGGCGCTCTGATACCGTAAACATCGGCATACGAATGGTTGTTGTCTCGCCAAATAATCACATCGGCAAGAGCGTCGTAGCCGGGCGCGACATCTATAGAAACATTGCCAAAACGATGTTGGCCGCTCGTGGCTTTGCAAAGATCGAGGTCGGCTTTTTTTATAACGTTTTCCCAGAATATTCGAGTTGGGTCTGTGGATGGCAGGGGTCCAGGATGAACGAACAAAACCGTAAAATGCAACTTCCCCGTGGCGTCGATATACCCCGTGCCGGCCTGGGCGTTTTTGGAGAATGAGAAACTCAAAAGAAGAACGAGAAGCGAGAACAGTTCTCGCCGGGTGCTGCTTTGCCATTCGCGCAACATAATACCTCCCGTTTTGGGGTTGTGGTGGGTTCAAACGAGACGACGGAAAACACCATTCACCTTCAATAGACAAGCGCCCCGGCAAGTTTCTCCCAATATTTTTTGTGGGAAGGAGAAAAATTTTAATCTTTGTTGATAGACAACCAGCCTTTCAGAGCACGATTCATCTCCTCCGGCTTTTCTAAGCTCGGCAAATGTCCGACGCCGGTGAGCAGGTGCAAGCGCGCATCAGGAATTGTGCGCGCCATGTTTTCGGATTCGGCGTGCGGAATCAACGCATCGGCCGTGCCTGCGATAATCAATACCGGCACGTTGATTTGGGCGAGCAATTCGGTCGAATCCAATCTCGCCGCCATGCCGCGCGAGGCGCCGGCCAAGCCGGGTATAGTAGTTTCTCGCATTATGGCCTCGACTTCGTTTTTCAAACCCGGCTTCGCACGTACAGAAGCTTCCGCCATCATCGGGCCGAGCATTTTTTCCACCACGGGCTGATGGCCCTCTTGCTCGACGCGTTGCGCCAACGCCTCGCGATTCGCTTTGCCTTCCGCGCTATCCGCAACCGCGCGCGTGCTCACCAAAATCAAACCTCGCACCCATTCGGGATATTCGCGATAGAAGGCAAAGAGAATGTAGCCTCCCATCGAATGGCCGGCAATGAACGCGGGGCCGCATTGCAAATGCCGCAGCAATGCCGCGAGGTCGTCCGCGAGCAGCTCCATCTCATAAACGCCGGCAGTGGCCTCGCTCTCGCCGTGGCCTCGCACGTCGGGCGTGATCACGCGAAACTTTTCGCGCAATGCCTCCGCTTGCGGCCGCCAAATTTTTCGGTTCAGCGGAAAGCCGTGAATGAACAACACCGGCAGGCCTTTGCCGTTGTCTTCAAACGCCATTTGAAATCCGTTGATATGCGCTTGCATGTTTGCCTCCGTGGAATGGCACAACGTAGCTTGTGGCCGAAACCAAAAGCATTTAAAATTTCAAATTGAAAATTTGCAATGGAAAATTTATAATCCTTCCTGCTTCATAAACACCGGCTGCACCCAAGCGACGCGCCCGGATGAGTCTGTGACCTTTGCGCGAATACAGCTTTCGTGGGCACGCAACTCGAACTCGGCGGGATTGTTTTCCGAAACGTGCAACACCCGACCATGCGCGCCGATGAACTCCGTGCGATATTTGAAATCGCCTTGTTGCTGAATGTGAATGGCGAGACTCCGCGGCGCAACCGCAACCTCTTGCAACACGACGCCCGTGCTCGCATAAAAGAATCCTGCCTCCAAACTTTCTACAATCGCTCTCGCTTCTAACGCGCGCGCCTTCACCACCACCCAGCCTCTTCCCGGATTTGAGCGCTCCGGCGCAAACTCACCTTGAAAGTGATGCGCATCATCGACTGCAATGCCATAAACGCGTTTGCCCGCGGTTAATAAGTGATCCCACACTTGCTCCATGCCCGGCCAACCGCCGCCGCCGAGGTTGTGAACGTGCGGATGTCCGTTAAAAATCTCCAGCAGCTTGTTGTTGCGCACGTGCAGCAACTCACGATGATGAAACGCCCATCTAAAATTGGGATGATTGATATGCGGCGCCGCCGAAGCGGCGCGGATCGCATCAACGTTCTTTTGAATTGTGCCGACGAGCGTGCTATCGCTTTCAGGCGCGATCACGTGCGGCACGTTCAAACCATTCACGTGCACGGGCTGGTCGCGAAATTTTGCCGTGACTTCTTCGCCGGGGATTAAAAGAAAAGACGAGTCTTGCCGCGCGGATAAATCGGCGGGATCGGTGAAAACATTATGATCGGATAAAACGAGGAAAGCATAGCCGTGCGCTTTATACCAACGCGCAACGGCTTCGGGCGAGGAGTCGCCGTCGCTCATCGTGGTGTGCGTGTGGGTATTGCCTTTGAACCGGCGCATGCCCCGCGTGTTCGGAACTTCGAACTCCGGTGCCGTGTCGCAAGCGAAAAGAGCGAACAACGCTACTATCAAAACGCAACGGCTCGAGCGAGGCATGGTCATGTCTCTGGCGTGAAGTTCAACGCGCAACAATTCGTTTGCGAGCAGGGGATTTTTGTTTCGATAAAGCGCCCTTGAACTCTTGCAAGGAATAAGCGTTGAGCGCAAGCTTGAAAAGCTGCTCAAGCTGCTTCGGTTCGCTGATCGCCTTTACGCCACGCTCGACGGGCCCGTTCACCGCGCCGAAGCGATTTCTCAGCGCGTACAGAATATCTTGCTGCCGCGCTAAAACTTGGCCTTGCTTGACACCTTGCTTGACGCCCTGCTTGACGCCCTGCTTGACGCCTTGCTTGACGCCTTGCTGCGCTCCTTCGTTTCGCGCTTCACGTGTTGCCTCTCGCGTGTGTCGTTCGAAAAGATTGCGTAAGGCGGGCAAGTGTATAAACTTTTCAGCGAAGGTCATGTTCTCCGTCTCCTTTGCAAAATATCTTTGCACGAAGTTTAACCCAAAGTACGGCTCGTTGAAAGCCATGGTATAAAACAATAACTCGGCTCGGCGTTTGGGATCATCGACGCCGCGAATCAATTCACGCTGGCGCGCCAATAGCTTTTTATCCACACGCGCGGATATTTCCGGCAGGATCGGAACCAAGCCGATCAGCCCCTTTTCGCCGGCGAGAATTCTATCGCGCAGCGCGGACACGTCAATCACCGCGAAGGCGTGTTGATTGAGCGCCGTCCCCAAAGGCGCGATCCCATAGTAACCTAGACTCGTTCGCGGTCGCGCCGGTGGTTTCAACACGACCAGCACCGTGATCACGTCGCAGTTGTGTTTCGCCGTGAGCGCGCCGCCGAAGCCGTAGGCCTTGCGCACCTCGCGGCGGGAATAGTGGCTGATAAACTCCAAGTGAAACAGATAAACCTTGCCGCCAATGCGCACGCGCAAAACCTGATCGCTCTCTCTTCGTCGCACGATCAACTCTTTGTTGCGCGCCGCGTCGAGCACCTCATACTCGCCGCGAAGCTGCAGCAGATCGAGCATCTCGCGCGCATGGTTTTGCGCCACCTCTTTGAAGAAGAGGTCTTTGAGTTGCGGCTCCTTCTTCCTCATGCCTACCCTCCGAATTTAGTCTTTCAAAACAATCGCGCAAGATAAATTTTAACCGCCGAGAGCGAAAGCGCAAAGCTGACTGTAAGCGGATTTTCGAACATAGCGGATACAGCAAAAGGTTTAGCCGTTATATTTGTTCAATCCGCTTACAAAAAAGCTTTTGCTTTAAATTCACTCGCGCTTGCTCAAAACTCTCCCGAAAACGACAGCGAGAAATTGCGCATCTCTTCAAGCGTTTGTTCGACGATGGTGTAGTTATAGTTGGCCGCGTTCTTGACCTGCAATTGCACGCGGAAGTTTTGCCACTGATACCGCGCGCGGACGTTGAAAACTTTTTGCGGCACGCGCTCATAGTTTGGAAAAAACGAGACGCGCTCGGCGCGCGTGACATAGCGAAAGTCGCCTTCGAGCGTCCATGGCCCCAGGCGAAGCGAAGGCGAGAACAACCCCATAAAACGCGGGCGATAGGGCAGAGCATCATCCTTCGCGATGCGGCTCACGGCGTCATCCGCGAGGCTGCGCGCATCCATCCACGTAGCGTTCGCGAGCAAATTGAAATGATCGCGCCACAAACTCAGTTTGACCTCGGTTTCAATGCCTTGAATGCGCGTGCGCGGCGTGTTGCGCAGTTGAAACTCCAAGCTGCGCGGGTTGATTTGCACGAGTTCAATCGCGTCGAAATAATCGCTCGAAAACGCGCTGACTTCCGCGGAGATTTTTTCTCCCAAGGTTTGGCGAATGCCGAAATCGAGCAGCGTCGAACGTTCCGGCTCCAATTCGGGATTGCTGCGCAGTTGCACGTTGTCATCGCGGTCGCTCACGCTGAAACGCTCGGCAATCGAAGGCGCGCGAAAGCCGCGGCCAAACGACCCGCGCAGTATCGTTCCCGCAAACGGATTATAGCTGAAGCCGATCTTCGGGCTGAACTGCGCTTCCGTCGAATCGCCCACCAACACATACGTGTCGTAACGCATGCCCGCGCTCAATTGCCAAATGCCGGAGAGCTTCCACGTCTCCTGCAAATAGGGCGAGACCGCATCGCCTTGATGCGTGCCATAATACTTCGCTTCCACAATGTCGCGGCGATAATCGATGCCCGCGGTAATGTTGTGATTGACGTGCGGCAGCCAATTCGTTTGCACCTCGCCGCTCAAACCGAGTGCGGGTTTGAAATCTTTGGTGAGATTGAACGGCAAGCCGATGAGCTGCGCGTTGTATGAAGCTCGCGCTTTCAATGAGAGCACGGGCGAAAATATTTTATTATAGATGAGGGAGCCGGCGGCGCCGTCCACGTTGATGCGATCCGTGAGCGTGGTTTCGAGCGCATGATTTTGATCGCGCCACAACACGAAGAAGCCGCGCGCATCGCGACTGTAAGTTAGAAAGATCGCGAGGTTCGAAGTCTCGTCGAGCGCGATAACGGATTTGCCGGTGAAATACCAGCGCCGGAAATCGCCGTTCTGCCGATCACTCGTGGAAACATGCCGCGAGGCCGCGAGCCGAAGGCCCACGCGGCCGAACGTGTTGCTGTAACTCACATCTGAACGATAGTAATGCAGCCGGCGATCGGTCCAATTCCATTCGGCCACGGAAGGCTCGGAATAAATGCCGGCATTTTGCCGAAAGGCAAATTTCGAAACCGAGCTTGGTTGTTTCGTGATGATGTTCACGATGCCGCTGATGCCGCCGGAGCCATAGAGCACCGAAGCCGCGCCTTTGAGCACTTCCACGCGCTCGACTTCGGTGACCGGCAAAATATCCCAATTCGCGCGGCCGAGATCGCTGGTGAGCACGGGCACGTCGTCGATCAACATGAGCACGCGGCTGCCGCCCAAACCGAGCAAGCTATAACCCGCGCCGCCGCGAATGTTGACGTTCTCGCCCACTTGCGTCACGCCCGGAATAATTTGCAATGCTTCGTCGAGGCGCACACGATCACGTCTTCGCATCTCAGAGGAAGACATCAAGCTCACACTATTCGCCGCGAAGTTGAGGTCTTCCGCTTGGCGCGAGCCGGTGACGATGACTTGATTGAACGTAATCGGCGCGGGCTGCAATGCGGCGTTCACAATGACGGTGGAATCTTTCCGAACCTTTACCGGCAACGTGCTGGTCGCATAGCCGACATAGGAAACTTGCAATTGGTGCAAGCCTTCTGGCACGCGCGCAAGGCGAAATCGGCCCTTCGCATCCGCGCTCGCGCCGAGCAAGGTTTTGCTCACGAACACGCTCGCGCTCAACAATGGTTGCTTGGTTTCGGCGTCAAGGATTTGGCCGGAGATGATTCCCGTGTTTTGCGCAAAGGCGGTGTTGATGAAGCAAAGCAGGAAAGCGAAGAGGGTTGTGCGTGCCATATTCGATTTTAAGAAGCCCCGTGATATTCCCCCCTTGAGGGGGGTTAGGGGGGTGTTAACGGCAGTGTTGAAAATTTTCAAAAGGCGTGTTTGAATAAGAAAAAATCGAAAGGAAGTTAATATCCAGAGCAACACCCCCCTGGCCCCCCTTAAGGGGGGAATGATCAGACATGCGCTCAATGCTCTTTTCATAATCCCCCTCCGAGCTTCACGCCTTCCGGCAACGTGTTGAAGTCCGCGCTGAAATCGATGCCGGTAATGCGGCCTTGCGGTGGCAGCGTGAACTCGCCCGGCTGCGTGGGATTGTTCAGCGCGCGATAATAGCCGAGGCAACGAATTTTATCCCACGGGATGCTTCGGCCTTTCCAAAACAAACCGACGAATTTGTATTCGCCGTTGCGCACGGCAAGCTCGTAGTGATACGAAGCGACATTTTTGGGCAAGGTGAAATTGATGCCGCCCAAAACAGCCAGCGCCGAGAGGCCGAAGTTTTCCAAATCCGGCACTTGATTGAAGCCGCCCATGACTACCATTTCGGTGTCCTCGGGCCATGCGCCTATAAAGGTCAGGTCACCTTCCACGCGCGCATCGAATTGCGCAAAGCTCCATAACGCGGGAACATCGATGTTGGCAGCGATCGGTTGTTCGCGCGTGAGGCTCACGGATTTCAAGCTCGCCTCCAATGGCGGTTTGAAGCCATAAAAGCCGAGCAAGCTTTCCAACGCCCAATCTTGCCCGCGTGGTTTCCAGAGCACGGCAACCGCGGGATACGTGCCATACGGCAAAATAATTTCGTAATTCGCGGTGTCTTTGTCGAAACGAATCGCTTCACTAAAAAAGACGTCGGCAATGCTTGCCGGCGGAAAATTGGCGGCCGCCACGACGCGCACTTCATCAATATTGCTCGGACGAAAGTCCGTGCTCAAAAATAAAACCCGTCCAGCGATTTTTGAAGGCGACAAGCCGAGACCTTGATCAAATTCACAGGCTTGGAACAAAACTGCGGCGAGCAGAAGAGAGAGATTTTTTTTCATAGAGGTGGAATGAAGAGGGATTGTTGCTGCTCCTTGCAGCTTATAATTTTTTACCAAACTCCTCTGCTTTGTCATTCAGTAAGAATCTTTTTAGGCACTGGGAATAAAGCTTTGTCGCAAGCGCGTAAAAAGATTCCTTCTGAATGACATTGCTGAGGCACCTGAACGATTTACATTACGAACAATTTTGCAAAAACTTGCAGGCCACCGTTGCCATCATGTTGACGCCGATCGCGAGCGCGTCGTCATCGAAGTCGAAATTGTCGGCATGCAAAGACGGTCGCGGTCCGACGCCGAGGCGGAACATCGCGCCGGAGTATTTTTGGAGATAGTAAGCAAAGTCTTCGCCGCCCATGCTGGGTTCGTGCAGCTCGATCACTTTATCCGCGCCGATAAGTTCGGCGCCGGTGTTGGCAATCAACTCAACGAGCGCATTGGTGTTGCGCAATGGCGGATAGCCGGGCTCGATCTCGACCTCCGCGGTTGCGCCGAAGGTTTGCGCGACGCTTTGCACGAGTTCGATGAAACGCCGCACCATGCGTTCGCGCGTCTCGGGCTGAATCGTACGAATCGTGCCGGCCATTTCCACTTGCGCGGGTATGACGTTATCCGCAATGCCGCCATGAATCGTTGCGACGGTGATGACGCAGGGATCGGCGCCATGGCGCTCGCGCGTGACGAGGCCTTGCACGGCATTTATAATCTGCGCGGAAATCCATACCGGATCAATCGCCGTCATCGGATGCGCCGCGTGGCCGGACTTGCCATGCACGATGATTTTGAAATCATCGATGGCCGACATCATCGCGCCGTAGCGCACGCCGATGGTGCCTTGCGGAATATAAGGCCATGCGTGCAAGGCAAAGAAGGCTTTGATATCGAGATCATTCAGAAAACCCGAGGCGAGCAGCTCGCGTCCGCCGCCGCCATTTTCTTCCGCGGGCTGAAAGACGCATGCGACCGTGCCAGGCAATTCGTCACGCAATTGTGCGAGCACCCACGCCGCGCCGAGCAGAGTTGCGGTGTGGCCGTCATGTCCGCACGCATGCATGATGCCTGCGTTCTGCGACCGATGCGGCGCCTCGGTCGCTTCTTGAATCGGCAACGCGTCAATATCCGCGCGCAGGCCGACGATGGGGCCGGGCTGCTTGCCGCGAATGAGCGCGAGCGTGCCGTACATTTTTTCCGCAGAACGAATTTCAATCTTATGATCCGCGAGCCAGCCGCGAATGAGAGCCGTGGTTTCCTTTTCCTGCCAACTCAATTCGGGATGCTGGTGCAAATGCCGGCGAATGCGAATGATTTCGGGGAGGATTTGTTGCGTGAGGGTTGGGATGCGAGTGGTCATTGCGATGATGGCCAATAATAAGTTTTGATTATTTTATGAATCTATTTTAGAAGAGTGCTTTGTCTTGCTTGTTCGAAGTGAGGTTAGGAATCTTAGATTACTGCCCTACTTGTCGGACTCCGCCGCTTTTCGTAATACAAGAAAAGCTTCTTTCAGAGGTTGGCTGACCGAACTATCCGGCTCTACCAAAACAAGACTTTGATAAATGTCTAAGAATTTGGTACGGAAGCGATGGAAGAAGTGAAGAAAATGCCTGACAAAACCAACACAGTCCAAAATAGCAATCTCAACGCTTGTTTGGTCGTAGACATTCTTAGCATACTGATTGACTTCGTCCTCAATGACATCTGTTGTGATGAAAATGTAGTTGTCAACTCGGTGCTCAAGCGTTGCAATCTTCTTGATGGCGTTTTCAATGTCAACGATCGTTACGCGTTTGTCCTTCATTTCATAGCAGGTGATGATTTGGTCGTCGTTGATCAAAGTAATCTCGACATCACCGATTGAGCCGGTTTGACGATCTGCGGCGGTGTGTGATCGAAGCGGCAGGGCAGTTTCACCAACACGATCTTTGACGGCGAGATACGCAGCAGCAACCATTAAGACAGGGAGTCTGCTTGAATTTTTGCTACTGAGATGTTGCTGAAGGAGGCCAACGACTTGCTCTGAAGACAACGGCAGCGTGTCTTCAGAGTGTTTCAACTCTCGGAGAAGTTGTTTCATCCGACCTTCATTTTCGCTTTTGATGATAAGCAGAAAGCGGATGATTTCCTTGAGAACGTCTGCCGAGCCGACCTTTGCACGCTGCACAAGATCAAGTAACTCGAGAACATTGTCATAAACTTGTCGTGGCCTGCCGACAAGAACCAAATCAGTCGTCAGCTTGCGATCGATGTTTCTGAAAGCTGGAGTTAAAAAAGCCGTAGTTGAGTTGGTGGGAAGCTTGTGTTTGATGACAAAAGGCTCGACAAATTGTTCGTCGTAACCACGTCCAGAAAAAATGCCTTTGCCGCCAATCTCCGTATAGGGTTTTCTAATATCCACTTTGGAGTCATCGAGTTTGCCCAGCAGGCAAGCCATAAGGAAACGGATTGGCGCCTTGTTTGTAAGGCAACGACAAACAAACTCAAGCTTAGCGCGAAGATTGTCGTCGCCAATAAGGCTCTTATCCAGATTGGCTCGTACCTCTTGGCAAAATTTTTCCAAAAGCGCTGCTGGATTCATCAGTCAAAAAGAGAGTAGACGTTCTTCAGCTTGTGAATGTCATAATTAACCCAAAGAATTTCTTGCCGTTTGTCTTTGGTTGAATGAATGGTCTTGAGCGGACTGAAATGTTTCTTCCACATTGATGAAGAGTATAGTTCTTCCATTAGATCGCACTGATAATTGGAGATGGCCACGTGACCCTTCACGGAATTCAAAACTTTGGCGAGTTGACAATGTTCCTCATTGGTCATTTCATAGCCATAAGATTTCGTATCTCCTCTCGTCTCGTGAACATAAGGCGGATCACAATAGAAGAGGGTTTCTTTGGAATCATAGAGGCGGATAACATCGATAGCGGGGCGGTTCTCAATTTGTACGCGAAGAAGCCTTTCTGCAATGAATGCCAAGTCTTCAATGCCGCCAAGCCACCGGCTGATAACACCACTCATTCCGTTCCTACTCGTGTTTATGCAGTTAGCCCATCGACCGACGGTTGCTGTCTGCGCCAAACCAGTTCTGACCTGACGGGCACGTACATAAAAGCGTCGGGCTCGTTCAAAGGCCGACAGATCGGGATCCAATTGGCAGGCTTTAGCGAACTCTTCTCGGGAGAATGGCGTCAAGCCGATTGCTTCGATCAGTTTTGCCTTCTCTTCACGCAATACTTTAAAAAAGTTGACTACTTCGCCGTCAACGTCGTTATAGGTTTCAATCGGTGAAGGTCGTCGGTTCAGTAGAATTGCCGCCGAACCAGCAAATGGCTCACAGTAATGAGTGCATTCTGGCAACAACGGGAGAAGCCAATCAAGATGCGAAAATTTTCCGCCATACCAACCGAAAGCAATAAGCTTCCGTGATGTTTTGAGCTGCAATATTGGCGGGGAAATTCTCCTCACTCCATTTCTCACGGCCATTCTGTGGTCCTTAATTTAAGGAGTTTGCCAAAGTATTATTGTCGTTTAAACCGCCGCTTCATACAACGCCTGCAAATCTTCCTTCGTCACCGCGCGCGGATTGAGCAAATGACACGCATCCTCGAACGCCTGTTCGGTGAGCGAGGGAATCTGCTCGCGCCGCACGCCGACTTCGGAGAGCCGCGCGGGAATGCCAATGCGCGCGTTCATTTCAGAAATAATTTTTCCAGCGTCGCGTTTGCGCTCGCCAGTTAAAGCCTCAGCAACATCGGCGAGTCGTTCCGCAGCCACGGCTTGATTGAAGGCGAGAACATACGGCAACATGATCGTATTTGCAAGCCCGTGGTGCAAACCCGCAATCGTCGAAAGCGGATGCGCGAGCGAATGGCACACGCCGAGACCTTTTTGAAATGCCACGGCGCCCATGCTCGCGGCCATCATCATGTCGTTGCGCGCGTCGAGGTCGTCGCCCTTTTCAACGGCGGCCACGAGGCTGCGGGCTATAAGCTTGAGGCCTTGCAACGCAATGCCATCGCACATGGGATGATAGCCTTTGGAGATATATGCTTCCAAACAATGCGTGAGCGCATCCATACCCGTTGCGGCCGTGAGTTTCGGCGGCAATTTCAACGTAAGTATGGGATCACAAATCGCCACGCGCGGCATTAAATTCGGCGAGAAGATCACGGTCTTGCGCTGCGTGGATTTGAGCGTGATCACCGTGCTGCGCCCCACTTCGCTGCCAGTGCCAGCAGTCGTGGGAATGGTGATCACTTTCGGCACGTTCGGAGCGATGCGTTGCCAGCCATCGATCTTGTCATCATATTGTTCCATTGGCCACGCATGTGTGCTCATCAACGCAATCGCCTTGCCCATATCAAGCGGCGAGCCGCCGCCAATGGCGATGATGCAATCGCAGCCTTCGTTCTTGTAACTCGCGATGCCGGCAATGACGTTGTCTTCAATGGGATTGGAATCAACGTCGTCGAAGATCGCGTATTGCAGATTGGCTTGTTTGAGTTTTGCCTGCACTTGCTCTATGATGCCGCTCGCAACTACGCCTTTGTCCGTGACGAGCAAGGGACGTTTGCCGTTGATTTCATGCACAGCCGCGCTCAAATGCTCCAACGCGCCCGCGCCAAAAATGATTTTGGTGGGAAAGGAGAAGGTGCTGATCATAGCGAATGTTTTTCAAATTGGTTCGTGCGATTAATTGCGCGGCAAAATAACTTGTGATCCGCAGAAAAGCAAGTGGAGCGCAGTTTGAGCTTGAGTTTGAAAAGAGTAGGATGAGCGGCAGGCGGAATGAATGCCGTGGTTTTCGTTAAAACTCTTCGGTGTGATCGAGCGCTTGGCGTTCTTCTGCAAGAATGAATTGAATCAATCTTCGCGTTTGCACGAGATACTCTTCGATCTCAGTTTTAGTCGGTGGGACGCCATGATCTCAGGGTCACCGCCGTGAGCCAAAAGAAGTTCGATAGTTTCAACGTCGCGGTTGCCTTTATCAAACCAATCCGGCGGCAAAAGAGATTCTTTACCTGGCATAGAGCACTTTCCCCTTTTGAAGAATCTCCTGAAAGAAAGGATCGTTCTTTTCTAACTTTGCTTCAAGCTCTTCAGGCGTGAAAACAAAAGGTGAAAACGCCACATGCCGGCGCAAGTCGGAAACCAAACGGCACACTTCCGCCCAACGTTTGTGAAAGGGTTTGTCGGTTTGCTTGATGATGAGCAGGTCAACGTCGCTTTCGGCGTCGGGTTGGCCATAGGCGTAGGAGCCGAAAAGAATGACTTTTTCCGGCTCGTAAACTTCTTTGATTCTTTCAATCAGCGCAGGAAGAATTTTGGCAACATGCTCTGAGGTTCTCATGAGTTCTCGCCTTTGAGATCATTGTTGTTGGGGAGAACGATTCGGGGTAATGATCGCTCTCAATTCACGCACAGAATATAATCGCTCATAGATCAGAAACAAGCCCCGAGTCCGGTATCTTGTTTTTGGGCCTGGGTTTGGTTTGCGCTAAAAACAGATATTGCATTCAGAAGGATTTTTTTTAAATTGACCTATCAACAAAACGGAGGTGATTAAAACATGCAAGCTTATGAATTCCATCTCGAAACTTCTGAAAAGGGCGAACTGCTGCTGCCTCTCGATTTACAGATGATGTTGCAGTGGCGGAAAAAAGCTCGCGTTATTTTCTTGTTCGAAGATGAAGCGGCAGAATGGAAGCGTATCACCGGCACGGCTTTTTTAGCTGGATATTCTGAACAGGACGCTGCTTATGACAAGCTTTGACTTTGGCGCCATCGTTCTGCTCAAGTTCCCTTATACCGATTTGCAAGGAAGTGCGAAACGCCCTGCTCTCGTTGTCTATGATGAAGGCGACGAGGATGTCGTGGTTGCGCGCATAACCAGCCAACCCTACACGGGCAAGCATGACTATGAAATCGCGAACTGGCGTAAGATGGGTTTGTTTTTCCCGTCGTGGATTCGCTTGGGGGAAATTAGCAACGCTCGAAAAGAAAACTATAGAGCGCGTTTTGAGCAAATTATCAAAGCACGATTGCGTGAAAACAAAAGCAATTCTGCGAGGAATGTTCGAAGAATGGTTCAATGATAATTGACTTGCAGAACCACTTTTCCTCTACTCCTCTCCAACCCTCCAGCAGCGTAACCAGAATCGCTTCGCGATTTTCTCTCTCCAGCGCTTTGCAATGCCGCAACAACCATTCACGATACGTCGTGAGCTTTCCGTTGGGGGTGATGAAATGCTTGTGGTCTGCAACGCATCTTCCCGAGCACTAGAGAAGATGCCTCCAGCATGACACAACAGGGAGCGAGCATCCAACAACCAACATCACATAACCAACAACAAGCGCCAAGCAACCAGCAACTCACCCCGCCATCTTCCTCGACGCCTCCAACTCAATCGTCACAATCCGCCAAGCAGGCACGTCCAATTCCAAACGGGTTTTGGCGAGAATTGGAATCTCTTCGAGGCGGTCTTCGGCAAGATTCACGCGCCAAGCGTGCGTGATCGGCGCGCCCCAAGTCACTTTGCCTTTCACACGTTCGGAAGAGGCATTGTATAAACGCACGATCGTCGTGTTGCGTTGCTCGCATTTTTTCACCGCGGTCACAACGAGCGCTTCGGGTTCGCAGTGCAACAGCGAATACTCCGGGGGTTGATTGCTGACTTTGCCCGTGCACTGTTCTTCCAACATCGGCACACGATAGGATTGCGCTTGGCCGACAAGATGATTGGTGCGCGCTGCTCCGCTGTACGGCAGGAACGCATAATGAAATTTGTGCTCGCCGAGGCATTGCGCTTCGGGCGCGACGTATTGCGGGCCGGCATTATCCGGGCGCGTCGAGAGATCGGGTCTGGAAAGCCAGCCCACGGCGCGCAGCAATGTGACCGCGAGCGTAACGCCTTTGCGTTCTTTCAAGGCCTCGTATTCATACAAGCCTTGCGTGAGAAGCGCCAAGCCGCCGCGACGATCTTCGACCGCGCACAGCCGTTGCATCGGCGCAGTCGGTGACGGCGGTTGTATCCAATCTTTGCCTGAAGATTTTTTGAGCGGCCGTTCCGTGAGATGAAACGGCTGTCCCGCCAAAGTCGAAGTCGCGGAGATGGGCGTTTGCGCATGCATGCGCAAACGATGATCTTCCGCCAGATTGTGCAACGTCAACTCCACCTGCACCACAGGCGAGCTGGCTGTGACCCTGAATTTCCACTGCAATTGACACGGAACGTTTTTCTTGCTGCGGCGTTGGCGGTCGCGCTCGAACTTTGCCGGCAAAGGCAGAACGGTTTTGACTTCAACTTCAACCGCAAGCGGCGAGCGATGCACAAACTTCATTTTGCCGCGACGATTGCGGCTCCAAATGCCGGCGCCTTTGGCCGGAGCATAGTCATAAGCGTCGCCAATATCGGCGCCGTCTTCCAACACATTCACCGGACCATATTGCCGCTTCGTCGCTTTGTGATAGAGCACGAACGTGCCGTTGGAAGCAAACTTCACGCGGAAGAATTGATTCTCCACGGCCGGGCCTTTCACTTTGAGCGGCGACTCGGACGCAATGGTTTCCTGCTCGCGCAACGCGAACGCGCGATAGCCCAGAGCCGGAATGTTTTGCGCGAGATATTCCAGCTCGACCAACTTCCACGGCTGCTCTTTCTTGCCCGGCGTTAAGTCATAAGCCGCGAGATCGTTCTGCAACTGTGCGCGCTTGTTTTCATAATCCAACGGGCGAATGCCGGCGGAGTTGAGCGAAGCCGTGCGCAAGAAAGCCTCGGGCAGAGCATAGCCCGGGCGCGAGGCGAGCGCGCGCGTTTTGAGGACGTGCGTCGGAATCGGTTTGCCCACGGGATCGACCAAGGTCATCTTCTTCAAAGAATATGACGGCGGCACGAGCACGAACGAGCGCAGGACTTGCGTGCGCGGAAAAGCCAGCGTATTCACCACGACTACGGCCGGCGCGCCATTGTGCTGCACGCGCGCGGCGAGATAATCCATAGCCGTGCTCGTGACCAGCTTGCCGATCTGTTTCGCTTCCGCAAAGCGCGGCAGCATGTCGCGGTGCACTTGGTCGATGCTGCACCCGCCAATCGAATCGTGCGGATGATTTTGCAGCAAAGTTTTCCACGCCTGATTGAGGAAACCGTGATAGCTGTCTTGCCCGGCGCGATGCCACATCATAATGCCGAGCGGCTCGGCCACGTGCGTGAGCAAAGTTTCGCACGCCTCGTTGAGTTGTTTGAGATACGCGCGGCTCGAGAGCACGCCGGAGAGAATGTAATGGCGCTTGCTGCCGTGAATCTCGCCGGACCATTCGGTGAGCGCGAGGCCCGCGCGCCGCAACGCGTGCACGAAGCGTGAAAAGCTCGTGTGTTCGATTTGAATCTCGGGCAGAACGTTGTTGACGTAGGCCAGCATGCGCGGCAAATCCGCTTGCGGCTCTTGATGATCGCAGCCGTTGTTGATGAGCACGTTGCACGTGCCGTCGCTGCCGGGCTTCGCGTGCCGGCCCAGCTCGGCGATTTCTTGTTTGAAAAAATCCACGAGCAGATCGAAGCGCGGCGTTTCCGCGTTGTGCTCGCCGTTGGTTTCATAGCCGAGATGATTGCCGTTGCAATAGCCTTTGCGTTGATTGATCGCCAGCACGCGGCTGCTGTCCGGCGCATTCCACAAAAACTCGGTGCCGAGCGCGGCCTCTTCCTCGCCCAAGCCGCGCGTGAAAATAAAATTGTCGATCTGAAAGCCGCGCAGAATTTGCGGCAACTGCGTCACGTGTCCGAACGAATCCGGCACGTAGCCGACTTTCATCACGCTGCCATATTGCGCGCCCACCTGATGGCCCATGAGCAGATTGCGCACGAGCGCTTCGCCGCTGGCCAAAAACTCGTCGGGCAAAACGTACCACGGCCCAATCTCGATGCGACCGCTTTGAATCATATTCTTCAAACGCTCGCGTTGCTCGGGGCGAATTTGCAGATAGTCTTCGAGCACGATGGTCTGACCGTCGAACACGAAATAGCGATACTCCGGCGCGCGCTCCAAAAGCTCGAGCAAGCGGTCGGTCATGCGCACGAGCCGCATGCGATATTGCTGGAAGCTTTGGTACCATTCGCGATCCCAATGCGTGTGTGAAACCACGTGCAGTTTATAACGCACCGGCGCCGGAGCGAGCTTGGTGTCTTTGCGCGGGCGATGAGTATAGGGCGTTGTGTAAAGCATATTCTTTTCCGATCGACTAGGTGTTGCGGGTGGCGAAGGACGATATGTGATTATGATTAACTGCTCTTTTCAACTTCAAGCTCTAGGGAGGCGAGCGCAACGACGAAGAGGAGCCGGGAAGGAAAGCGCGCGAGGGTATTTGGTTGGGAAGGCGCGAGGCGAGGCCGCGATCCACAATCGCCGACAAATCGCCGGCAACGGAAATCAACAAATAGAGTTTGACTCTCCTCATGCTCCCTCTCGATTTGTAGAGGCGACGCACTTCCAAAGTGCGTCGCTTCTGCTTCTTTCATTGTGTCGTAACACTCTTTTTGACTTTTAGCGTCTTCACTTCCCACGGCTTCAGCGACACCGCGAGGCGCGCGCCCGTGAGGTTCGCGGGCTTTTCTTCCCCTTCCAACAAATTCACTTCACTGACGGCCGCGGCCGCAAACGGCAGCGTGATCAACGCGACGGTGTTTGCGCCGTGGTTTTCTTGCACGCGAATAATCCAGCTTTCATCGTCCTCGGCTTTCTTGAGCGCGGAGAGCACGACGCCCGCGGGCTCGACGCTGACGAAACTTTGTTGCGGCGGCAAGCCGCCGGCATGTTGCTTCACCACCCGCGCGAGCAGCGGTTGATTGAAATCATAACTCGTGCGGCCGGCTTGCGCTTGCATCCAATCGCCGCGATGCGGCATGAGCGCATAGCTGAAATGATAAACATTCTCTGCCGCGCTCAAATTGGCGGCTTCCGGGGAGCGCAAGATCGTCGCGCGTACAGTCGTCTCTTGCAGCTCCACGTTATAACTGCCTGTGTTCGCGAGCGTGAGGCCGAATTGCTCGTTGGAGAGATCGCACCACTTGTGCATGAGCGCCGCCTCGCCGTTCGTGGCTTGCGCCAACACGCCAAACGGGATTTCTACATTCGCACGATGATTCGGAATGTTGAAGGGATAAACCAGTTTCACGGTTTTATTTTGCTCGGACCAATTCAGCGTGTAGTGCACTTCGATGCGAGGCAGTGTAGCATACATCACGTACTCTTGCACGATTTCGGAGTTGTTGTATTGAAATCTCGTGCGCACCAGACCGCGCAACGGGCCGGCTTCGAGCACTTCGGTTTTGCCGCTGGCTTTGAGAAGCTCCTGTGTGCCCTCATAAGCAATCGTCAAATTCGAGCCCGCTTTCTCGCCCCACACTTCCAAGCCGCCGGATTGCGAAGCCATCCATTCGCGGCTGAAATAGTTATCCACCAAACGTTCGAGACCGCCGCTGTTGGCATTGAGCAAAATGCTGTAGTCGCGATTGCTCATCGCAAAGTTGTCGGTGGCATCCACGCGCACGCGGTGTTGCGGCTCTTCGGGTTTGTCCCATTGCAGCCAATAGGTTTTATAGCCGAGGCCGGGCACATTCTCCGGCAAAAACAGCAAGCGATAGTGAAGGCTCTCCGCCGTAGAATCGCGCAGAAGAATTTGCACGGGCACGCGCGCGTTGTTCGCATCGCGAAAATAAGGCACGGGCTTGATCTCGACTTCCGGCTCGGCCTTTTTGCTTTTGGGAGCAGGCTTCGTCGCCTTCTTAGGCGCGGGCGGCTCGGGCTTCACCGAGAGCTCGACTTCAACATAATCCGTGCGCGCCCAGGAGGACGGATTATAAATCACCACCGGCGTTTCTTTTTCGTTCGCCGTCTTCGTGTTGATCGCGGCCTCGATTTGCGTCATGGCTTGATCGAGCGCGGCCTTCGCGGTTTCCGCGGCCTCGCGTTGCAGCCGCTGGCCTTCGCGATAAAGTTCAGTGTGCGCCGTGCCCGCGAGCAAGCTTTGCATTTGACTCGCGAGCAGATTGCGCCATTGCGCCGTGAGCTGCGCGTGCGGATAGGTGAAGCCATACGGCTGTGCGATCAGCGCAAACGCTTCGGCAACGGGCAAGAGCATCTCGCTTTGGCGATTGCCCATTTTGTAGCGGGCGTGATTGCTCCACAAACCGTTGTGCGCCGTATTGATTTCTCCGCGATGCGTGGCCCGCGCTTGCTTTGCGCTCGTCACTTCATCGAAGAAGCCCTGCGTCGTGGTCATGCGCACGGAAGGCAGCGCAAAACGTTGCTCGCGATTCGCCGTCACGTAGGCCAGATCTTCCGCGAGGCGAATGTCGCGACCGCTCACGCCGCTGCTGCTATGATCAATGCCGTAAACACGCAGCGCTTTGGGCCAGCGAAAATTTTGTTTCGAAACCAGCGCATGCCGGCTCACGTCGCGCGTGAGCGGCGTATGGTTTTCTTCCGCAGGGCGATAGCCGAGCACTTCACTGCCGTCAAGTCCCTGCCATTGCCACAAACGCAACGCGTTCCACGGATGATAGATGATCGCGGCGTTCATGCCGCTATGCTTGAGCACTTGCGGCATGTTCGCGGGATGCGCCAGCGCGTTGGGCAACCACGCGAGATTCGGCGACACGCCAAACTTGTCTTTCAAATAACGCTTGCCATAAAGAAATTGCCGTGCGAGGCTTTCGCCGGAAATCAAACTCGCCTCGCTTTCCACCCAATTGCCGCCCACGATTTCCCAACGCTTTTCGGCGATGCGCTCTTGCAGCGCTTGGAACAAGCTTGGATCGCGCTGTTCGACCCACCAATACGCCGCGGCCTGGCCTTGCGTGAAATAGAAGCCGGGGTACTTTTCAATGTGACGCAGCGCTTGTTGAAAGGTCGAGCGATAGAGATCGGCAATCTCATTAAAACTCGCTTGCGCTTCCAACGTGAGCGGCGCGTTCGCGATCAAGCTCACGTCGGGCACTTTGGTCAAGGCTTCAGTAACCTGCGGCAGCTTGGAAGTGGCCTCGGCAATGAGCTGATTGAGCCGTTGCACATTGCGGCCTTTGAGCGCCGCGAACATCGTGCTGTCGAGCGCATTTTGTTCCGCAGAGGGATCGCCGCGAAATTGGTGCAGCAACGTCGCCGAATTTAAATAACGCAACAGCGCCGCGTTTTCCACGGTGAGGAAAAATTTCGGCGTCAAATCGACGGCGCGCGCGGCGAGGCTATCGCGTTGCGCATAAACCGGCAGCGCATTGACGTGTACGAGCAACTCATAACGGGCATGAGACGTCGCGCTGTCCGCGAGCGCGAGGTCGCCGGTGTAGCCGCGGGCGTTGAAAGTTTTCTGCTCGCCGTTCACGAACACATTGCCCTGCGTTTCGCCAAAATCCGCGGAGAGCAAGAGCGGCATGCCCGCCCATTGCCACGGCACGATGATCTCGCGGCGAAAGCTCGTGGCGCCGTTGCTCGCGAGCGGTTCGAGGCCTTCCACTGCAAACGTGCCGAGAATTTTTCCGAGCAAGCGCGCATCATATTGCAAAGGCACGATGCGCCGCACTTCGTGTTTATCAAACTGCAAACGTATCTGCCACGCGCCGGAAGCCTCGAAGCTGGTGAGAATTTCCGAGGTCGGCACGAGAAAATAAGCCGTGCGCACTTCGCCGGCGCGCAGCTCGAACGTTTGCCCGTTGCCAATCACCCTGCCCGAGCGCGTCACCAAACGCGCCGCGCACGTGCCGAGACTGTGCTGCTGTGGATTATAGAGCACGGTTTTGAATTGCAGCGCGGGCCGATTGTCTTTGGTGAAAACCGCGCGCTCCGCCGGCTCGATGGCGCGAATGCGGATCAACTCGGGATCGGCGCGTGGAATCATGGCCAAACGATCGGGCGTTTCCGCTTGCAGCAACAGCTCGCTGCGTCCGGCAAAACGCGCGGCCAGCGACCATTCGCCGACGCCGTTATAAATTTTAAAAAGAACGTTGTTCCAACCTTCTTGCAGAGTCACACTCGCCGTGTCGCCGTCAACTTGAAAGCCGCGACGCGTTGGCGCTTGCCAGGCAAGTTGCCCATTCACGCGCACGCTGAGGCGATCATCATAGCCCAAATACAGTTTGACCGTATCGGCTTTCGGACTCTTCACGTAAACGTGCGCATAGAGCACAGCGTTTTCCACGGGAAAAAAATCCAAAGTCGGATCGAGCAAATCAAGCTGCGCTTGCGAGGTTTGAAAATGTCGCCACGCGCGTGCCGCGCTGGCCAATCCGCCATGCGGTTGCGCGGTGGATTCGTTGCCGATGAAATCCGTTTCGAAAGTCTTGTTGGCCGAAACGGTATATGAGCCGAGCAAGAGCCATTCTCGAACCGTTTGCGCCGACGCACGCGCTGCAAACAGCGTGAGCAACAACAGCACGACGGCAAGAAAACGGCTTCGACTCTTGTTCACTAGAAAAGAAACGGCAGAATGATTATTTTTCAGCATGTTTTGCGCCTCCTGGCATATTGGGATGGTCCGTGCTTAGACCATGTGGTACACATAAGAAAGTTTGGTGCGGGCATAGCAACTTGTCGGTTGATCAAATTTCCACTAAAATATACTCAACTTTTTACCGGGCTACAAGGTGTTTGTACCGTTAATGGGTTGAAATTGAAGAAAAATTGCTCACCGCGGAAGGCGGAAGTCGCGGTATGTTCACCGGCACAAAAGCGCTTTTGTTTAGCGACAACTCAGAATAGAGAATGAGGGAGTGGGAACGGATGGTGCTCTTCGAAAGCGGCCGGTTGCAACGCGTGTATTTGGCTGACTTGCCCGACGAAGCTCTGGAAAAATTTCCGTTGAATTTGTTGAAGATTAGTATAGCTTCGAAGCGGCAAGTGATAACGACGGCAGAGAAGATCATCCGGCAATTGCCGGAACAAGTTCCGGATGAGAAGCAACAAGAGTTGATCGTTGAGTTGCTCACAAATCTCTTGGTGAGCAAGCTGCCCGAAATGTCGAGAAAGGAGATCGAGAAAATGTTCGAACTGGCAGACGTAAAAAAACCTCGGTTCTATCGCGAGGTGGCCGAAGAAGTCGCGCAAGAACTCACCCCGAAGATTGCGCAAGAACTCACCCCGAAGATTGGGCAAGAACTCACTTCGAAAATTGCACAAAAAAAAGCACGCGATGTTGCTCAAACCATGCTCAAAAAAGATTTCAGCCCTGATTTGATCGCGGAGATCACCGGCCTGTCGCAGGAGGAGATTCTGGCATTAGGCCGTGAAATGAGTTGAAGCTTTTTTAAGGAGTCCCATGCTGCGCTCACGCTTTCTTCTATTGCAATCTGCCGCCGCGCTTTTATTGTTCGCCGCTTGTAAAGATGATCCCGCCGGTCCGGAAAACTTCACCGTCTCGTTGTCCGCGCTCAATCTCCAACAGTTGCCGCCGGGCCAGGGGCATTATGAGTTATGGATCAGCTTTCCAGACAATGCCGCAAATCATGCCCTTGCCAAGCCGGGCCACGGCGACGAGGCCTTCATCAGTTTTGGCAAATTCAACCTCTCCGCCAACAACGCGCAACTGCTCAGTCTCAGCGGACAAGCCATGACGTTCACGCCCGCGAAGAACGTCGACATCAATCTTGCTGTCGATGCGCTGGTAACGATTGAAGTGGAAGGCGACAATAATGACGAGCCGAGTTCGCGCCTGCTCGGCGGCGAATTTACCGGCAGTGATCGCCAAGCGAATGCGTTTTTGAGCGCCGGAGCGGAGGATGCGTTTGATTACGACTATCGCGCCGCCACGGCCTCTTATATTTTGATCACACCCACGACGAACGATTCCACGGATTTCAAACACGGTCTTTGGTGGATCACGCGCGGCAGTACGATCTCAGCCGGCCTCGACAAGCTGCCCGCGCTCGCGGATACTTCCGGCTGGCGTTACGAAGGTTGGATTATGAACCGCGCCAACGCCGCCACATATTCCACGGGCAAATTCCTTTCAGCAATCACCGCGGACTTTGATCGCGCGGGCGCGACGGCCGGCCCGGAAGGCATCGATCAAAACGGCGACGGCCGCGGCGACGGCTTCTCTTTTCCGGGCCAAGATTTTATTCGCGCGAATAATAACATTCCCGCGTTGTTGGTTCTCGATGACGGCAACTTTGAAGCACGTATCACATTGGAGCCGGAGCCGGATAACGCGAGCACGCCGTTCTTTCTCTCCCTGTTTACCGATGACTTCATCGGCCCGAGCTTACCGAGCGCGCACACACCTCAAGCCATGAACAATCGTGCCAACTCGTGGCCCTCCGCAACGGTGAGTATCCAACGCTGAAATGAGGTGTTTTGTAACTCCCCTCAACTTGTCATTGTGAAAGAACCTTTTGGGGCGCAGGGTAAAACTTCTAATAGAAGAATCTAACCAGCGCTAAAAGGATTCTTGCGGAATGACAATTCTGTGGAGAGGAGTTACAAATCTATTTGCAGAGCCACGGCCAAACCGCGGCTGTACCTCAGCGCGAAATCTCAGTCGTCTTGCCGCCCGCCTCCTCTTGCAACCTTTGCCCGCCCATGTCTGTCATATGACATGACAACAATCCCTCCCTCTTTCTCACGGAGCAAAGCCATGTTCAAAAACTATCTCAAAACCGCCGTGCGCCAATTGCTGCGTCACAAAACGATCACCACGATCAACCTTCTCGGCTTGGCCCTGGGCTTGGCATGCAGCGCTTTGATTCTGCTCTATGTGCGCCACGAGTTGAGTTACGATCAATATCACGAGCAGAAAGCGCGCATCCATCGCCTCGTTTCTAAAGTGCAAGGCGCAAGTTACGAGGCCGTTGCGAAAGTGCCGGGGCCGTGGGGCATTGTGGCAAAGGAAGAATTGCCGGAGGTGCGACAAGCCGCGCGCTTCGTGTTTGTCAATCAAATCTTGGTCGCGCGCGAGGGCAAAAGATTTTATGAAGCCGGCGGCTTTTATGCCGACTCAACGGTTTTCGAGGTGTTCAGCTTTCCGTTGTTGCGCGGCGAGGCGCAGCGCGCGCTCACGCGGCCAAACACGATGGTCGTTACGGAGAGTTTTGCGAAAAAGTTTTTCGGGGAAGAAGCAGCGCTCGGCCAAACGCTGCGGTTTGATAATCAAAACGATTATCTCGTCACCGGCGTGATGGCGAACGTGCCCGCCAATTCGCATTTCACTTTCGACTTTCTCGTGTCGATGAGCACGTACTCCAATCCCAGACGCGACGATTGGCAATGGCTGCAATACTACACCTACTTTCTGCTCGAGCCCAACGTCTCGCCGCAAGCCGTTGCGGAAAAATTTCCCGCGCTGCTGCGCGGACATATGGAAGAAAATCTCGCCGCTGCCTACTCGCCTTACTTGCAACCGCTCACGGAGATTCATTTGCACTCGCACCTCTTTCGCGAGCTGCAGCCCAACTCCGAGGTTGCGCGCATTTATATCTTCTCCGGCATCGCGGTGTTTCTCTTGCTCATCGCGTGCGTCAATTTCATGAACCTCGCCACGGCGCGGGCCTCGACGCGCGCGAAAGAAGTGGGCGTGCGCAAGGCCGCGGGCGCTGCACGCGCGCAACTCGTCAAACAATTTCTCGGCGAAGCGCTGCTCACGAGCATGAGCGCACTGCTGCTCGCGCTCGTCGCGATTGAGTTTTTTCTGCCCGTGTTCAACACCCTCGCCGGAACAAATCTGCGCCCCGATTATTGGGGCGATGCGGTTGTTTTACTCGGTTTGGTGGGAATGGCTCTGCTCGCCGGTTTGCTCGCCGGCAGCTACCCCGCGCTCGTGCTCTCGCGCTTCGCTCCAAGCCCTGCGTTGAAAGCCAAACTGCAGCGCATGAGCGGAGCTGCGTTGCGCAAAGGCCTCGTGACGTTTCAGTTTGCGCTTTCGGCGTTTCTCATAATCGCCGCCGGCGTGGTTAAGAGCCAGCTCGATTTCATGCAAAACAAAAAACTCGGCTTCAATGCCGGGCAATTGCTCATCTTTCCGCTGCGCGACAACGCGATGCGCGCGCAGCATGAAACCGTCAAGCGCGAATTGGCGCAACATCCGCAGGTCGTGAGCGTCGCGTTTTCGGGCAATCTTCCGGGCGGCGGAGATTGGGGCATTCCCTACGTGCCCGAAGGCATTCCGCAAGATCAAATTCCGCCGATGCGCAATCTCGTGGTCGATCATGATTTCGTCGCCACGTTTGGAATGGAGCTCGCCGAAGGCAGAAATTTTTCGCACGAATATCCTGCGGAGGCGACGAGCGCCTATCTCATCAACGAAGAGGCGGCGAAGCAGCTTGGCTGGAGCGCGCCGCTGGGCAAGACCATCGCCATGCCCAACATTCAACGCCCGGCCGGGCCGGTCATCGGCGTCGTGAAGGATTTTCACTTCCGGTCGATGCACGAAAAGATCGGGCCGATTATGTTTTTCATTCCGCCGCCGGATTGGTTTGCGGTGATCGCCGTTCGCATTCGCCCGCGGAATATTTCCGCCACGCTCGCCTTTCTTGAAAAGAAATTTTCCGAGTTCGATCCCCATCATCCTTTCAACTATAATTTCTTTGATGAGCAGTTCGCGCAACTGCACCAAGCCGAGCAACGGCTCGGCGAGCTGCTCGGCTATGTGGCCGCGCTCGCAATCGGCCTCGCGTGCCTCGGCTTGTTCGGCCTCGCGACTTTTGCCGTGGAGCAACGCACCAAGGAAATCGGCGTGCGCAAAGTGTTGGGCGCTTCGGCGGGCAATATCGTGTGGCTGCTCTCGCAAGATTTCACCAAGCTCGTGCTCGCGGGCTTCGTGCTGGCCGCCCCGTTGGCTTATTTTGCGATGCATCGTTGGTTGGAAGATTTCGCTTATCGTGTTCCGCTGCGCATGGAAGTATTCGGGCTGGCGGGTTTGAGTGCTCTTGTGGTCTCATGGCTCACCGTGGCTTATCAATCCTTCAAAGCCGCGCGCGCGAATCCGGTGGAGGCGCTGCGACACGAGTGAAGCAAGGAGCGGGTGAGGCAAGGAGCCAAAAAAGATAATGGGACAAGGAGGCAAACGGCTACAACTTTTTCACTGCGCTGCTTCTTCTTGCCCGGCTTTGCGCTGCTCTTGTTGCAGAAAGTGCGCGAGGCCTTCAAACAATGCCGGCAGCTCGCGTGTTGCCATTTGGGGGTTGCGGCATTTAATCAAAACTTCGAGGGCGGTCTTGTTCGTGAGCGTGACTTCGGGCACGTCGGTGTTGCGCAATAACACCGCTCCCGTGCGCGGCTGTTGCATGAAAGAAGCATTGATCGCCGTCGCCAAGCTCTCGCCGGCTTGATTGCCGGGATAGATCGTGCATTGCACCGCGGTCGAATCGCTCTCCCATTTGCGATAAACCAATTTCAAATACCACCCTCGCGGAATCTTATTCACGGCTTCCACGCGCGCGGCAGTGGTCAATGTCGTGTCCGCCTCGCGGAGCATCGTGACGTTTGCGCCGGCCCATTGCAAGGTATCCGCGAGCGCGCACGCCAATGTGAGATTGGCGTGCGCGGAAGTCACGTCCGCCGCGAAAGCCTCTCCGGCTTCAATCCCGCCGCCCGCGGCATCGAGAATGAAGCTGTGATTGTGCAACAGCCCGTTGCGTATCGCTCGCATGCGCGTGCGCAACAACGTGCTGCTCGCGGGTGCAAGCGTTACGAACTCTAGGTTGTGATGATAGCCTTTGATCCGAGCTGCAACGCGCCGGGCGCCGGGCGCAAGGTTCGGCACAAAGAAAAAGCCGTTTTCATCCGTGCTCGCGGCCAAGGAATCATCAAGCATAATGTCCGCGCCCTGCAATGCCGCGTTCGTGGAATCATCCCGCACGAATCCGCTCAAGGTGCGCATTTCGCCCGCGGGTAGCAATTCCAGCGCGAACGTATCGCGATGCGCTTCGGCCTCGGCATAGAGCAAAACCGGGCCGGCCTCTTTTGCGCTGTGATAGTAAATCGTCGCGCGGCCATTTCGCAATCGCGCGCTCAGGTTTTCAATCCACCCTCGTTCCGCCGTGACTCTCACTTTCGTGCCCTCCCACACCGGCTCGCGGTCTTTATCCCACAAAGAGATTTCTAGCGGCATTGTCGCAACACCATCCGCGGGCAGGCGGAGCGTTGGCGCAAGGAAACGCATGGAATCGGGCGGCGAGGCAACGATGATCGTATCGCTACGCGGCAGATTGTGTTGCTTGAAAAGATTTTGCAGATCAATTTGCACGAGATGCGCGCCGTTGCGCAAAGGGGCGGCCGGTTGAAAACGCACGCGCTTCTTCGCGAGCTCCAAACGCGCCGGCACAGGTTCGCCGTCGAGCTTCAGCACCACGCTTTCGGAGAAAATCGCCAAAGCGCTGTTCGGGCGATTGGTGCGCTCGGAAACGCCGTCAGCGAGCGCGTAAATAATCTCCGGCATTTTGCTGCGCGAAATTTCGTTGGGTTGAACGAGCTTTGCGCTCGGCACGCCGCTCGCGGCCCAACGCGCGAGTCCGAGAAAAATGCCGTAGGCCTCGCGGCGATTGTAAGCCGCTTGCACGAGCCGCTTTTCTTCTTGCGGATTGGAGAAGAAAGAGGATTCCAACAAGATGGCGGGCAGCTTGGCAACACGCAACAAACCGAAGCCCGAGGGATAAATCAATTTGTCGGAGAGCAAACCTTCGGGCGAAATCTCAGGCAAACGCAAAGCTTCGACGAGGCCGAAATAAACGGCGCGCGCCAAGTCCATGCTCATCGGCGAATAGTCCGGGTGCAAATGATAGAAGACCGTGGTGTGATTTGCCGTGGGGCGATCACTGGCGTTGTGGTGCAGCGAAAGCATGAAATCGCAGCGCGCTCTCGCGGCAAGCTCCGCGCGTTCGGCGAGCGAAACGAAGCGATCATCCGCGCGCGTCATCACCACTTGCGCGCCGGCGAGCTGCAAAAACTCTTTGAGGTGGAGCGCGACGTTCAAATTCATCACCGCCTCTTCTTTGCCGGTCGGGCCGCGTTTATAGTCGGGCAAATGCGACAGCCCGCCGTGACCGGGATCGAGCGCGATTTTGAAGCGCGAAAGATGATGCGCATATGGAGGGAGGGTGTATTGCGCGGCGGGCAGTTCCGTCCAATCGTGCAAGCGCAATTTATTTCCGGCGCAACCGAGCAAAACGGCGAACAATAAACCAGAAGCAAACAGAACGCGGCATTTTGAGGTAGAGTCGTGGCTCCGCTGTTCTTCTGAAATAATCCGCCGGCAAAGAGGCCTCACAGTTTCTCCAGAATCTTGAGGTAATCAAATGCGACTTGAGAGCGCACCTCGCGCAAGCGCACCCATGCGCCGCGACCTTCACGGGAGGCGCGCAATTCGCCGCTGATCACGCGGCCGCTAAATACGACGTCCACGCTGCGAATCCATGCGCCGGGGCGCTCGCCGGAAAGCGTGCCGAGCACGCCGGTCAATTCCACTTCGAAGCCGGTCTCTTCACGCACTTCACGGCGCGCGGCTTCTTCCGCGGCTTCATACATTTTGACGAATCCGCCGGGCAAGCCCCAGCCGCGGCCGTCGCTGCGCTCGAGCATCAAAATTTTTTCGCCCTCGCGCACCACTACGGCCACGCTGGCAAACGGCGGCATTTGTCCGGCCGAGAGCGCATAAAACACGCGCTGAAAACTTGCCAAGACCAAACGCAGAAAAAGTTGTAATCCTTTCAATGCAGACTCCTAAGCCCAAACCTTCGATGAGCGGATTTTGAATCACATGCTCGCCAATATCCCTAAATATACACACGGCGGCTTCGTTCTCAAACAATTCATTTGGGTCATTGCGGCGACGCGCGCGCGGAATTTTTTGTTGCAAAAATGGCTTAAAATTGCGATCATCTCGGGTAAAATTTTTCTGTAACCTTCCGTAAGCCGAGGCGCCGCGGGTATATCTTCGGTTATTGTTGACCCCTTAAGGAGGAACGTATGCGGCCGGAGTATCCGCCCCGCAAGGCCATGAAGGCGTTCTCGTTTGCTTGACTCCACGGAAGGTTAGACTTTCCTCGCTTGCACAAATTCGCCGGGACAGCGTTAGGAAGACTTGCCACAGATCGCGCTGCCTCCGCATGTCAATGAACGAATGTTGGAGTACGCCTCCATGGAAGACAAAAGAATCCGCCTGGTGCTGTTTTCAGCCTGGCACAGTGATTACAAAGAATTCGAGTTTAGCCTGAAGGGCTTTCTCGCAATGGCCGCGGGCGCCGCGGGCGCGCTCGTCGTGGTGTTCCTCGTGTTGCTCTTCGGCTCGAAGCTGCTGTTTCAAGAAGTGTACGGCGAGTATCAAGGCGTGAAGCAAAACGTCTTGCGCCATCAATTCGAGCAATGGCAAAATCGCGCGCACGAATTGGGGCGGCGCTATGAGCGTTTGCACGGCTTGCCCAACGGTTTGATCTTCACGGAGCTTGACCGGAGCGGCGAGGGCGAAAACGCGGAAGCGCTCACCGGCCGCGGCGGCGCGTATGTCGACGAAGACGATAACATTCTTCCCACCTTGCAAGCCGAGGGCAGCAAGCCCGACGCGAATCTCTACACCAGCCAGTTTGCGCAAAACACTTCGCCGGTCGATTACAATGCGCTCGCGCCCTCCGAGGTGATCGACCAACTCGAATCGCGCATTTCCGCCACGCGGCAAACGCACCAAACCTTGTTCGAAAATTTCGAAGCACGCCGCCGGCAGCTCGCGCACATTCCCTCGGTGAAGCCGATCTTGAGCGGGCGCATCACGGATTTTTTCGGCAATCGTGTCGATCCCTTCGTGCGCCGCATTCGCCATCATCGCGGCTTGGACGTTGCCGCGCCGTATGGCACCACGGTTTATGCTCCCGCCGCGGGAATCATCGAGCTCGCGAAGACTTCCTATCGTCGTGGCCGAGGTTATGGCCGCGTGGTCATCATCGATCATGATCACGGCATGAAAACGCTCTATGGCCATCTCTCCAAAGTGAAAGTGAAGCAGGGCCAAAAAATTCAGCGTTGGGAAGTGCTCGGCCTCGTCGGCGATACCGGCCGCGCCACCGGTCCGCATTTGCACTATGAAGTTTGGGTCGACGGCAAAGCGCGCGATCCCGTGGAGTTTATTATCAACGAATGATTGCACGAAAGGCCTTTCAGAATATGAAAAACTGAAAGGCCTTTTTGTTTATGCCCGCCATGGAATTTCCGCTTGCATAGATTTGAGGCAAACGATACTTTGCTCCATGCGCATGAAAAATTTCTTGCTCTCCTTCAAAGGCAAGCTCACCCTCTTGGTCATTGCCGCCATCTCGTTGCCGCTGCTCGTGGCCGCGTTGATTGCGCGCCAAGTGTTGCAGGAGCGCATTCATAGCTCCTTCACCACCGAGCTGAACACCGGCTTGGGAACCATCACGCTGATTCTCAGTTGGATCGAACAAGATCTGGTCGCGGAAATCGCGCGGATCGCGAGCAACGACGTGATGGAAGATCATCTGGCCCAAGGAACCGTGCCCGAGCTTAAAAAGATTTTGACCACGCAACGCAAAGTCGTCGCGCTCGAGCTGCTGGCCGTGTTCGATCTCCACCGCGCGCTCGTGGCCTCCTCCAAATTCAAGAGCAAAAACCTCGCGCTCGATTTCAACCGGCTCGAACAATTGCAAATTGTGCAAAGCGGGGAGGACTACTATCTCATCTATCTGCTGCCGATCACCCGAAAGCAACGCCCCCTCGGCTATGCTGCCGGCGGCATTTTATTGAACGACAAAAATCTTCTGAATTATTTGCAAACCGCTCGCATTGCCAACACCGCATTCTGGTTGGGCGAGAAGCTGCTCTTGACGGATGTTGCGGCCCCGGCGGATTTAATCAAACCCAAAGCCGCGCTCGGCGAAATGTTCGAGGCGCGCATTGCCGGGCAAAAATACCAAGGCATTGTGCGCGGGTATCAATTGGGCGAACAGCGTTTGGAATATGCGTTGTTCATTTCCACGCGGCAATTGGAAGAAGACGAGTTGAAGCTTTCGATTGCGCTCATCGTGGTCGTGGCCGTGCTCTTTACTCTGTGCCTAAGCTTTCTGGGGAATATTCTCGAGCGCACGATCAAACCGCTGCAGCACCTCACCGCTTATGCCAGACAACTCTCGACCAATCATTTTACGCCGCGGGTCGATTCGGCTTTGGCTAGACTGGCCGAAAGCTCGCACGACGAAGTGGGCAAGCTCGCCGACGCATTCATGCACATGGAGCGGCAGTTGCGCGCTTACATTCACGAGTTGACCGAGACCACGCGTGCGAACGAGCGCATTCAAAGCGAGCTGCGTATCGCGCGCGATATTCAAATGAGCATGCTGCCGCACCATAACGGCGCGTGGCGCAATGAAGGGCGCTTTGCCGTCGCCGCCGCGCTCGAACCCGCGCGCGAAGTCGGCGGCGATTTTTATGATTACTTCATGATCGATGAGACGCATTTAGGCTTCGCGATCGGCGATGTATCAGGCAAAGGCATTCCGGCCTCGCTGTTCATGGCGGTGAGCAAAGCTTTGGTGCGCGCGGTTACGAGCTGGGCGCGCGCATTTGCGGACAACGGCATGCTGCCGCGGGAAGTTTTGGAGCGCGTTAATCATGAGCTGTGCCGCGAGAACGACATGCTCATGTTCGTCACGTTGTTTTACGGCGTGCTCGAGACGCAAACCGGCGAGGTGATCTACAGCAGCGCTGGGCACAATCCGCCGTTCGTGTTTTCTCCGCACCCACGCCGAGTTTCGCTCTTGCAGCCTTCACACAGCAAACCGCTCGGGATCAAAGCCTCGTCGCGTTATCAAACGCACGCGCTCACTTTGCAAGCCGGCGAAATGTTGTTGCTCTACACCGACGGCCTCACCGAGGCGCGCGACGCGAACGGCCAACTTTATTCGGAAGCCAGGCTCGAAAAATTTTTGCGGCAAGGCTTGCACGACGGCGCGCACGCCCTGTTGCAAAATACTTTGGCTGAAATCAAAAGCTTCGCGCACGATGCGCCCCCCCACGACGATATGACGATGCTGGCGCTCGAGTATCTTCCGCAAAAAAAATCCGCGATCACAATTCGCAATCGTCTCGATGATCTCCAACGGCTGCTGCCGCAGATCGAAGAATATGGCGCGCGCCGGCAAATCGCGAAAGAAGACCTCTTCAGCGTGCGCCTAGCCGTGGAAGAGATGATCACGAATACGCTCAAATACGGCTACGGCGACGAAGCCGAACACGACATTCTGATTCAACTGCACCTGCACGAAGGGGCGTTGACGATTCGCATTGAAGACGACGCCGAAGCTTTTAATCCCATCGCAGCTTCGTCCGCGGCAAGCAACGGCAACGCCGCGGGAGGACACGGCTTGAAACTCGTGCGGGCATTGATGGATGAGTGGCACTATCAGCGCGAAGGCGATAAAAACATTTTGCTCGCCACGAAACAGTGCCGCCTCGTTTTGCCGATGCGGAACAAAACTCTTGCAGAAGGAAACGTTGATGGAAATTAGCGCTCTCAAAGAAAACGGCGTGTGGATTGTTCAATTAAGCGGCAAGCTGGATTCTTTTACGTCAAAACAAGTCGAAGACTTTCTGCTCGCGGGCATTGCCGCGGGCCGCGAAAAGGTTCTGATCGAGGCCGGGCAATTGGAATACGTCAGCAGCGCCGGATTGCGCATCTTCTATCTCGTTGCGCAACGCTTGGAAGAGCGCCACGGCAAGATGGCCTTTTGCGCGTTGACCCCGCACGTGCGTCGCGTGTTCGAAATTGTGGATATGGCCAGCGAGTTTGCCATTCATACGACGCGCGCCGAAGCCTTGAAGGAGTTCTAATATGAAAATCCGTTTTTGGGGCGTGCAAGGCTCGACGCCGAATCCGTTGGCGAGCGCGCAGTTTCATGCGAAGCTCAAAGCCATTTTGCGGCGCGCGCACCATTGCAGCTTGCAAACAGAAGAGGAGATTGAAGCTTTCCTCGCCGAACTGCCGTTCGCGCTCACGCACACGACCGGCGGCAACACCACGTGCTTTGAAATTTTATCCAGCGGCGGCGCGCGCGTGATCGTGGATATGGGCACAGGCGCGCGCAAACTCGGCTGGGAGTTGATGCGCGGCGAGGCCGGCGAGGGCAAGGCCACGTTGCCGATCCTGCTCACGCACTGCCATTGGGATCACATCATGGGCTTTCCGTTTTTCATGCCGCTTTATGTTGCCGGCAACAAGCTGCAAATCTACGGCGGGCATTCTTATTTGCGCGAAGCGCTGGAACGGCAAATGCACCCGCACTCTTTTCCCGTGCAATTGGAGGAAGTGGAAGCGCGCGTCACGTTCGAGCAGCTTTTTGAAGACGAAGAGTTGGCGCTCGGCGAGCTGAAAGTTCGTTGCAAACGCTTGCAGCATCCGGGAGGGAGTTATGCGTATCGCATTACGGAAGGCGACAAGAGCCTCGTCATCGCGACCGACGCAGAGTACAAAGCGTTGGATGCGGAAGCGCTGCGCCCGTTCGTAGAGTTTTATCAAAACGCCGAGGTGCTCGTCTTTGACGCGCAATACACGCTGAAAGATTTATTTCAAAAGATCGATTGGGGCCACAGTTCTTCCATCATCGGCGTGGATATTTGCCTGCTGGCCAACGTCGCCAAGCTCGTCTTGACGCACCACGATCCGACTTATAGCGACGAGATGATGACTGCGATTTTAGGCAAGACGGAGGCGTTCAAGCAGGAGGCGATGCAGCAGGAGCAGGGGCAATATCGCAGAAGGCAACTCGGGATCGTGATGGGGTATGAGGGGCTGGAGATAGAGATCTGACTTACACTTTGCAACCATTAGGACAAACATCATTGTTCGGCAACAAAGCTCTGGCAATCATCTCAACAATGTCCACGTTGACCGCGTTGCCCAATGCCTTAAACGCTTTTGTCGATGACTCAGGCAGATGCTTTAACTTACGCATGCTCTGGAGCCGAGCACATTCTCGAGGTGTCATATAGCGCCTCTCCCAAGCGATGATGGGCACTTGCGTCGTCGTCATGGCAACTAATGAAGGCGAGGTTGATGGCCTCTTCACGCGAACACCAGACGCGCGAAACTGGATGACGTACTTCCAGATGTCTCGCTTCTCACCTTTGCAGTTCCACTCAAACTTTTGCAAGCTGGGTGGAAATTCCAATATCTTTGGCAGCCATTCGTCTATCCACTTTTTATGGGTACGATATAACTCTCGGTTTTGGTGAATAAACTGAATTTTCCAGTCGGGAAATTTATTCTCCTGTGATCTTGCATACGAAGGAAGAGCATTCATCATTTTTTCGGCGTGAACTCCTCGAAGTGACTGGCCGTGACAGCCTCGATAGTGACGAAGCCTTTGGGAGCTTATTGCAAATGGTGTCACTTCTTCAAACGGATAGGTTGCGCCAAATTCCATAGACCAAATCGGAAAGGAGGGCAATTCTTCGTCTTTTGGAAAACGCTTCAAAAATTCTTGCCACACCTTCAAACATTTGATAACCTGCTTTGACAAAGGTCGAGCACTACGCGGTTTTTTTGTAAGGGTCGAGATAATTGACAAAGGAGCATTCCGTCTCTCATCTGGCCAGGCAAAGCCATTTAATTTTGTGCGGCTTCCTACAATGAAAATTCGCTCACGGATTTGCGGAATCCCAAAGTGATGCGGCGAGAGACATTTTGAGTCCAACTCGTATCCCAACTTTCTCAAAGCAGATTCCATTTCCAGCCAAGTATCTCCATTGTTATGCCATTTCAGATTTGGGACGTTTTCCAAAATTAAATAGCTGGGAAAACGGTGCTTGATGATTTGAAGAACATAATCAAATAAGTCTCCCCATTTGGGACAGTCAAAGCCTTTCTGATCGCCAGCTTTTGAAAATGGTTGGCAAGGGAACCCAGCACAGAGAATATCGTGCTTCGGTATGTCGCTCACTGGAATCTCCCGAATATTCCCCTTTGGCAAAAGGCCAAAATTTTTTTCATATAACCTTTTCAAGCTTGGATCGATCTCGCTCGCCAATACGCATTCATGTCCGAGACGCTGCAAGGCGAGATGAAAGCCGCCCAGGCCCGCAAAGAGGTCAATAAATTTCATAGCCTGCA
>Ga0247727_10001882_pt1 | contig 48793 bp, 34 predicted proteins | sample WisWelCaveWW1625_FD_202498 | JGI IMG/M metagenome (GOLD analysis project Ga0247727, IMG submission 202498) | Biofilm microbial communities from Wishing Well Cave, Virginia, United States - WW16-25 | ecosystem: Environmental > Aquatic > Deep subsurface > Groundwater > Cave microbial mat | place...
AACCTATCCAACTAAATCTAATTTCGAGATCTTTGAGTGCTTTTGGCATCTTTTTGACAGCTCAGGCCTCGGAAAGATGCTCTTCCAGATATTCCCTTCGCCCTGTCGCTGCAAAAATCTGCTCAAACCCCCTCGAAAATCTTTACTTGGATAGGTTCCAGTTCCGTTAAGAAAAGGTTAGGATTCCGTTAATCCTTTGCAAAATTTTCAACACAAAAGTATAACTATTTGCAGTTCCTTCAATTTTGAAGGAGGAGCCTGGCAAGTGTTAGGTTCGTGGCAAAACAACAAACGACTCATCCTTAAAAGTCTTCTTACTCGATCGCGGAGCCGTTTTCTGGTTCGGGTCTTTTAACAAGCTTTTAAGATGAAGGAGCAGCTATGAAATCAATCTCAAGTTTATTTGTCTGCCTGGTGGCTTGCGTAGCCACAGTGTGGGGACAAAACAATCACGGATTTACAACGTTTGACCAGGTGGTTCAAGCGCAGACAGAAAGGGTAAGCGCCGCAGGCGATGCAGGTTTGCGCATGCAGGCCGAAGCTTATTGTGAACGTGGGGAAGCCTACCTTTACAGCCGCCAGTACGATCTTGCAGTTAACGATTTCCAAATGGCCCACCAGTACGCTAATCAAGCAGGCACTGAAGAGGCTGATCGCTTGGTGGCCTTCCGCGCAGTTTTTGGAGAAGCGTTTGCCTACGGTAACCTCCAAAATCGCGAAAAAACACTCCCCTTGATCCGCACGCTACAAGAAATTCTCTACTCTGTTGAATGTTTTGCCTGCCAAGAGGTTTCCATTATCCACCATCCCGATCTCCAAGTGGACAATCTTCCTCCTGAAGGACTGCAATTTGTTCAGACCGCAGCCATTAGCGCAAGTGGTTTTCTAAAGTTCTCGCGCGCAGAGTCAACACCTATCCTCAAACAAGTGATCCAAGGTCTAGAGGACGAGGCTCTGCGTTGCTCAGAAGCGGGAAGCGTTTGGAATGAATCGATTCAACGCCTTAGCAAAAAGTTTCAAGAGTGGAATCGCCAATTTTCGCTCCACTCTATTTCCTCCGAAATGATTTAATTGTTGTTGAGGGGGAGGCCCCAGCTTGGGCTGCTCTCCCTCAATTTTCTCGCATGAAAAGCTTCCAGAAGGGTAATCTCTGACTCTTTATGGTTGCACGCCTTAAAATGTTTCGCACGATCCTACCCTACGCCATAGTTGTACTACTGGCCTATGTCGGCTTTTCTCTCCCGCTCCCTATCTTCCCAGAGATGTTTCTTGATGCGCAACGCTCCATCATCTCCGATCTTTCTCTACAAAAGAAGATGCTGCTTTTGGGGTTGATGATGGCTAGTTTTCCACTTGGGCAGTTCTTTGGATCGCCGATTTTGGGTAGATTCTCAGATCGCTATGGAAGAAAGCGCGTCGTATTGAGTTCTTTATTCGGCACCACGCTTGGCTATCTTATCACCGCCTATTCTGCAGCGCGTGGCTCTGTGCTTGGTATGTTCGTAGGCATGGTCGTCTGCGGTTTTTGCGAAGGCAATGGCACAATCGCTCAATCCGTGATTGCTGATCTCACCGATCGTGAGGAACAAAAGGCCAAGTATTTTGGCATTCTCAATATTTTTATATCCGTGGGCTTTATCATTGGGCCTTTGATGGGAGGGCAGCTGGCCGATCCATCTGTGGTCTCCTGGTTCACCTTTGCCACCCCCTTTTGGGCGGCTGCTCTGATGACCTTGCTAGGCATTTGCATCATCTATTTTACTTCGAGAGAGACCTTAAAGCTGCGCGGGAAAGAAAAGTGGCATTTCTTTTCCTCAGCCCTTGCAGGCTTTAAACGGCCGCGATTGCCCGTTCTGTATTTTGCCAACTTCTTTTTAGCCCTCGGCTACTTTTCCTTCTTCCGCTTTTTTCCCGTCTTTTTGGAGAGGCGCTTTGATTTTTCGGCCGCACAGCTTGCCAATGTCATGGTTTATAGCTCCATCATGATCATGTTCGGTGTTATCTGGCTGATCCCTTTTCTCACCAAACGGATGACAGCGCTGCATTCGCTAGCGCTTTTCGCACTGCTTACCCCCCTGGCATTTATGGCAGCGCTTCTCATCCGCAGTCCTCACATGCTCTGGTGGGTGATTCCTCCGATTGGACTGTGTTTGGCCGTCTTGATCACCAACGGCTCTGTGATTATCTCCAGCATCGCTCCAAAAAACTTCCAAGGACAAGCGCTTGGAACGCTCACCTCTGTGCAAGTCTTGGCAGAGTTTTTCACCGGTCTCTTTGGCGGTGCAATCGCTTCAGACAAAGGACTCCTGCCCATGATCATCGGCGCTGGCATGAGTGTTGTCGCAGCGTGCATTTTGTTCTTTTTAGGAAGAAGGCGTGAGAAGCTGTCTTAAAACCTGGCCTTGTCTTCGCCAGGGGAGCTGAAAAGCCCTTCAAATCTCTAAAAGGCCTGGTTTTAAGACAGCTTCTGAGAGTAAACTAAAAGAAAAGGAGGATGGAGATGTTAATAAAAAGGATCTTAAACCCCCTTAGGCACCGCGGAATTCAAGTATTCCTTTTGCTAGCCGTCTATTTCTTGATAGCGGATCTTTTGCCGCTCACGGCTCATCAAGGCCTCTACACCCTCAGTCTTTTCATTAAAGACCTTTTGGTGTGGATCCTACCTATCACTGTAGGCTTTTTCATCGCCAACGCCATCTGCTCCTTCATGCACCACGCCCCTATCTTTATCGTGGCCATTATCCTTTTTGAAGCCATCTCCAATTTCAGCAGTGTGTTTTACGCCTTCATCTGCGGACATGTGGCGGCAGACTATTTACCACCCCTCCAGATGTCGACGATCCATAGCGACTTTGATGCGCTCTGGCGCCTTCCACTGATCAAGCCCACCTGGTGGTCGGCTGATAAAGGCACGTTTGCTGGAGTCTTGCTAGGTTGCATCGCGGCGATCAGCAAAACGCCCGCACTGCGCCAAACGATCTATCAGGGCAAAGAGGTGGCCCAATGGGTACTCACACGCGTGTTTGCACGTCTTATCCCCCTCTTTGTACTAGGTTTTGTGGCGCGTATGAGCCAAACCCACCTGCTCCATCAGATCGGCGCTCACTATGGGATGCTGCTCATTTGGCTCGTCATCTTTTTAGCCTCTTATTTAGTGCTCCTGTTCCTCTTTGGCAGCGGCCTTTCTGCCGAAGGCACCGTCAAAAGCATCAAAAATCTCCTTCCGGCTGGTGGTATCGCCTTTCTTTCAGGCTGTAGCCTCTCCACCATGCCCTGGACGATCGAAGGCGCCGCTAAAAATCTGCAAAACCCCTCGCTGGCTAAAGCGATCATCCCAGCGACCACGAATATCCAGCAGATCGGAGACTGTATCGTCAACACCTTTCTGTGCTTTCAAATCTATCGATGTTTCTATGGACACTGTCCCGACCTGATGACATGGATGAGTTTCAGCATCATCTTTGTGCTCGCGCGCTTTGCCACGGCTGCCGTGCTAGGCGGCGCGATCTTCATCATGCTCCCTATCTACGAAAAATATCTCTCCTTCAACCCTGAGATGATCGCTATCATCTTAGCCTTCAACGTCTTGCTCGACCCCCTCGTGACCAGCAGCAATGTCATTGCCAATGGAGCTCTCTGCCGCATCTTTGAAAAGATGTGGATCCCTGTGCTGAACGCCAGCCAATCGATCCTCGCGCGCTTTCGCTGATGACCCCTAGAAGCTGTACTAAACCGGGCTTTCGATCTTTCTTGTGCTTTCGCTTAAGCTTATGCACGGCTCGATATTGTCCTCGCTCAGGCTCCAAAAGGCTCTTCAAAATTCCTCCTTGATCTTCCTGCTTTTAATTCAAAGGTAGTCTCTTAGCGAAGAGCGCGTAGAACGGTGTTGGCGTCGATGATCTTGGTGTCTGGGGGTAACGTCAGGTTTTTGGGCTTTTCCGGAATGAATAATGCATAAAGCGGCTGAATATTCGGATGGTGCTGGATAGGTGGAAGACCCTTTTTTTTGATTTCCTCGATGGTTTGGTAGATCCATTGGCGCGTGGGAGTTTTGGCAGTCCATTTAGCTTCTCCGATTAAAAGAGTCGCGCTATCTGCTGATTGTGAAAGGATATCCCACTCCACTCCTTGGCCGTGCCAAAAGCGGCCAGCTTGTCCAAACACGCCATCTCCCAATACTTTAGAAAGCAGAGGGATTGCTTGACGGCAGAGCTCTTCCCACGTCAACGAAAATAGTGAGGGTAGAGCTTGTTTTAAGAATTGAACCCGTATAGCAGAAGTTACCTGAGAAAATAGACTGCGTTTAGACGCGATGACTTCAAACCAGAAGCGCACAAAAGGGTCTTTGATCTTATAAAGCGTACGTTTTGAATTACATGCATCTGCGCTGTAGGGGGTTTCTCGTTGAATGAGATCTAGCTCTATTAGGCGTTGTATGGTCCTCATCAGAGAAGTGACGGGTTGGCCAATACGACTAGCTACCTCTGAGAGGCGATGGGCGCCAAGTCCAATGGCGTCTAAAATAGGCCTTAAACTTATAGCAGAGGGAGACTCTTCCAATAGCAGTCTGTTGGGTTCTTCATTTAAAGGCCCCATGGGGTCGAGGACTAACCGATCGATACTTTCAAGAAAAGATCCACCGTTCTTGTCGAGGAGTTCCCAATATCTAGGAATTCCTCCCCAAACAGAGTAATATTCAATAATTTCTCTGGCTTTCTTAAGTTTCAAGGCCTCACCCATGTACCCCGCGGAAATAGGGTTGAGCTTGATCAATTCGTCAGCTCTACCATAAAGCGGTGCTGAAGCATCTAGAATGGCTCCTTGCATCATATGTTGAGAAGATCCACAAAGGGCGATGATGAGCTTTGCTTTTTTGGCATCCTGATCGATAAATCTTTGTAAAACGCTAGGAAGTTCAGGCGATGTGGAGATAAGGTAAGGCAGCTCGTCAATTACAAGAGGTCCCCGCCACTTAGACTGCACGGCGTCGCGTGCAAGACGTGCGAACAGTGTTGTCCAATCAGGGTATTCCACTTCTGAAAAACCTGGAAGAGCCTGTTCTAAAGCTGTTGTAAAGTACTTTCTCTGAATCGTGGCTGCAGATTCATCTGCTGTGTAGTACACCCCGCGATTCTTGTGCACCCATTCCATTAATAAGCGCGATTTGCCCACGCGCCGGCGGCCCCAGACAACAGCTAGGCTGGGTTTTGATAAACGCACCAAACGGTCAAGGCGCGACATTTCTTGTTTTCGGTCAATAAATTTCATATGATCTTATTATGCAAAAAAACATAATGTTTTACAACATAATGTTTCTAGGTTTCAAGGCAAGTCTTTGAAGTTAACCTATTTATGTAAACGAGCTTAGGTGTATTTTGTTTTTAAATTTCTGATTTTCGCTGTCTTGGAGACGCATGTAGTGCTGATGGCCCCTTTCCCCTCAGAGCGCGATATTTGCTGCGTAGTGCTTGACGTCTTTGTGCTTTTGTAGGATGGGCTGCACTTCTCCATCTAGGAATTCATGTGTTTGCTCGATGGAGCGCCCGATGAAGTTTTGGACCGAAGCGATCTGTTTGATCTCTTGGGCGGAGAGCCCAATGGCGGGATCATTTGCAATCTGTTCTAAAAGGTCGCCTTGCAATCCCTTATCTTTAATGGCTTGGCTGGCATGGAGGCTGTGATGGCGCAATCTTTCGTGAATGGCCTGGCGGTCTTTCCCTTGTTTGGCGGCTTCCATCAAGATGTGCTCCATGGCGAGGAAAGGGATCTCTTCGTGGAGATGATGTGCAATCACTTGAGGATGCACGACGAGGCCGGCAGTGACATTGCAGAGCAGGTTCAGAAGGGCATCTGCGCACAGAAAGGCTTGTGGTAGATAGAGCCTGCGATTGGCGGAATCATCTAGGGTCCTCTCTAACCACTGCACCGCTTCGGTGTAGAGTGAGTTTTCATTTAAAGAGATCAAGAAGCGAGCCAGGCCGCAGATCCGCTCTGAGCGCATGGGATTGCGTTTATAAGGCATGGCCGAGGAGCCGATTTGACCCTCTGCAAAGGGCTCTTCAATCTCTTTGAGATGCGCGAGCAGGCGTAGATCGGTGGCAAATTTATGCGCCGAAGCTGCGAGCTGACACAGGGTGTGCATCACTGCGATATCTTGCTTACGCGAGTAGGTTTGTCCTGAGATCGTGTAGAGTTTGGTGAAGCCCATCTCTTTAGCGATCAACTCTTCCAGCTTCTTCACTTTGTGGTGGTCTCCGCCGAAAAGAGCGAGGAAAGAGGCTTGCGTGCCAGTGGCGCCCTTCGCACCTAAAAACCGCAGATCTTGCATTTGGTGCTCGATCATGTGCAAATCGGAGAGAAAATCTTGCAGCCAAAGGCAGGCGCGTTTGCCGACGGTGGTGGGTTGGGCCGGTTGCAGATGGGTGTAGCTGAGTGTCGGCAAGGCAGCGTGTGTGCTGGCAAAGGCGTGCAGTTGTCGCAGGAGCTGCACTAATTTGTTTCTAAGGAGTTTGAGCGCTTCGCGCATCTGGATCAAGTCGCCGTTGTCGGTGACGTAGCAGGAGGTGGCGCCGAGATGGATGATCCCCTTGGCTTCTGGACACTCTACACCGTAGGCGAAAATGTGGGCCATCACGTCGTGGCGTACGCGTTTTTCCTGCTCTTCAACCACCTTGAAATCGATCCGCTCACAGCCCTTTTCTAAGCCGGTGATCTGGGCGTCTGTGATGGGAAGCCCGAGCGTTTTTTGAGCGCGAGCTAGTGCTATCCAAAGTTTTCGCCACGTTAAAGACTTGAAGTAAGAGGAGCAGAGATAGGACATCTCATCGGAGGCGTAGCGTTCTGTGAGTGGCGAATGGTATTTTTTTGGATCATTCATGCGCGGCTTCCACCATAGAACGGATCTCACCTAATAATCTTTTGAGAGAGTTTTTTTGTTCAGCGGTGGGAGTGAATTTGCCGCGGGCGAGTTGAACTTTTAAGCGTTTTAGGCTGGTGATCGCTACCTCGCCTAAATCTTGAGCGCGCTGATCCCTTTCTGAAAGTGGAAAGGTGTCGCGAATGAGGCTGAGCAGCTCTTGCTTGGGTTGTCCTGCGTATTTTTGAATGATGTCGAGTTTTTGTTCGAATTGCCCGTCGCGACTAGCCAAGCTGTAAACAGCTTGACGGGGCATCTCGTCGAGCTTAGTGTGCAGTGTTCCAGGTAGAGCGCTGTAGAGTTCGAAGTACTGCAAGAAATTGTAGGGTGTCTGCCTGTTGCCGTAGGTCACAAGTAACCACGCTGTAAAAGCGCCATCGCGATAGTTCTTCAAGATGGTTTGGGCTTTTTGAATCCTTTCCCCGTGCAGCAAAATCGCTTGGTTGTTGATGGCTTTGACCTCAGCCGTCAGCGATGAGAGTTGCCGTAGGTCATCACGGGTTTCTTGCTCTTCATTTTTGTACTGGTTGAGAAGCTCATTAAGCGAGGCTTCTTCCCGCTCATTCAAGGGCACGACGCGAAAGACACCGGCAAAGCTGGAGAGGTTGCCGCTGGAGGAGCGTTCGCCCAGATGCGTCATTTTAGAGAGTTTTTCTGTGGCTCTTCTAAAACGTTGCGCGAGAAGAGAATTGACTTTTGCCATGAAACCTGTCCAGCTGTTTTACATTCGTTTTAATAATTCTTTTGTGAGCGCGATGTAATCCTCAGAAGCGCGGCTCTTAGGGGCGATTTCAAAGATCGGCTTCCCGTGAATGGTGGCTTCAGAGACTCGGATATCGCGTCTGACTTTTGCATTGAGCAATTTTCCAGGAAACGTGGTTTCCACGACGTCTAAAAAGGCGCGATTGCTTTTACCGCGCGGATTCCAAAAAGAGAGCGCCACGCCAAGCACATCGAGCGAATGGCGCTCTGAGATGCTGAGCATGAATTCAGAGAGGCGCTGCAAGCCTTTAATGCTGTAAAACTCAGGGGTCGCACAGATGAGGGAGAACTCAGAGGCGATCAGTGCCGATTCCGTCAGCCAGCAGAGCGAGGGGGGCGTGTCGATAATGACGGTGTCGTATTTTAGCGGGCTTAAGATCTCTTTGAGCCGCTCATGCGAGTAGCGATCAGCTGCCAGTGCTCCAGTCACTTCTACCCGCTCTAGCCAGGTATCTGCAGGGATCAGATCGAGGTTTTTCACATTGGTGGGCAAAATAACTTCGTTGATCTTTTTGGTTCCTTGCAACACAGGTGCCATGCTGTCCTGTGCATCGGGATCGTAGCCCAGGCCGGAGGTTAGGTTAGCCTGGGCGTCTAGATCGATCAGAAGGACTTTTTGCCGGTGAAATTTTGCCAGCGCTGCGCCGATGTGCAACGATGTGGAGGTCTTGGCGGTCCCTCCTTTAAAGCTACTTACTGCGATTTTCCTCATGCGCGCTCTCGCCCTTAAAATGTGACGTCAATGAACGATCGACTTTTTCCTTCTCGATCGTAGTGATAAACGTTTTAAGGTCGAGCTCTCCGTGCACGACATTATCGCGTGTGCGCAGATTAATCGTGCCGCTTTCAACCTCTTTATCACCAACGGTCAGCATATAGTTGTACTGCATCAGCTGGGCATTTCTAATTTTTTTATTCACAGATTCTTGAGAATCGTCAACATCGCATAGAAAGCCCGCTTTTCTAATAGAGCGTGCTAACTGGTGTGCGTAGTCGTTATGTCGATCTGCCACAGTGATGATTTTTACTTGCACCGGGCTGAGCCACAAGGGAAATTTCCCAGCAAAATGCTCGATTAAAATCCCCATGAAACGTTCTACCGACCCAAAAAGCGCCCGGTGCAGCATGACAGGTCTTTTCAGCTGACTGTCACTATCCATATATTCGAGTTGGAATTTTTCGGGAAGCGCCATATCGAGTTGGATAGTGCCACATTGCCAAGAGCGTCCTAGCATATCGCGAATGTGAATATCAATTTTTGGACCGTAAAAAGCTCCATCCCCTTCATTGATGCGATAGGGCTCTTCCCACGCGTCGAGGGCGTCTTTCAAACCAGCTGTCGCCACAGCCCAATCTTCATCCGTGCCGATGCTTTTCTCCGGTCTTGTAGAAAGCTCTAATCGGTAGGGCAATCCAAAAGTGGAGTAGATCTCATCGATCAGTTCGATGATATCGAGGATTTCGTGTTTGATATCTGCCGGACGCATGAAAAGGTGGGCGTCATCTTGGTGGAAGCTGCGCACGCGGAAAAGGCCGCTGAGCGCTCCCGAGGCTTCATGGCGGTGCACGTGGCCGAGTTCAGAGACGCGCAAAGGCAGTTCGCGGTAGCTGTGCGTATGCGACTTGAAGTAGAGCATACAGCCAGGGCAGTTCATCGGTTTGATGGCAAAGTGGCGCTCTTCGATCGAAAAGGCGTACATGTTCTCGCGGTAGTGAAACCAGTGCCCTGATGTTTCCCAGAGTTGTTGGCTCATGAGTTGCGGCGTTTTGATCTCAACATAGCCTGCACGCGCATGCAGATCGCGCCAGAATTCGATCAGGCGGTTCCAGATCACCATCCCTTTGGGATGGATGAAAGGCATGCCAGGCGCTTCTTCCTTGATAGAGAAGAGGTCCAGCTTGGGTCCCAAGATTTTATGATCGCGCTTTTTGGCCTCTTCTAGGAAGTGGAGATACTCTTTTAAAAGCTTGCGGTCAGGGTAGGAGATGGCGTAGATGCGGGTGAGCATCTCGCGCGTCTGATCCGCTTTCCAGTAGGCGCCAGAGATTTTGAGGATTTTAAAAGCTTTGATTTTTCCAAGATTGGGAAGGTGGGGTCCGCGGCAAAGGTCAAAAAATTCCCCTTGAGAGTAAGCCGAGAGCTCATCCCCCTCTTTAAAGCCTTCGATCAGCTCGCACTTGTACTTATTGTCTTTAAACCGCTCGAGAGCTTCTTTCTTCCCTTTGAGCACATGGCGCTGCGATGTGTAGTTCTCATCGATGATCTTTTGGACCTCTTTTTCAATCGCTTCAAAATCTGCGTCGGAGATGGTGAGGTCGGCAAAATCGTAGTAAAAACCATTTTCAATCGGAGGTCCGATGGTGGGTCTCGCATTGGGATAAAGGCGCAAAATCGCTTGAGCCAGCACGTGAGCTGACGTGTGCCAGAAAACCTCTTTTCCAATCGGATCTTCAAAATCGATGAGAATGGCTTCATCGCCATCTTGGAGCGGCGTGGAGAGATCGCGCAGAACGCCGTTGACGCGAACCGCAAGCGATTGATGGGGGCCGCGTAAGTTCAGCTTTTCAGCCAGATCTTTCGCAGTATTCCCCGCAGGGAGCTCAATTTGCTTTTCTTGATTTGTGCGGATTAACATAGATGCAATTTTAGTAGATTTGCTGCAAAATGGGAAGGTAAAAAATAAAGACGAGAAGAGGAATCCTGTGGAAGGGCCCATAGAGAACGCTTTTGATCTGCCAATTGGCGAGCCGGGGTTCCTCTCCCACCTCTTGAACATTCTAGCGCAACGCGCAGACTCTCCGCTGGCACTGCTCTACAACCTCAAGCAAGAAGCAGAGCTTTCCAGTTATTTTGACATGGCGCTTTTACAAGATGGATTCTGCTTTCGCGCGCTCTATCGCGCCCGTGCTATCGCCACCGCCATCATTGGCGACGATGGAGAGCTCAATGTGAGCGAGCTCGAAAAAATTCTTAACAATCTTAAAAGCGCAGGGTATCTCTTCTACCAAGCCGGAATGAGCGATGGGGCGATCACAGAGCACATGAGCGCCTTTTTACAAAACCTCAAGGAGGATGTGGCGCTTGTTAAAACTTTCAAACGCTTCCAACGCCCCCTGTGTCATCGCTGGGCGGAGCGCCTCGTTTCAGATACCCTCGGACTGCACTCGCACCACTCTCTGACCGATACCCACATTCGGCGCGCAGTCTTGTGCGCGTGCCTCTGTCCACTGCGCCAAAACGTCGGCTCGTGCTTTGCGACCGCTCCAGCGATCCTCATTCAAAAGGAGCAAGTGCAGCTGCTGATCGAAGATCTTTACCAGTTGCTTACTACGGGCAAGCTCAAGCGCATCTTTGGGGGCGTGGAATATGTGGTCCCGCTCAGCCCTAGCACCGGCATCGGGGATTTGCGCCGCAGCTTCCGCGCGCTCGATCCACGCGCGCGCCCTGAATATTCTCCAGGACTTGTCCGTGCTTTTGAAGCACTGGAACTGCTTCCAAGAGAACTAGTTTACGCCGAGAAAGCCAGCCTCCTTAAAAATTGGATCGAAGACTCAAAAGCCATCAATGCGGAGGAATTGATCCACACCCAACTCCTGGGACACATGGGCTTAAGCGAAGAGGATCTCCTGCAAGCGCATCGCATCGAAAAGATGCAACTCAAAGGTCATCAGTACCACCCAGGCGCTACCTCAAAAAAATTAGAGACGGTCGAGCGCTTTCGCCAGCTTGAACTAGGCGCTAGGTCGGCCTTTAAAGGTGTTTGCGACAATGCTCTGCTCAAAGCATGGGAATTCACCCTTGCCTCCTTCTCAGAGGTGAAGATGGAATTTTCTCGGTGGAACCTCTACATCAGCTTAGGCTTTGCGCACGAAGAATCGGGTGGTATTGGCGAGTTGCTTTACCGGATGATCGACGAGCGGATTCAAGCGATTAACGCCAAGATCGAACATTACCAAAAGGATTATGAGCTCGCTTACGATCAAGTCAGAGCGACAGAAGTACTACTCCGCCAAGCCGCTTCAGAAGCAGATGCGCGCCGCTTGCAAGCTGAGCATCAAAGCCGCGCCTACCATATGCGCTCATGCCAAGAGGTGCGCGATCAGCACTATTCAGAAGGCTCCCACTACTCCACGCTCTACAATTTTCTTTCCAAACAGTACGACGCCAAGTTTCCCGACTATTTCCAGGAGATTTTCGATGCTGAGATGCACGACGTGCGCGGAGAGCTCTACAATGATAGCCCAGCGGGGTTCCGTTTGGTGTACAAGCACGGCCGACCAGATCCATCCCTCTGGACCTTCATTTATACCCCCGAGGATTACATTGAGGTGCTCATCGATTTTTTTGTCTCGACAGAAGCTGCGGTTGCGGCCGAACTTGAGTGGGAAGAGGGGCGCTCAGAGATTTTGCACATCACATCTGCCATTGTTTCCCATTTGCGCACCGGGCGTTTTATAGAAAGCGCGCTGCAGCGCATGGCTAAAGCTCACAGAGCCGCTCCCGTACATGCGCCTCTCAAAGCGCTGCATACCATCGAGAAAAAGCCCTGGGCCTATATTTCAGGAGGCACAGTCACAACCTTGCTGAAGACCTATTTTTGCCGCGAGTCGGAATTCAGCATGGAAGCGAAATGGGTCGAGAATGAGTCGGAACTGTTGATCTTTCTGCTAGATGCGCTCAAAAGCCTGCCGCCTATGGCCACAGATCCCTATCTCAAACAGCCCGACAAAGCCATGATCGCCACTTCCCCCACACATGCTTTTCTGCTCTTACCCGGCTTAAGCGCGTTTTGCAACGGTTGGCAGGAGGAAGGGTTCACCTACACATGGGTGCGCGATCAGGTCTTTCTCCCATCGCAAAAGTTTTATGCCGACATGCGCTTGAAACTTCCCGAGCAAGCCTTTTTACTCGATGAGTTTTGCGAAGATCTTATCCCGACGCTTGCACACAGCTTAAGGCAAAGGACGGCTCTCCACGACAAACCCATGACCGTGAGCGCTTGGCGGCAGCAACTCTACGAGACAATGCTACCGCTGACAGCAAGCACCCACCCTGAACAAAAACGCAGTCTGGCTGATCGCATCGATGCCTTTCTCTACCAAGCGCTGCCGGTTGTGCCTGGACGTGAATGGAAGATGCTTGCGCGGCGCCTGCTCTCCGATATCGCCTCCGATGATATCGAAGATGTTCTACGGCTCTTTCCCGATGTGCCAAACACTTTTCTCACACCCAAACGCCTGCGTGAACTGACCTCCAGCGCTGTTCTCTTAAGCCGTCGCTCGCCTTTTTTACCCTACGATTTGCACATGTACCTAGCGCGCCACGCGCGCTTTGTCGGCCTAGCACCTCCCAGCACACTGCTTGTAGCCGACACCAATTGGCCGGGTAACTACTTTGGCTTTGTGGTGAATCCCGGCACAAGTCGTCTCGAGCTTTGGCGTCTCGATCGCGCCGGCATCTCTGGCACGCCCATGAGCAGTTGGAAACCTTGGCTCAGCGGTCTTGACCGCTCGCCATGGAGTTTGTACACTCGCTACCACGAGTACACTTTTGGTAAAAAATTTCTGTAGAAAAGCAGGTCGACATTTGCTAGGGTGGCAAAAGAGGTGCTCCCGATGCGTCGATGGTTTTTTACACTTAGCATTTGCTTTGGAGCGAGTCTGCACGCTCTTTACAACGGCAACCCCTCCGCAACGATGATCCCAGAAACGGGTTTGCTGATCCCTAAAGATTCTGTCGTAGGCGTGAAATTAGGCTATGAGTTTGATCAAGTTTTCGACAGTTCCATGAAAATGGTGCGCAATGCGCCGTCCCAACGCAAACGCGTGCAAGAGTTTGAAACCCAGCTTAATCTTGGAACGTTGAGCCTCGATCTTTTCGACCGGGCAGAGCTCTATGGCAGTCTGGGCGTGATGCGCGCTGACATCCTACAACACCCTACAGCGCATACGCGCGTAAAATATGAAACGCACAACCACCTCGCTTGGAGTGTGGGCGGTCGCGTCCTGCTAGCTTACTGGAACGAGATCCATCTAGGCGCAACCGCAGCCTACCTGCAGTCCAATCCCCCGCTCAGCGAGCTTGAACTCGGTGGCACCGCCCTTCCCAGCCACGGCGCCAAACTGCACTTCGACCAGTGGCAGGTCGGCTTCGGCGTTTCCCGTCGCATCAAATTCCTCATCCCTTACATCGGCCTGCAGTATTCTGACACCCGCGCGCGCATCCGCGGTCTCGAATCGCTTCAGAGCATCTTCCCTAAAAAACACGTCTCGATGAAAACCCGTCACCACATAGGACTTTTCCTGGGCTGCGGCCTCACTGCAGAGCGGGGCTTCGATCTCAACCTCGAAGGGCGCTTCATCGGCGAAACAGCCCTGACGGCAAGCGCCGAGATTCGATTCTAAGAAAGATGCGTTTGCTGTTTTAAAAAATCCCTTAGCTCCTTATGATCGTAGCTTTTTCTTGGAGCTACTCATGAAAAAGCTGTACCTCTTTCTACTCTGCTTGTGTTCTTTATCTTCCAGTGCTCAAGCGCTATATTTTGGCAATCCAGCTGAAGCGGATCTGATCGAAGAGGGCTTTTTCATGCCGGATGATGCCATCATGAAGGTCAAGCTGGGGTACATTGGCGATATCGTGTTTGATCGCAGATTAAAAGCGTATGCCGGTGCTGCCGGCAACCTCAACAACTTTTCATTCCGCGCGAATCAAGGTTTGCTCACCCTCGTGTTTATCGATCGCATCGAAGCGTTTGGTTCGGTAGGCGCTGCGAAATTTAACTTTGTGTTTCACCCCCGCCCGGATCATCCACGCCGCGAATACCAGAGCTTTGAGCGCGTAACCTGGGGTACAGGTCTCAGGGGGACATTATTTCAAATCAACCATGTCACAGTAGGCATGGAGGGTGGTTTTCAATGGGCTAATCCCCATTTTCGCTTAGATGCCTTCGATGTGCCCCTCTATAACGCCCCTTCCCGTATGAAGTACCGCGAGTGGCAACTGGGAATTGGCGCCACCTATCAGATCGACGACTTTTTCCCTTACGTCGGCGTCAAGTACTCCTATGTGAAAGGAAAGATGATCGCACCGCGCATTTCCGCCCAAGTGCCTCATGCACACTTTAATCTGCGCAGCCGCGATCATTTTGGCATTGTACTGGGTTGTACGCTCACGACTGGAAAGATTTTCGATATCACAGCTGAAAGCCGCTTGATCGACGAAGAATCGGTCTCATTTGCAGGGAATATCAAGTTTTAGTACAGCTTCTTAGAGTGTGTCTACGACTGTTTTCCCTTTGCAAATTATTTTGCGCCCCTATATAAAGTTTTCAGGAATTTTGTTTTTTTATTCATTTTTAGAGATACTCTCTAACGGAGAGGATGAAAGTCCCCCGAGGAGAATTTGGAGTTACTCCTATGCCTAATCTGTTTCGCCGCCTCATGCTTTCCCTCGGAGCTGTCGTTCTTTCCCCTGCAATTTTTGCTACGACGATTGAACATAGCGATGATCTAGAGCAAAAAGATATCAACGCTCTGCGCGAGTGGATCAATACCAAGCGCCAAGTCACTGTCAAGGAATTAGGGGGCGCCCTTTCGATTGCAGGTGAAGTCCGGACTGAATTTCAAAAGAGCACAGAAACCTCCAATGGGATCCGTCAGAGAGGACATGGTGGTGTAGCGAAAGGTGCTGGAGGGCTTCCGATCCCCAGCAATGGCTTTGACGTTGAAGTCAATATCATGATGGATTACCGCACAGATTGGACATGGGCTGCGATCAAGCTTGAATTCGATAACGACGCGGGTATTTTTAGTGGGACATTCAACAAAGTGAAGCTGGAAAAGGCTTACTGGGGTGTGCGTGCGATCAATAGCGCCTTGACGTTCGATATTGAGGCTGGTCGTCGTAGAATGTCTACCATCATGGATTCCAAGCTGGAGTTTAACTCCTTTTTCGACGGAGCTTGGTTTAAATACGAGCAAAGCTTCGAGAGCATCGCAGACTTTTATGTGCATGCGGGTGTGTTCGTGGTTAATGAGAACCGCGAGCAATTTGGCTACACGGGCGAAATTGGGATGTTCAACATTGGCAATACTGGACTTTACACCAAATACTCACTGATCGATTGGGATACTAAACACCTTCACAGAAATGTGGACAGGCATCGATTTGACTTTATTGTTTCTCAACTTCTCTTCGGCTACCGCTTCATCCCGAAGCGCTTGCAGAAAGTCGTGCTTTTCTACGCTGCTGGGCTCTACAACCACATGGCTCAGACACTCAAGATCACAGGGCATAAAAAGGCCAACTTCGGCGCCTATGCCGGCTTCTCCATTGGGGAGATTAAAAAGCAGTGGGACTGGGCACTCGATGTGAACTACCAATTCCTAGCGGCACAAGCTGTGCCAGATTTCGACGTTGCAGGCATCGGAATGGGTAATGCGACCAACCAAGGTTTTTACACGAATGATGTCAACGGGACAGGCAAACGCAGCCGCCGCAAGAATGCCGCTGGTAACGTCAACTACCGCGGTTTCCAAGTCACCTTCGACTGGCTGCTCAGCAACCAGCTCGACTTCCAACAAAGCTGGCAGCAATCAGTCACGCTGGATAAGAGCATCGGCCCCTTCCGCCGCTACAAGCAGTACGAAGTCGAATTCATCTACGGATTCTAGATCACGAGGGGCACTGCCCCTCTTTCTTGATGCTGATTTGAAAAGATTAACAGTTCATTTCCTCTCAGCGCCTTTGCGTCTTTGCGTTGATATCATCCGTTGGTGTATTCATCTTTTGACGGAACTCAGTGGTTCTAAAGATTTAACGCAAGGACGCCAAGTCGCGAAGGTGCAAAGATTTTTGTAAATCGCGGTGAATGCATTTTCAATTTTCTCTGTGTCGTTGTGTTAAAATCCCGTCGCAAAATGTTTGCGATTATTCATTCTCATAGGAATGTGGCGTATCGGAGAAATTGACGCTGAGCTGGCCTGTGGGGGGGCTGCGCTCGACGCGCGCAAACAGCAAGTTCACTTTTTTGCGTTGGAATAGTTCGACGAGCGGGTGCTTTTTGGGTAGGTCTTTGAGAGGGAAGGTGTCGTCGAGAAAGACGCAAGGGAGCATCTCTTTTTCGTGTAGGTTGCGGGCTGTAGCCAGGACGTGGTCGAGATAGGCGTCGTCGGGGACGATGTGGAATGAGTAGAAGGGGCGCTGTAGCCAGGGGTAGCATTTTTTGCTTGTCGATGGGATGAGGATGTGGAGATTGGGAAAAGCCCCCATCAGGAGCAGCGCATCGCTCCAAGTGGCTTTCTCTAAGATAAGTAGAGGATGTGAGGTCCTTTCGATGAGCAGGGTGGAGGGGCGTTTAAAGCGAAATAGAGGATGGAAAATTTTGCGAGAAAGATAGGGCAGGAAGAGGTCGGAGAGTCGGAGCATCAAAACTGTGGTGGTCAGGATGGTGATCACGCCCATGATGGCAAAGCTGGAAGAAGAGGAGAATTCGAGCAGCTGGTTGAAGACGTAGAGGGCGATCGAGGCGATCAGGACACCTGTAAAGCTTAAGAAATTGGCTGCGGCGATGGTTTGGCCGCGCTTTTCGTGGTCGCTGTAGACTTGGATGAATGTGTCGAAGGGGACGACGAAGATGCCGCCGAGAATGCCTAAGAAGATGAGGTCGATGATCACTAAGATGAGGTTATGCGCGAAGGGGTAGAGCAGCAGAAAAAAGAGCGCAAGGCCAAATCCCGCAAAGACGGAGAGGCCGAGCTCGACGCGTTTGCGCGAGGCTTTTCCACCGATGAATGAGCCTAAGGCGATCCCGAGCGCAGTCACGAGAAAAAGATATCCACCAGCCACTTCAGAAAGGCCTAATGATTGCAGAGCAAAGGGGATGATGTTGAGCTGAGTGAAAGCTCCTATGAAAAGGAAATAAGAGGATCCGCAGATCGCTGCCAGCAGGTGGGGCGTTTTGCGCGAGGTTTTCAAAGTTTGGTAGATTTCACGCACAAAGAAGGGGTTGATCCGTTTTTTTGAGCCTTGTGCATCGGTGCGTTTAATAGAGATAGAGCTTAAAAATCCAATCACGGCCAAAAGCAGGCAGAAGACCGCGATCCAGGTGAAGTGGCGGTCGGTAAATTCAGTCAGGAAGGCGGCGAGAAATGTACCGATGATGATGGCGAGGTAGGTGAAAGAGGTGATGAGCCCGTTGGCGCGCGAAACCTTTTCTGGGGGCACCAATTCGGGGATGATCCCATACTTGGAGGGGCCGAACATCGCGCTGTGCGTTGAGAGGAGAAATAAGAGAGAATAGCAACCCCATACGCTCTTGATAGAGAACGCGAAGATGGCGAGGATCATGACGCCAATCTCTGCCATTTTCATCACGACAAGGAGCTTTTGTTTACTGAAACGATCTGCTAAAATCCCCGCCGATGAAGAGAAGAGCAGGAAGGGGATCACGTAAATGGCTCCGGTGGCGGACAGAATGCGATTGGCTTGGTCTTTGCCCAGGGCATCGATCAGCAAGAAGGCCATTACAAACTTAAAGAGGTTGTCGTTGATCACGCCCAAAAATTGCGAGACATTCAAAAACGATAGCGCGTGCTTTCCCGTTTGTGAAAAAGAAGGGATCCGGTTGAAAAGTGTTTTAATTGTTGAAAAGCGTGCTCGAAAAATAGACTTCATGGTTTTATAATTTTTATTTTTCACCATAGCAGATAGGGCTAAATGTGATCGAGTCCAATTCTCTTTCTATTGTGTTTAGCAATCAATTGCACCATCTGGCTGATGAGTTAGTTGCTCGCTTGTTCGACTCTTCTACCCGCCCCTTTGAAAAGCGCTACGTGCTTGTCCCCAGCGAGTTTATGCGCGAATTTTTGCTAAACTATATTGCAAACCACCCTCGTTTGCAGATTGCTGCTGGCATTAACATTCTTCCTCTGCAGCAAGGGATTGTAGAATGGCTGTCGATTGTTTCGCCGGGACAAAAGCGCCACCTCCCTTCTCATCTAGAATTGGCTTTAGCCATCGAAGATAAGATTTACGAGCTGTTAGAGCGTGGCGAGCTATCCCGCCTCAAAGAGTATTTGGAGCTGGAAAGCGAAGGATTAACTGAAAAATTACGACGGCGCGTGGCGGCCCTGAGCGACCCCTTAGCACAAGCCTTTGGTCAATATGGGCTCTATGGAGATGAGTTTTTGCAGCAGTGGTTGACAGAAGAAGGCTGGCAGCAGACGCTTTGGCGCGAGATTTTCTCCGTGCATGGCCCACGCACCTATCCCTGGGAGGTGCTGCGCGGTGTCAGCAATCCCAATCATATGCAGCCATACTGCGCCCAGTCTAAGATTGGGAATTTTGGCGACAAGATTTTGAGTCCTGGTAACCGCCTGGAGCGCGACGCAATCTCCAGAGCAGCTAGCGAGCGCGAAGGCGACTGCCAGGGCTCAAAAGATGTCGAAAAAAATTCACACGATTGGGCTGGGCGCAGTATCCATCTCTTCGGTTTTAATTTTCTGCCGCAGCTCTACCTCTCCTTCTTTGCTAGAATGGGGGGCGTGTTTTACCAGCTCTCACCTTGTGCGCTCTTCTGGGAGGATGTATGGAGTGAGCGCGAACGGGTTTTTTATGAGAGGAAATTGCGCCAGCGTGGAGTGCGGGAAAAAATCCAAGAGGAGATGAGCGGTTACTTAAAAACCTCTCATCCGCTGCTCGGTAACTGGGGCAAGCTCGGAAGGGAAATGCTGCTGCAACTCGATCCTTTCGATCTCGATATCACGGAAAGTTATGTTGCGCCATCCAAAGCAACCCTGCTTGGAACGATCCAGGGCGATTTGCTTGAGTTGCAAGTCTCTGAAGGGCATGCTGCGCTCGATGACTCGATTCAGGTTCACAATGCACCATCGCGCCATCGCGAAGTGGAAGTGCTGCGCGACGCTCTCCAAACGCTGCTCATGCGGCATGCACAGGATCCAGAGCCGATTGAATTGCACGACATCTTGGTGCTCGCGCCCGATATCCAAGTCTACGCGCCTTTCATCCGCAAGGTGTTTGAGCACCCCGAGGTGCAACTCCCCTTCAGCATTCATGGGATCGAGCAGCAAGCCTTGAGCGATTTTGCACAAGCGCTCTCCCACTTTTTAACTTTGAAAGAGCGGCCCCTGGAATTAGATGGGGTCCTTAAACTATTCTCCTTCCCAGCCTTTCGCAAGCGGTGGAACTGGACATCGGAAGAGGTCTATCTGATCGAAGCGTGGCTTAAAAAGGCGAATGTGCGCACTGGAGAAGCGAGTTGGCAGGAGGGGATCGATCGCCTCCTTTTAGGTCTTGCTGTTAGGCCGCAAGAGGGGCTTGCTTTAGAATTGTGGCCAGTCCTTTGCATCGCTACATCGGAGTTGGATCTTTTCAATCGCTTTTTACTGTGTCACGCCGCTTTAAAAGCAGATCTGGCAGATCTTCAATCTTCAGAGATTCGCACACTCCAAGAGTGGTTTGCGCTCCTGTCGCTGATGGTCGCAAGGCATTTTGCAATCGAAAATGAGAATGAACCTCTCTTGCAGGAGCTTCAAAAACTAGCGCGCTTGACGCACGACCTAGAGTCCCCAACCTGGGGTTTTTCAAGTGTGGAGCGCATTGTTGTTGCACTGCTGGAGCGTAGATCCGCCGCACTGACGTCTGCTCAGCTACAAAAGATCGCGTTTGGCTCGCTCGCTAGCGGCAACATCCGTCCTGCGCGTATCGTGTGGCTCTTAGGCGTGGATGAAACGAACTTTCCACGTAATCAAACGCCCCTCGCGCTCTCCGCCCTGGCTGAGAAGAGCACCATCTACTTGCCTAGGCGTGCAGATGAAGATCGGTATCTCTTTTTAGAGCTCCTGCTTTGTGCGCAAAGCTATTTTCAAATCAGCTATCCTCGGATCGATCCCAAAGACAATAAAGCGCAAGAGCCCTCCTATTTGGTTGAAGAGCTCTTCGCTTACATGACGAGGCTCTCTGGGACCACGCCTCAAGTGCTCAAGCACCCTAAAGAGAGTTTTGATGCGCTCTATTTTGCCAGCGATGCGTCTGTTAAAAGCTGGCAAAAAGAGGCGTTTTTACTAGCGCAAGCACAGAGGCTGCCGCAAGTCGCGTTAACACCCTTTTTTGCCTCGACGCAAACCTCTCAACATGTGTTGCAACAGATAGTGGATCTTCGCGCACTGCAAAAACTAGCTAAAAACCCGATCCGCTTCTACTTCAACGAGGCGCTTAAAATCTATCTCAAGGAAACAGAAGATACTGAAGAGGAGACCTTCGTTCTAACGGCCTTGCAGCAATATTTTTTGAAAAAGGAGGCGCTGAAAAGCTCCTTCGATCAAATTTGGGCGAAGACGGAAGGCTTAGGCGAACTGCCCCACGGGATGCTAGGTAAGGTCGCTGCGCGCAACCTGCAGAGTGAAATTGAGAAGGTGAAAGAGACGCTGGAGCATTTTAAGTTAAGCGGTAGCGACATCATGACCGTCGAGCTCTCATTTTTCTGCGAAGCGCCGCATCAGACAAAGTTAGGCGGTTGGGTGGTGCCTGCGCTCAAAGTTGTCTCAGAGGGGTCGGAGGATCTTTATCTCACAGGCAAGCTGGAGGAGGTTTCTACGCAAGGCCTGCTCTTAAGCGCCGAGAAAAGCACTGAAGCGCTGCTTGCGGCCTGGCCGCAGATTCTCGTCTATTTGCACTTGAGCCAGCACCTTCCGCAGCTACCTCCTAGGGTTTTATTTCTCAAAGATCAAGCGAGTTTGGATTTAGATATCAAAGATCCTCAGAAGCATTTGAGGGAGTATCTCAACTACTACAACTTAGCTTTGCAGTCCCCCTCTCCACTCATGCCTAAGTGGGGGCAGGCGTTGCTTTTCAAAGGGGAGCAAGAGTTTGTCTCTAAGGCTATGGAAGATGGGATGTTCCCAGATATGTATTTGAGTTGGCTGAAGAGACGCGGTGGTGGATGGAACCCCTCAGAGCTTTACCATCAGTGGTCGGGTCCGCTGAGAGAGCGGTTTGCGTGGATTTTTGATCTCGTGCAGAAGGAGCGCAGCCATGCCCCAGTTTGATGTCTTAAGCCGCTCGCTCAATGTTTTCGACACCCATTTTCTGGAAGCATCTGCTGGGACCGGTAAAACGTTTGCAATTGAACACCTCTTTGTGCGCCTACTCATTGAAGGGGATGAGCCTTTTGTGCTTGAGAAGATTTTGGTTGTGACCTTCACGCGCGCAGCTACGCGCGAGCTCAAAGCGCGCATCCGCCGTAACTTGCAAGAAGTGCGTGCGCAATTGCAAAACCTCAACCCCTCTTACGATTACCTTGCAGCACTTATAGAAAGCGGCGAGAGCGCTGTTGCGCAAGCGTCAAGGCGCATCGAAGATGCACTGCTCTGCTTTGATAATGCGCAAATTTTTACGCTGCATAGTTTTTGCCATCGCATGCTCGCTGAGTTTGCTTTTGAAGCGAAGCTCGGCTTTGAGCCCTCCGATCCCGACGAAGCTGAACATTTACCCCTTGTGCGAGGAGCGGTGAAAGAGTTTGTCAGAGAGAAGCTCACCTCTCCTGAGTATAGTGTCGAGCAGATCAGTCGCCTTTTCAAAGCGCATCGCAGCGATCCCACGCGCGTGATCGACCGGATCGTATCGGTTGTGCTGAGCGACAAAGCGATCGCGCACGTTCCAACTTTTGATCAGATGCATCAGATCTTTCAAAAGGCTCTCGTTCAGCTGCCTAGCATCACAGCTGCAAAATTCATCCACGATTTTGAAACGCTCAGGCCCCATTATAAAGCGCTGACTTCAGATGACTACAGTGTGCAAGTTGCAAGATGGGCAGAAGTGTTGGAGCGGCGCGGCTGCTCTCTAGCTGAGCTCGACCTGCTCATCGCAGAGTCACCCACTTTTCTAGAAAAGCTAAGGCCTGAGAACGTGAAGGTCAGAAGTCGCCCGCCCATAGAGAGTCAGCTCCACTACCCCCATCTTTTCGCCACGCTGCGAAGTGAATTGTTGCCCCTGATTAAGCGCGCCACTGATCCTAGCCATACACTCCTGCAAATTTCTGCCGATTGCCGCGCTAGCGTGCAGACAAAGCTCACTGATCGCGAGCTCTTCTCCCCTGATCAGATTTTGCGCCGCTTAGATGCAGCGCTCGATTTACCCTCTTTTGTGCGCGCTGTGCGCAATAAGTATGCAGCTGCGATCGTCGATGAATTTCAAGACACCGATCCCGTGCAGTGGAGCATCCTTAAGAAACTCTTTGTGGCCCACCTGCAAGTGATGTGCCTCGTGGGCGATCCGAAACAATCGATCTACGCTTTCCGCTCTGCAGATATCTACACATACTTAGACGCGGCGGAAACTCTGGGTGAGGAAAAACACAAACACCTCGATGTGAATTATCGCTCAACGCCTAGCCTCGTGGCAGCGCTCAACCACTTTTTTGCACTTCCGAAAGAGGGGTGGATCACACTGCCGCGTTTAAAGCGTGCTCTCAGCGTGCCCGCTGTCAAGGCGGGGCGGCAAGTGCCCCCAGACGAAGCTCCTGACGCGCTCCACTTTTTCATCGCCGAAGGAGAAACTAATAAGCGCGGAAAATGGCCATCGGAAAGCTTAGAAGAGACCAAGCTCTTTCCTTTCATCGCAAATGAGATCTTGCGCCTGCAGCAACAAAAGGGGCTGGAGTGGCACGATTTTGCCATCTTAGTCAAGGACCGCTTCCAGGCGCGGCGGGTGATCGATGCCTTGGCCATCAGCGGGATCCCAGCCTCTTTTCGACGTGGAAATTTAATGAGCGAAACCCCAGCGTTTTACGCTATGAAAGAGCTCTTGGAAGCTCTTTTGCAACCTGAAGATAGCAGCATCTTAAAAATCTTGCTCGGTGGTCCTCTCATAGGCTGGAGTGAGGAGCGGCTTCAACGAGGAGATGGCGCAGAGCTTTTAGCTGCGCGTATCCAGTTGCTTGAGCTGCGCACGCTTTTCTATCAGAAAGGGTTCGGCGCTGCGCTACAAGCCTTTTTTTCTAGCCGCTTCTCGGAGCATTCTGTGGGTGAGGAGTTATTGCAACGGGGCCAGCTTATCCTCTATCTCGAGATGCAAAAGCTAGCAGAGCTCTTGATGGAGGAGGGGCTCAAACGCCGTTTTTACGGGCGCGATTACCTCAAGTTTTTACAAGCGATGCAGCAAGATGGAGCCAGCGAAGATCCCCGTTTTAAAATGCCTCCTCAGGAAGAACGTGGCAGTGTCGTGATCATGACGATCCATTTGAGCAAAGGGCTTGAATTCGACACAGTATTTGCGCTCGGAGTCGCTTCGAGGCATAAGCTCAGTGAGGAGCCGCTTGTCGTGCGCAAAGCAACGCCGCAGCTCACCCATTTTGATTTGAACGATCCCGCCTGCTTAGAGTCGATTGCGGAGCTCGATGCTGAGAAGCTGCGCCATTTTTATGTGGCGCTAACCCGCGCCAAACGGCAGCTTTACGTGCCAGTGGTGATTGATCTGACACAAGCCCCCATCGAGCTGGGTTCAGCCTCCGCGGCGGAGCTGTTTTTTAGTCGCGCTATCTCTCAAGAGGTGCTCGATCGGCTGAGTTTGGAAAACGTGCTCAAGCCTCTCTGCGCTGGCACGTCGACGAGCTATTCTGTTGTTGATTCAACAGAAATGCCCCGCGCTGTGGCGCAAGCTTGCATGGATCAGCCTTTGACCCCACCTGCCCCTTTTCACGCTGGCGGCCCTGCGCAATCGCTGCTGTCGTTCACAGCTCTGACGAAGCGCACTGGTGATTTTGAGGAGAGCCCCTTAGAGGTTCCTATAGAGGTTCCCGAAGGGCTTTCAGCTCATACCCTGCCGCTGGGCGCTGAAACGGGGATCATGATCCACACGCTTTTCGAGAGGATCTTCAAGTTTAGTTGGCACAATCCTCTTGATCGGGAACAGATTGAAACCCTGGTAACTAAAGAGGTGCAGCTCACCCATTTCGCCTCCTGGGAGCAAGTAGTTGTCGATTTATTGCTCGCGATTCTCACGCAGCCCTTTTCAGGTTTTCGCTTATGCGATATTCCCAAAGACCAGCTCGCGCAAGAGGTGGAATTCCTCTTTCCAGCATCTCTGGGCATGGTTAAAGGTTTTGCCGATCTGCTCTTTATTTACGATAATCGCTACTACTTGCTCGACTGGAAGACCAATTTTTTAGGTCCGACAGATGCGCATTACACCGATGCTGCGATCCAAGAAGCGATGGTGCATCACCAATACTTTTTACAAGCCTCGATCTACACCGCTGCGCTCAAACGCTATGTAAAGCTGTTTGACAAACGCCCCTTCGAAGAGTGCTTTGGCGGAGCTGTCTATGCTTTTGTAAGAGGAAAGCGGTTCTTTCATTTTATCCCTGAGGAGTTTACATGCTAAGCACTTGCGTGGAGAAAGGCCTGCTGGTGCCACTCGACCTCTACTTTGCCCGCAGGATGCTCAAGCAGGGCAGCGAGGCTCAGCACGCCTTATTAGCTGTTCTCATGGCCTGTGCGCGGCAAGGGCATCTTTGCCTCCCCTTGGATACGCTTGAAGAACTACTTAGCGCTATGAATGGTTCTATCGAATGCGATCTTTCCGCTCTGGCAAAGCTTGTGCGGCAAGGTGCTGATCCGCTGCCAGAAACCCCAGTGCTTGTGGAGCAGTCTGGTTGCTTTTACTTACAAAGGTTTTGGCAGATAGAGACGCAAATTGTAGAGAGGATTCAAAAACTACTCCAGACATCGCCAAAGCTGACCTTGCCAGCTTTACAAATGCCAGGAAGCCTCAACTCGGCGCAGCAAAATGCCCTTGCGCAAGCTTGGACCCACGCCCTTTCCCTCCTCTGTGGAGGTCCTGGCACGGGAAAAACCTACACGGCGGCAGCGCTCGTCAAAGCTGTGCTCGACTCGCATTCCCAGGCGCGCATCATCGTCGCGGCACCGACGGGAAAAGCTGTTGCGCAAATCGAAGCCTATCTTAAGCGTGTTCTACCAGCGGAGGCGAATTTGAGGGCAGCGACTCTGCACGCGCTTCTCGAGCTAAAAGGAGAAGACGACATGGAGCGCGAGCCCAAACCGATCTTCGCCGATCTCATCCTTGTCGATGAATCCTCCATGATCGATGCTGAGCTCTTTACCCATTTCTTGCAGGCTGTGGTCCCAGGAACGCGCCTTGTTTTGATTGGAGATCCCGATCAACTTCCTCCCATCGAGATGGGCTCAGTCTTCGGCGATCTGACCCATGCCAACCTCCCAATGACAGAGCTCGCAGAGTCGCTCCGCTCCGACCGTTTAGAGATCCATGCCATGGCTGCTGCGATCCGCACTGGTCAGCTCGCGGATGTGCTGACCAGTTCAAAACACGTACAATGGCTCGACTGGAGTTTAGAGGGAAGGCCCGCCAAATTCTATGCCCAGCTTCTCAGTGTGGTTCAGGATCGTTTCACCTCGGGATTTGACCAGGAGCCCCAGCCCTACCTGCTCATGTGCTCTCTCGATCATTTTCGCTTGCTCTCGTGCATGCGACGCGGGCCTTACGGTGTCGATGCCGTGAACACCTATCTGATGCAAAAATTGCTCGAAGCCTGTGCACAGTCACCTTGGTGGGTGGCTCCGATCCTCATCACGCGCAACCACCGCGAGACCGATCTCTTCAACGGTGAAAGCGGCTTTTTGATTCGCAAGCAAACGAGCAGCACAAGATTTGAAGACTACGCCCTTTTTGCCGATCGCAAAGAGCCTGGCGCTTATAGAAAGATTCCAGCAGGAGCGCTGCCGGCTTTTGAGTATAGTTACTGTCTCTCAGTGCATAAAAGCCAGGGAAGTGAATACGACGATGTGCTCGTGCTCGTCCCTCCAGGAACAGAGGTGTTTGGACGAGAGGTGCTCTACACAGCGGTCACCCGCGCGCGCAAAGCCCTGCTGATGGCCGGCTCTTCCAAAACCGTTGAGCGCACGCTGCAGCACACATCGCAAAGACGCTCCCGCATTGTGGAGCGCCTAAAGAATGGCGTGGATTAAGTCGGTTGTGTCGTGGGTGCGCCGAACCTGCCAGTGATAGCATGTGTATCTGGCTGACCCCACATTCCGTACCGCTCATCAGAGCTATACCGGACTCTGTTGAGAGGTGAAGATTTATGCGATGAGGTTTTGCCGGTCGAAGCGATATGGAGGCCGAGGCAAACTTGAGGATAAGTTGGCGAGGCCGAATATCGCTTCTAGCGGCAAAAGATCCGGCAGAAATCTTTACAAATCAATGGAGTCTGGTATATCTAGTAAAGTTCTCAATACGGCTTTTGTAAAGCTGTTTGACAGACTTCATTGAGGAAATGGTAAATTTCTTCTTTAATCTCTCGGGAAGAGCCTGTGTAGTGGTTGCAGAAGATGCAAAAGATCAGCTCGCGACCTGAAGGGAGGGTCAAATAACCGCCCATGTTGAAATTGTTGCTCATCGAGCCGTCTTTGGCGCGGAGACGCGTTTTAGAGAGCTTGGGAAAGCCTTTTAAGGTCCCAGAACACCCTGCCTCTGGGAAAGAGTCGTAAACAGCTGCATATAGCGGCGATTTACGAATGAGGCTGAGTAAAACGGCGTAACCGCGAGGTGTGATCAGATTATTGCGTGCCAGACCCGCGCCATCTTTCACAAGCGCTGGGATACCAAGGTCCTTTAAATATTTTTCTATTTGGCTCCTAGCGCGCTGAGCGGTGCCTGCGCCAAGTGCTTTGAAGAGATGTTCCGCGTCGATGTTGATGCTGTGTGCATTCATCTCGCGAAGAAGATCGCCTAGCGGAGCTGATCTGTGCTGATACAAACTCTTGCGCGGCAGGTTCTCTACGTGTTTCGTGCGGATCATTTCGATCCCTTGCGCTGGCATGATGTGCTGGGATAGGTGTTTGGCGCAGAAGAGCGCGGGATCGGGTATAGCGGCTTTAATGGTGAAGATTGGCGCGTCGATGGGGATAGTGCCGCGGTAGAACTGCACGGGGGAATACTCAGAGCCAAAGACATAGGCTTGATCTCCCGAGCCGGCGGGACCCGTGGTCACCTCGTTGTAAATGGTGAGGTGGGGCATGGGCGGATCTGTTTTTACAACGATTGCAGGATCTCCCACATGAGCTCCGGGCTGAAAGGTGATCCGATAGAGGTTGCGGTTGATCGTGAGGGCAGACGCGCCGGCGCCAAAATAATTGCCTAGATCCTCAAAGAGCCAGTAAGGGGATGCGAGCGCGGTTTCAAAACAACTGGTGTCGACGATGATCTTCCCGTCAAGCTGCTTGATCCCGGCATGCTCGAGCGCTTCTTGCCATTTTGAAAAAATATCGAGCGAAAGCGTTGGATCTCCACCGCCGCGGATCCACAGATTGCCATGCAGTATGCCCTGCTCAATTGTTCCATCGTATTCTAAATCGGTTTGAAAGCGGTAGTCGTCGCCCAGCATAGCGATTGCGGCGGCGCTGGAGACGATCTTTTGCAGCGAAGCTGGGATGAAGTACTGATCGGCGTTAGAGGTATAAAGCTCCTGGCCGGTCTCTGGGTCGATCACTAAGATGCCGATGTGTGCTCTTTTAAAAGCTTCGGTACTAGTGAAATACTCTTGCGCGGTCAGCTGGAGAGTAAAGAAGAGCAAGAGAAGAAAAAATTTGAATTTCACGCGGGGCACTACCTGTTTCAAGTTAAGGTAGTCTATGGAAGAAATTTGGGAAAGGGTTGCCCCCTTCCCAAGATTAAAAAATTATTTAGCGAGAGCGCTTAGTTGAGATTTGACGCGGTTGGCTTTGTTGCTTTTAACAATCCCTTTCTTCACGCCTTTATCGATCAAGCTGTAGACTTCATTCAGCTTCGCTTTGACATCAGCGCCTTTCTTCTGCGCTGCGCTTTCTTTAAAAGAGCGGATCAGAGTTTGCGCGCGGGCTTTAAAAGAGCGGTTGCTTAAGTTGCGTTTCGCTCCTTGAAGATCTCGCTTTTTGGCAGTAGGGCGCTTCACCTTAGCGGCTTTCTCTTCAGGTTTCTTTGCATCATTGGCCATATAAAAAATTTCCTTTGCGACACTTTTTAGATGGAATGTAATATACCTCAAGTTAGATAATTCGTCAAAATTGAATATATTTTATTTATGGATAAGCTACAAAAACTCTGGATCGCCCTCTTAGTCCTCTCAGGAATCATTGCTTCATGGTTTTTGGGTAGGGGCGTGAGCGCATGGTGGGATTTTGCCAGCCTTAACGTGCAGATTCCCGCACAGATCCTTAGCTGGGAAGTGAAAGAGGTTAAAACTTCAGAGTACGTTTTGCTTGCCCACTACCGCTACTCCGTCGATGGACAAGACTACATAGGTCGTACCCAATTCCGCTCCAACATGTATCTCAATCCCTACTCTGCAGAGCACCAGGTTAAGCACTGGAAGGATAAGAACTGGGTCGTTTGGTGTTCTAAGAAAAGTCCAGAGCTTTCCTCTCTGGAAAGATCGCTGCCCAAAAAGGAATCTTTGGAGGTGATCTTGACCACAGGGGTTTTCTGCTATTTCTTCTTCGCGCGCCGCTTCTTTTGGCAATTCAAAATACTTCAGAAGGCCGCTCAGAAGTTCTCTTAGAGGCGGAGTCAATTGCACACTCTTCGAGGCTTAAAATCCCTACCCTCTCAGGTAGATGTGCCTTCTGTAATGTGGTTCAAAATCTTCGATTTACCGCGATGTTGAGCGTTGCAGCAGATTGCGAAAGAGGCGCAGATAGCCTTGCTTGAAGATCTCTTTCCACTTCCAACTGCGCTTCTCTATGGCGGTGCATTCTATCCGTTCTTCTAACTCTTTCCATTTGCTCAGAAAAGGGAGCTCTTTCCTTGCTATTTTGGACAAGAGGTCTCCTTGCGTGGCGTGGTGCCAGATTTGCGCCCGGCCAGCTAGCGAATGGGGTAGAGGCGTAGGAAAGGAAACGGGTGTAGGAATGAGCTGAGTGGGGTTGATCCGCGTCGGAGGGCTTTTAAAGAGGCGAAGATGCCCCTTAATAATCTCGAACTGATCGTAGAAGGCGCCTTTGCCCTCTTTGCTCATGTTGGTGAAGTAACATGTTTGCTGGCGCAAGTGCATTTCAGCGGCACTCACGCGGCGCATGTTAAAGCGTTTATCGTGCAGGATCCAGACCACTTCGAAGCCGTAGGCTTGATAGTCCTTCACGCGCTGCTTAACCTCATCAAGGCTGATGGGGGAACACTGGATCTCGAAAATGATTTTTCGGGCTTCCCAAGCCACATCTGCGATGCGATTGATCGAGGAGAAGATCCTTTCAATCTGCCCTTCTCCTGCTGGAAGGGCGTTCAAAATGGCAAGCTGGGCCTGAAGGTGTTCTTCCGATTTGAGGTGTTGTCGGCAGGGGCGTGTAGGGTTCAGATGGTAGAAGTGGGGCTTGCGATGGGGCCCGCTGCGTAGGCGCACGGTAGTGCGGCACTCCGGGCAGAGATAGTCTTTGCCTTTAAAAGCTTTTGGGGCACTGACGATTTGATTTTCTAACAGGGCTAGCCAGGAAACCATAACATAGTTGTTGAGAGCTGGAAAAATGCAAAAAAGGGCCCTTTCTCAGTTCAAGATGAAATGAGTCCCGGTTTCCTGTATAGCCAATTCTTGAATTAAGTGGTCCAGAAATTCGCAGAAAACTACGCGGCTCGCCCAACTTTTTATGCCCAAGCTCCGACTTTCTCTGTCAAAATTTACCAATTTTGTGTAAGTTTAACTTCACAATACCTAAAATCACCTGGGAGACTTTTTCTCGAGATAAACTATTAACCCGAGCCCCAAATAGGTGACAAAATGCGCTGCGAGGCAAAGCCAGATTGATTCTCGCGAGGAATAACATTCTTGAATACGAAGGATTCCGAGCGAGAATCGATATAGCGAAGCCACAGCAAGTAGGTTGTCACCTATTTGGGGCTCGGGGTAATAAGCTCTGCTGAGAGGTAACCATTTCAGTCGAGCTCGGTATAAAATTTCGAGCACGGGAAAGCATGGCAAAAACATCATTTAGTACTGCATTCAGTCAACAGCACCAACAGAAGATCGAAGAGCTTGTCGCAATTGCGAAGGAGCAGGGCTACATCACGTATGAGGAGATTAACGAAATTCTCCCAATGACGTTTGATTCGCCCGAACAGATCGATCAAGTGCTCATCTTTTTAAGCGGGATGGATATTCAGGTCCTCAACCAGGCCGAGGTTGAAAGGCAGAAAGAGCGCAAAAAAGAAGCCAAAGAGCTCGAGGGGATCACCAAGAAAACGGAAGGAACCTCCGACGATCCTGTGCGCATGTACCTCAAAGAGATGGGTTCTGTCCCGCTGCTCACACGTGAAGAGGAAGTGGAGATTTCTAAGCGCATTGAAAAGGCGCAGATCCAGATTGAAAAGATCATCATGCGCTTCCGCTATTCCACGCGTGAGGCGATCTCGATTGCTAACTACTTGATCACATCCAAAGAGCGCTTCGACAAGATCATCGCTGAAAAAGAGGTGCAAGATAAAAACGCTTACGTTGCGATGCTGCCTAAGCTCTGCACGCTGCTGAAAAAAGAGGACGATAATCTCGAAAAACTCTTATTCCAGCTCTTTGATCCCGAAGGGAAAAAAGTCGACAAAGTCAAGATTGCTGAAGAGATTGAAAAATGCCGCATTCGCACCCAGGCTTATTTGCGCCGCGTGCATTGCCGTCACAACATCATCGAGGACTTTGGCGAGGTTATCTTAAACGCCTACGAGCGCTTCCTGATCCTGGAAAAGGAGATGCAAGAGCTCGCGCCACGCGCAGAGAAGAACAAATTTGCCGCCGCTAAACTTGCCGCTGTGAGGCGCAAGCTCAGAAAGCGGGAGCTAGCGGCAGGGCGCACGATCGATGAGTTTAAAAAAGATGTCCGCATGCTCCAGCGTTGGATGGACAAGAGTCAAGAAGCCAAACGCGAGATGGTGGAGTCGAACTTACGCCTCGTGATTTCGATCGCCAAGAAGTACACCAACCGCGGCCTTTCCTTCCTCGATTTGATCCAAGAAGGGAACATGGGCCTGATGAAGGCGGTTGAAAAATTTGAGTATCGCCGCGGTTACAAGTTTTCTACATATGCCACATGGTGGATTCGTCAAGCGGTGACGCGCGCGATCGCAGACCAAGCGCGTACCATCCGTATCCCTGTGCACATGATCGAGACGATCAACAAGGTCTTGCGCGGAGCGAAAAAGCTCATGATGGAGACAGGCCGTGAGCCGACGCCAGAAGAGCTGGCACACGAGCTGGGCCTCACACCTGAGCGCGTGCGCGAAATCTACAAAATCGCGCAGCATCCGATCTCGCTGCAAGCAGAGGTTGGCGATGGTGGCGAGAGTCAATTCGGCGATTTCCTCGAAGACACAGCGATCGAATCCCCTGCGGAAGCAACTGGTTATGCCATCTTGAAAGATAAGATGAACGAAGTGCTAGCGACGCTGACCGATCGCGAGCGCACCGTTTTGATCGAACGCTTTGGACTGCTCGACGGTAAGCCCAAAACGCTTGAAGAGGTGGGCGTACGCTTTAAAGTCACGCGTGAGCGTGTGCGGCAGATCGAAGCGAAAGCGCTGCGAAAAATGCGCCATCCAACGCGCGCGAAACAATTGCAGGCCTTTTTAGACCTCCTTGAAGAAGAATGATCTCTTGATATACCGACTCAGTATAAGTTGATGAGGCCGAATAATCGCTTCTAGTGGCAAAAGATCGAGCAGAAATGTTTACAAATTAACCGAGCCCGGTATAGGTTCCTGTGTCAAAACAACTCGAAGAGCTGCTCACTCTTGTTTTTGCCAAAACAGGCTTGCTCAGTCGCTCTTTAGAAGGGTTTGAGGAGCGTCACGAGCAACGCGCCATGACGCGCCAGATCCTCGAGGCTTATCACGAAGACCGCATCGCGCTGATCGAAGCTGGCACAGGCACCGGCAAAAGCTTTGCCTATCTCATCCCAGCGCTCTTTTGGGCAGCCAAGCACCAAGAAAAGACCGTCATCTCCACACACACGATTGCACTGCAAGAGCAGCTACTCAAAAACGACATCCCCTTTTTGGCTAGCACCCTGGATATCGATGTGAAGGTATCGCTTGTGAAAGGGATGGGTAACTACGTCTGTTTGCGCAAACTAAAAGAGCTGCAAACAGAACCGCTGCTCGTGCAGCTCGATGAAGCGCGCGAAGTGCAAGCGATCGACAGCTGGTCTGACCGCACCCAAGATGGGTCCCGCTCTGATCTCCCTTTTCCTGTCTCACCCCAAACGTGGGAAAAAGTTGCGGCGGAAGGGGATAACTGCACGCATGTGCAATGTCCCCATTTCAAGCAGTGTTTCTTTTTCAAAGCGCGCAAAGAAGCCATCGATTCACAAATTCTGATCGTCAACCACCATTTACTCTTCTCTGATGTGCAAGCGCGTAAGGACAAAAAAGATTCGATTTTGCCAGCATTTGAGCGCCTAGTGCTCGACGAGGCTCACCATGTCGAGCAGGTGGCCCTAGAAAGTTTTGCAGGGCGCATCGACCGCTTAAACCTCATTCGCACGCTCGGAAAACTCTGCTCAGACACCCACCCAGAAAAAAGCCGCCTCTTTTTACTGCGCCGCGATCTTTTAACCCTCGCGCACATCTCTCCGCAATTGATCCGCAAGATCGAGATCGATCTGCCCGCTGAAAAGCGGCGCTGCGGTGATGCGCTTGAAAATGCCTTTGCAGCGGTGCTCGAATTTTTAGACGCCATCTCCAAGCAGCAGCCAGGCAAAGAGGTCAAATGGCGTCTGACTCCAGCTCTCTTAACTCATCCCCTTTGGAAAGAGCGCGTGATACCCACTCTCAAGACGCTAGCAGACCTGCTCAAAGATTTCTCCATCTCGCTTTTTCCACTGCAGCCCGAACTCGAAGCGCTCAAAACCACGCCCATCGCGGATAAATTGAGCAACCACGCTGTCGAGCTCCAAGCTCTCACAAACAGGATTGAAGAAGCTTCCCAGTTCCTCCACCGCTTTCTAGAAGGGGAAGAGCTTGAAAAGCGCGTGCGCTGGATCGAAGCTAGCCGCACCAATATCGCCATCTACGATGCCGCGCTCGACGTCTCGCAATTCTGCAAGGAAGCGCTCTTCTCCCCCTTGCGCACCTCGGTGCTTTGCAGCGCCACGCTGGCGACAGCGCGTGAGTTCTCTTTTGCTAAAGAGCGGCTAGGTCTAGGCACTTTCAAAACCACTGAAAACGTTTACGATTCTCCTTTTGATTACGCCCAGAGATCTCTCTTCCTCGTGCCACTCGACCTGCCTGCACCTCAGGATGTCGCTTTTCTCCCAGCCGCCGTCGACTTGATCGAGCGCGCCATCACCGCCAGTGAAGGCAGTGCTTTTCTGCTCTTCACCTCCTACGATATGCTCCACAAATGCTACGAGAAGCTGCGCACACAAAAGATCGCTGAGAAATACTCCTTTCTCAAACAAGGCGACTTTCCTCGCCACATGCTCCTAGAGCAATTTAAGCGTGAAAAAGGCAGTGTGCTCTTTGCGACCGATTCATTCTGGGAAGGAGTGGATGTGCCCGGCGAAGCCCTACGCCTTGTCGTGATCGCTAAATTGCCTTTCTCCGTGCCGACAGAGCCACTCTATCAAGCCTACACCGATGCTTTAGAAAAAGAAGGCAAAGATGCCTTCATGGACTACTCCGTGCCGCAAGCCGTCATTAAATTCAAACAGGGCTTTGGCCGCCTGCTACGCAAAAGCACCGATCGCGGCTGCATCCTCTGCCTCGACAATCGCATCGTCAAAAAGAACTACGGCAAGATCTTCCTAGGCAGCCTGCCGCCCGCCGCCACCTGCTTTGCCCCCACCGAAAAAGTCCTAGCCGAAATGCGCGCCTTCTACATCCGCACAAAACCCACCTAAGCGAGAGGGTTGGGTTTTTGGTTTTTTTGTTGGTGAGAGCTTGAGACTGCTTCTTTAGACTGTCGGGACAAGCGCTGCGCCATGTCCCCGCTGCCCTTCATTGAGCCTCATTTCGCTTCGCCAAATCGCGTGCTCGTCGGGGGGCCGTGCGCAGCACTAACCCCCTTACGCCCCACCCTGTAGGCCTTTCATCAGTCGCACACTTTTCAACTCAATTCTCACTCCTAGCTCCTTCTGAAAAGCCTATCGGTGCGGGCGCTCCTGTGCTTCGATTTTGCTTTGCGCTCTGAGGCCGCGGGCTACCATGAGCACAGATACCCTACGGTAGCTGTGTCGCATGGCAGAGCCATGCAAGGAAGCAGCCCCAATCCTGCGGTTGGGGCAAAAGGCAGACTTCGTCTCGATGCTACACTTTGTGCCAGGTGTCCTCCTGACACAAAGTGTAAACGATGTTCCGCAACGCTTGTTCTAACTTCAGTAGGGGCAAATCGATATGCTCCTAAGCGCTCTGCAACAAGGGGTCCCCAACCGCAGGATTGGGGCTGTTCCCCAAATTGGCTCTGCGACATGACGCGAGAAGGGGCCCCGTACGAGACGAAGTCCGCGGGGAGGTGAGCGCACGAGCAGCCGATGGCCTCAGAGCGCAAAGCAAAATCGAAGCACAGGAGCGCCCGCACCGATAGGCATTTCAGAAGGAGCTAGTGAGTGTTGAATTGAAAAGTTTGCGACTGATGAAAGGCCTACAGGGTGGGGCACGAGGGGGTGTACTGTGTACCCCCCTCCGACGAGCACGCGATTTGGCGAAGCGAAATGAGGCTCAACCAAGGGCAGCGGGGACATGGCGCAGCGCTTGTCCCGACTGTCTCAAGCAGCGGTCTCAAGCTCTTAGAAACAAAAAACCAAAAGAAAAACTTAAATCACATTTTGGCTTAATGGGGGATGAGGAGGACGTGGATCATGAGGTCGGTGGTGAAATGCGCGAGGGCGGCGGCCCAAAAGCCGTTGGTGCAGTAGAGCCAGCCGAAAAGTAAGCCTGGGATGCCATTGAGGAGGAATAAGCGAAACACTTCAAATCCCGATAGGGAGGCTAGGCGCATTCCTGTCATCAAATGACCTGCGCTAAAGACGATGGCAGCCAGGATGATGGCGGTCCAGATCAAGCTCATACGGTTGCGTTTGCGATTCTTAAATAGTTTGTTCAAGGCCAGATAGACAAGGCTTAAGAAAAATAGCCGCATCAACACTTCTTCGTTGATCCCGCCGTAAATAGATGCTAATGCTCCGGCCCAAGCTGGTGGCTGCATCGCGCTGAGTACAGAATTGGGAAAAATGATTTTCTCAAACATGAAGAGGAGCAGGCCTAGAAAGACTCCTGCGAGCAGGCCTGGGTACACGATCCTTCCCATGATAGGTTTAGAGGCAAAAGGCTGTAGATCGACTTTGCGTAAAACCCAGTAGCTCAGCAAGCAGACAATCCCCCACAAAATGGGTCCTTGAATAGCGCTTGAGAGGATCAGTTTACCGCTTGAAACTTCCTTAGGGATGAGCCCGAGCGCCATCAGATAAGGCACGAGCGCTAATTGTCCGATGATACAAAAGATCCAAAGAACGATGAGACGTCGCTTGGTAGCCATAGAGTTCTCCCTTTCTTGCCACCATAGCAAATTTATTTTTTAATGTAGAGGCAGTTACAAAACTGAAGCGGCAGCGGAAAATCGAAGATTTTGAACCTCATTGCCGTAGGACAGGTGCGGGCGCAGATGGGGCTCGAAAGGACGTTTTACGCGTCGAGCACTGCGATGCTGATAAACACCTGATGTAGGAGGTTTTGACACTCTGGAGTGAAGTTTGTGTGTCAACAGCCACTTAAAATAGCCCGCAAATAGGGTGGTTATGGAGCGTAGCGGTCTCGAACCGCTGACCTCAACAATGCCATTGTTGCGCTCTACCAGCTGAGCTAACGCCCCAAAAAGAAACGCGAAATTTTAAGAAAAGCCCTGTGAATTTGCAAGGGCTATCTTGAGCAATGATTATAGGTGGGCAGCGCGATGGTTTAACCAGATGTCGTAAAACGCTTGTTTTCCCTCGGCTTGGGCCTTGGCCATGAGTCTTTCGACTCTGTCTTTTATTCGCCAGTATTCTAAGGAGACCCAGGCAAAATGGCCTGATGAGCTGAGTACGCGCTCAAAGCACTGTACGTTTCCTGATTGGAACGCGGCTTCTAGGGCATCATAACACTTATCCTCAGAGATCGTAGTTTTCCCGTATTTTTTATGAGTGACAGGATCGATGTTAGGGCAGGGATTGGTCTCTGAAAGAATATGTGTCACTATGCTAGGGTGCCCATTCCGGCAAGCTGTGATCAAAGCTTCTTCAGCGCTGCGGCTAAGGAGAGGCCAGATTCCCACCTTTTGTACAAGGGCCAGCTCGCCTATCTCAGCGCCCGCTAATAACAGCGCTCGTTTTCCTGCAAAAGTTGAAGCATCAAGTAACATACTGACAACAACTTCAACGTAGCGGGCTAATGGATCCTGGGTTGTCCTGAAGATAGCTTCAATTTGGCGTGCTGGTTGTTGGTAGAGAGCCGCAGTGTCAGGCGAGTCTAGTTCGTGTGCGATGGCTTGATCAATGACATGAGAGTAAATGGCGCGTACTGCTTTTGTGGCGCGTGCGAGCGTTTCTGGGGAAATTTCTGTGAAACCCCAACTGGGGGCCATAGCGATGAGCTCAGGCGATCCAATTTCGGCGCCGGCAACGAGCATCACAGCTTCGCCGCGCTTGTAGAGGTCGCGCTGCATGATCACAGCGATCGCACGATGGTATCTTTCGACGGGATCAGATGTTGCAGCCAAGATGTCCTGAATTTTTACGACACCATCTTGATAGATTTTTGCAAATTGGGGGTTGATCCCTTGTGCATAGGTGATGGCTAGATCGATGACGCGCGAGTAGATAGCACGTAGTGCCTGGGTGGCCTGCGGGGCACTGATGGGATGAGCGGCATTTGTTGTAGAAGCTGCTGGGGATACTGCTGCCGTGAATGATGAACCTTTGGTTTTAGAAGAGATATTATAAAAAACGTATACATTTTGCATATAAAATTATTAAAAACATAATAATGCGTTTTTTAAAATTGCGGGTAGTGCTGTAAGAAGGGTGTGAATTAAAAAATCTTTTTACCAAAACGCCTTTGCCGCTAGAATCACACTCAACTGGTTGCAAGGGAAAATATGCCATTTTTTGATCGCGTGCCACTCGCACCGCCAGACCCCATTCTTGGGTTAACCGCTTCGTTCAATGCAGATGCGCGCCCGGGGAAAGTGAATTTGGGCGTGGGCCTCTACAAGGATGAAGAGCTGCGCACGCCTATCCTCCAATCTGTCAAAATGGCTGAAGCGGCGCTTCTCAAGAATGAGACGCACAAGGAGTACCTGCCGATCGATGGGGACCCTGAATTGATCGTGCAAATAGGTGGGTTGATTTTTGGCGAGAAGCTGTGGAAGAGCGCACATGCGCGGATTGCGGGATTTCAAGCAGTGGGTGGTACGGGTGGGCTTAAGCTTGGCGGCACGTTTCTCAAAGAGGAAGCGGAGGCTCCGGTGTATATCCCGGTGCCGACTTGGCCCAATCACCGCGGCGTTTTCTTAAGTTGCGGGCTCAAAGTAGAGCCTTATCCATACTATGATACGCATCGCCACGAGTTGGTTTACAATGAGATGGTGGCGTTCTTGGGTGGACTTGCTGAGGGCAGCGTGGTGGTGTTACACGCATGTTGCCACAACCCTACAGGGTGCGATCCTACTGAGCAGCAGTGGCGAGAATTGGCAGAGCTTTTTGCGCAAAAAAAGCTGCTTCCTTTTTTCGATTGCGCTTATCAGGGGTTGGGCCGGGGCCTCGTTGAGGATGTGCAGGGTCTACAAATCTTCATGGAAAAGGGGTTGGAGCTGCTGGTGAGTTTCTCGGCGGCTAAGAACTTTTCGCTCTACGGCGAGCGTGTGGGTGCGTTTTATTGCGTATGCAACGACTCAGAAGCCGCCGTTAAGGTCAAAAGCCGCGTGAAGCAGATGATTCGTACCAATTATTCTAATCCACCGCTGCACGGCGCTAAAATTGTGGCTCTGATTTTAAGCGATCCAATCCTTAAAAAATTGTGGGAAGAGGAGCTCTTAAGCATGCGTACGCGTATTAATCGCATGCGAGGAGAGTTTTCAGACTTGCTCGGGCGCCAGTCTAAAAAGCGGGTGTTTAGCCATATTAGCGCAGGACTGGGGATGTTTTGTTTCACCGGTTTGAATCAGGTGGAAGTGGAGCAAATCACCTCAGAGTACGGCATCTACATGACCGGAGATGGGCGAATCAACCTATGCGGATTAAATCGCAATAACATAGACTATGTGGCAAACGCGATTGTCACAATCACGGGTTAAGGTTTATGCGGCGCATCTCTTATCGTCCCTACATTTTCCTCTTCTTATTCTTTCTAGCTGTGTTGAGCCTGCCCAAAAGCGCGACAGATGGGCTTAGATCGATGGCCGTTGCTTCTCTTGCGCCTTGCTGGAGAAGTATGAACTATCTCAAGGAGAAATCGCTGCTTCTAACCTCTTGGCCAATGGCTATGCCGCAGGAAAAGGATTTAGAACTTTTAGCTGAACTGGAGGAGTTAAGACAAGAGAATCACTTGCTGCACTCCCAAATGGACAATGTGCGCGACTGGTTGCTATCAGAGGATCGCCTCGGAGAGCAATACGAGCGGCTCAAAACTCTAGTTGGTCAAGAAAAAAAGGCGGGCGATGGCAAAGACTTTTTACGCAGGCGCAGCGGAGAGCTTTGCAGGGCATTAGAGCGGCAGCTGCAAGCGCTGCCAGCGCAGGTGATCTTCCGCGAACCGATCTCGTGGAGCAGTAGCGTTTGGATCAACGTGGGTGAGCGGGATAATCAGGCGCTTGGCCGCACAATTGTAGCTAAAAACAGCCCAGTGTTGATGGGAACATCGATTGTGGGTGTGGTGGAGTATGTGGGAAATTCCCGGGCGCGTGTTCGACTCATCACTGATGCGCATTTATCCCCTTCTGTGCGCGCAGTGCGCGGACGAGAGCAAAATCGCTTTGTGACGGAACATCTGGATGCCTTGCAATTTGCGCTGCAGATGCGCGGCGATCTTTTTAACTCGCAGCAGGCGGCGGTCCACCTTTTTGCGCAGCTCGCTGAGATGCGCAAAAAGCTTGGGGAGCAAGATGGGGAGCAATATCTCGCTAAAGGGGAGATTTGCGGCACAAGTTTTCCTCTGTGGCGCTCGCGCAGCCAAGTGCTCAAAGGGGCAGGATTTAATTACGACATCGCTGATCGCGAGGGGCCCGCGCGTGATTTGCGTACAGGCGAGGTGTTTCAGCGCACGTGGAAAGGGCAGGCAGCGCCTCTTCTGCGCGCAGGAGATTTACTCGTCACAACGGGGCTTGATGGGGTGTTTCCAGCAGGATTTCGCGTGGCTGTGGTCTCGCATGTTTCGATGCTGAAAGAGGGCTCATCTTCTTACGAAATTGAAGCTGTGCCAACGGCAGGCGATCTCAACACCCTCTCGAGGGTGACGGTGCTCCCTCCATTAGCTGATTAAAAATCTCCAATCGCAGCACATTCAAATCTTTTTCCGAGCCAAAGGCGTACTGGTAGGTTTGACGGCGTGCTTCAGCGTATTGTTCAGCCTGAGCCACGCGTCTAGGCAGCCCGTGCAATTGTGTTGTAGAGAGGGTTTCTCCACATGCAGTCAGAGGGCTGCGGTAGGAGGATGTAGGATGGGTTTCTTGCAGAAAAAACAAGGGACGGTCGAAGGCGAGAAAGTCGTAGCCAATCGATGAAAAGTCGCCGAGATAGACATCTGAGCGGTTTAAGAGGGGATAGATCGCTGGAAAGTCATCCACAAAAAGCACTGAGGGGTGATTTTCAAAGCGGCTCATTGCGTAAAACACTTGTGCAGGATGGTCTTCGATGAGGAAAGGATGCAATTTAATCAGCACGTTAAAGTTGTGGCTGAGCAGTTCGACCCACTCCTCGACGTTACTGAAAAACGAGGAGGCATTTTCCCTGTCTTGCCAGGTAGGCGCGTAAAAAAGAATCGATTTTCTCTCATTAAAACGACAAAAGACGCGCGTTTCAGCAAGCGCATCGTAAAATTCCTGGTGTTTGCGGTAATAGAGTAGGCGGTAGTTGCCTGTAGCGACGATGTGGGCGATGTGATGGATCGCGCCGTTGAACTTCAAAAGATCGTGCAGATGGTCTCCATAGACAAGCGAAAGGTCTTGCTTGGTATGGTCTTGCAGGGAATGCCCTTTGTCAGAATTGCCATGAGGACAAAAGACAAAGCGCATCTTCTTGTGGTGCAGGAGCTCCAGGAATGGCGAGAGCTCGGCTTGCCAGAATTTTCCCGACTCGAAGATCGCGTCGTAATGCTCTGCAAGATGGGCGAATGAGAGGTCGCGCATCTCAGCTAGTTGAATGTTAAAGTCGGGGTAAAATTCACGCGCCAGCTTAAAGGTGTGCGCTTCAGTCACAATGAGCGGGATGTTCAGCACAGAGCTGAGCACGCCAAGGTGATCGAGATGGGTAGCTGGGCCTGTGAGGATCGCAACTTTGCGCATGAGCCTATCTCACTATTTTAAAACGTTGATTTTTGAGGGATTTTTTCACAGATTTCAGAGTCGCTTCGCAGGACATACTTGAATAAGTAGGCCAAGAAGAGGCTCTGGAAGATGTGGAAAAAGACACAAAAAGCATGCTTTTCAAATAGTGTGATAGGCTCATAAGTCCTAAAAAAATTGAATCTCTTCATCTGGGAACATTTGAAAAGTGTGCTCGATCTCTTGGCGCACCTCTTCTAAACTCTTCTGCTTGCCAAAAGCGTAGCGATACACCTCTTGCCTGATCTCAGAAAAATCGCGCAGTTCGTATTGAAAAAAGTGGTGAATGCGTTGAAATATTTGCGCGAAATCATCCTTTTGAATTTGCACGCCGCAGCGAAAGAGGTAGAGACCAAGATCGGCGTTTGCATCACGCGCGTTTTGATTGAGAAAGAACATAGGGCGATTGAATGTGAGAAAATCGTATCCGATCGATGACATATCGCCGATGTAGAAATCGCAGGCGTTTAAAAGAGGATACACGGGCGGAAATTGGGTGACAAAGAGCAGATGTTCAATATGGCTGTAGCGCTCGATTAGCTGATCGACCTCAATGTCGTGCTGTTCGACTAGGTTGGGGTGGAGTTTGATGATCAGATTATGCTCTTTGGGTAGCTTCTCAGCGAGGTGGGGTAGTGCTGCGAAGAAAGTGCCCGATTTTTCATAGTCTTGCCAAGTTGGCGCGTAGAGGATCGTGCGTTTAGCTGGAGGGAGCCTTCTTAGCAGCGTTTGGGCGAGGAGCCCATCATAGAATTCTTTATTCTGAAGGTAGTACTGGTAGCGATAGTTGGAAACAATCACATGTGCTTTCAGTTGATCGAAGACGTGTTTGCGCTGTAAAAAATCGATCATCTGTTTGCCGTAGACGAGGGCGATCTCCTCTTTTTTGAGCGCTTCCATGAAGTAAATGTTGTTGCCTTTGTCAGAGTTGCCGTGCGGGCACCAGATCGTGTGGATGCGTTTTTGCAGGAGCTTTTGCGCCATGAAAAAAACTTCATCGAACAAATCGCGTGGGATCGAATAAAAAATGATTTCGAAGTGGGTGACGATGTATTCAGAGATGTGCAAAGTGTCGACGAGACGGGTCTCCACCTGGGGATAGAATTTTTTTGCAAGCGCAGCTAATTCGTCGTCTGTGACAATGAGAGGCATCCCCATGAGTGCGCTCAAAGGTGCAAGATGGTCGAGATGGTGAAAATCCCGTCCGTAGATTAGCGCTGCGCATCTTTTATTCGCCGTCATGTCTCTTGAGAAAGGTTAAATCCTTCCCTATTTTTACCTATTTATCTGGATAGTCGCAATGGAAGCTTTTCGGCGGGCACGTGCTTGCCTTTGCAGGGCTATAGGTGGTGAGGCATGCGGATGGTCGTAGAGGTGTTGATTTTGGCTTTGCTGTCGGTGCATCTGTTCCGCTAAGGCGCTTTGTTGCTCTTTCAAGCTAATCACTTCTGGTGAAAGGGCGTCATCGGAGCCGTAAGTGGCGATCCGCTCTGAAGCAGTGGCCCTCTTTTGGCGCAGCTCATCGAGCCTCTCAGACAAGATCAGGCGTTGAGATTGCAAGATTTTTAAACTGCCCTCGTCCAAAAAGAGCATAGAGAGCTCCTCTTGGTGCATGTTAGCAAGAAGTTCGCGCATGAGATTGACCTCTTTCTCTAGAAGAGACTTGAGTTCGTCGTGGATTGCATTCCATTTTTCAGATTCCATATTCACGATCCGTATAGTTTATACCCGCAGGCAAAGTCTATGTTCATGCAAAAAGCGTGCCAAGTGTGTAAGCGCAAGACATTGAAGTAATTACAGAAAGCCGGTATTTTTGCCTATCGGCAAAATTTTCCCATCTGGATGAAATGAAGGCATTTCCTGTAGAAAAGCTCAGAGCCTGGTTTTTAAGGGAGCGCAGAGACCTTCCCTGGCGGCGCAACCGCTCCCCTTATTTTGTATGGCTCTCCGAGGTTATGCTTCAGCAGACGCAGGTCTCCGTAGTCATCGATTATTTTCAACGTTGGATAGTGCGTTTTCCCACCATGGCATCTCTAGCTAGGGCCTCGTGGGAAGAGGTCATCAAGATGTGGGAAGGGCTTGGCTACTATAGTCGGGCGCGCCGCCTGCATGCCGCCGCGCAAATTGTTTTGGAATGCCATGGAGGTGAATTGCCACCGCGGCGCGAAGACTTAGAGAAGATCCCAGGGCTGGGGCCCTACACCGTCGGGGCTATTTTGAACTTCGCCTTTCAGCAGAAAGCACCGGCGGTGGATGGCAACACCACGCGCGTGCTCACGCGCTATTTCGGAATCGCCGAGGATATAGCCAAAGTAGCGGTGCGAGAGCGCATTTGGACCCTGGCAGAGCAGCTTCTACCTGACAATCACCCTTGGGAGATCACGGAAGGGTTGATTGAGCTGGGCGCTTGCGTTTGCACTCCCAAACCTAAATGTGAACTGTGTCCTCTGCAGGGCGACTGTATCGCCTACCGAGAGGGCCTGCAGGCGAGTTTACCGCATAAAACCAAAGCCAGCGCTGTCACTCTCTTAGAGCGGGAAGTGTTGATCGTCTACCATGGAAACGAGCTTCTTTTAAAGCACTGCCAGCGCGGTCAAGTGATGGCGGATCTTTATGAATTTCCCTACTTTGAAGTACAAGCGGGCCAGGAGGTGCAACACCTCCTTCCACTCAAGTTAGACTTTAGACAGGCGCTAAAGAGAGAAGATCACTCCTTCACGCGTTATCGCGCGCGCCTCTACCCTTCCGTGTGGGAAGCTCTGGAGAAGAAGGCGCTTGCCGACTATGATTGGATTCCATGGAGTAAGATCAAGGAGCTCCCTTTTTCTTCTGGCCATCGCAGAATTCTACAAAGATTGGAGATGGGGCATGCGCCTTTTGCACACTGAGAGTTCAACCGGTTGGGGCGGACAGGAGATCCGCATTTTGCGCGAAGCTGAAGGGATGCGCGCGCGCGGACACGAAGTGCTCCTAGCCGTCAACACGGGTGGTGGCCTCATCCCAAAGGCGCGTGAGAAGGGGTTTCGCGTGCTCGAACTCCCCTTTAAAAAATGGCAAGCTCCCCAGACAATTGTAAAACTGCTTTACACCATCAGAAATGAAGCGATCGACCTCGTCAACACTCACTCATCGCTCGACGCCTGGATTGGGGGCGTTGCAGCGCGTTTAGCCCGCTGCCCAGTGATTCGTACCCGCCATCTTTCCACCGCGATCCGTCCAGGCCTCAATAGCCGGCTTCTCTACAAAACCCTCAGCGACTTTGTCGTGACCACCTCTTCCGGCATTCTGCCTATGATTGCCCGGCAGTCTGGTCTGCCAGCCGCTCAACTCAAATGCATCCCCACTGGCATCGATCCCTCACAATTCAACGTCCGTCCTGAGCAAATTGCAGCTTTTCGGCAAAAGCTTGGTCTAGCCCCAGACGATATCCTCATCGGCACGGCCTGTTTTGTACGTTCGTGGAAAGGGATCGATGACCTGCTTCAGGCTGCGCGCCTGCTCCAAGGGTATCGCCATCTCAAATGGGTTGTGGTTGGCGGCGGACATCTCAACAACTTTGTGCCCAAAGTGGCTCAGATGGGCCTAGAAGGGGTCGTGACGTTCACCGGACATCTCGACGACCCATTTCCTGCCATCGCGGCCATGGACCTTTTTCTCCTCTTAAGCACAGCTCACGAAGGTGTTTCCCAAGCCTCTTTGCAAGCAGCCTACCTTGAGCGGCCCCTCATCACCACACCCATCGGGGGTCTTCCTGAAGTGTGCATCGACGGTATCACTGGCTACCTTGTCCCGCCGCGCACTCCTGAAGCGGTTGCCAAAGTTGTGCTCGCGCTCGCTGCCGATCCGAAGCAGCGCCATGCGCTGGGCGCCCAAGCCCGCGCTCTCGTCGAAGAGCGCTTTTTCTTCCAAAAAACTCTCGATGACATGGAAGCTGTGTATCACCAAGTGGTGAGGCATAGCGCCTAGCAAAATCGTGCTTCTACTAAAATCCAGCACTATACCGGCCTCTGGTGAGAGGTAAAGGTTTATGCGACGAGATTTTGTCGATCGAAGCGACGTGGAGGCCGAGGCAAACTTGAGGAAAGTTGGCGAGGCTTAAGCGTCGTTTCCAGCGACAAAAGATCGAGCAGAAATCTTTTACAAATCACCAGAGGCCGGTATATCTCAATAAATCGGGCATGGGCACGTTGGAGTGGTGGGGCTTTGGAGGGAAATCATGGCAACTGCTATACCGAGGGAAAGAGGTGGTGGGCGGTGGGAGAGAGCAAGCAGTGCGCGCTTAAAATTGATGGATTGAATTGTGCGTCGTGCGTGCAGAAGATTGAGAGCAAGCTGGGCACGCTACGCGGAGTAACACGCTCTTCGGTCAATTTTGCATCGGGGCATGCTTTGATCGATTATGTGCCTGCAGAGGTGTCTGAGGAAACCATCATCCACACCATCCACAGCTTAGGGTATCACGCCGCGCCTCTAGGGAAAAAAGAGGGCGCGCGGCGCAGCTGGCTTGAGATCCAAACGCTGATCGCTTTTCTATTGGGGATTCCATTTTTGCTTGTCATGGGTGGCGTGCCTGTACCTTTCTGGATACAGGTTGCACTGGCGTCGATTGTACAGTTTGTCTGCGGCTATCCGTTCTACATGGGGACGTTCTTTGGGCTGAGGAGCTTTTCTGCTAATATGGACACCCTGGTGGCGCTGGGGACATCTGCAGCTTATGGGTACAGCCTTTTCATGGGATTTGCGCATGGAGGCTCCCACTTTTACTTTGAGACGAGCGTTTTCTTGATCGCCTTCATCTTACTGGGCAAGGTGCTTGAAAAAGGAGCTAAAAAGCGCGCGAATAGCGGCATGCAAGCGCTCTTGCGTCTCCAGCCGCGCACAGCGCGGCTTGTGGTGGGAGAGGAAATGCGCGATGTCCCGGTTGACGAGGTGCCTCTAGGCGCTATTTTTGTCGTGCGGCCAGGCGAGCGCGTTCCAGTCGACGGCATTGTAAGCAGCGGGGATTCCCACATCGATGAATCGATGTTAACCGGGGAGAGCTTGCCTGTGCGCAAAGAGGCAGGTTCCCGCATCTTTGCCGGGACTGTCAATCAGGAGGGGATCCTCCAAGCTAAAGCCGTCAAAGTCGGCCCAGAGACGGCGCTGGCCCACATCATCCGGCTCGTAGAGCAGGCGCAATCTTCCAAAGCTCCCATCCAGCGCTTAGCAGATCGCGTCACGGCGATTTTTGTCCCGGTTGTGCTTTTTGTGGCTCTAGCAACCTTCTTCATCTGGTGGGGGCTGTTGCTCAATCCCACAGCAGGGTGGATGAATGCTATCGCCGTGCTCGTGATCGCATGCCCTTGTGCACTTGGCCTAGCAACACCCACGGTGATCATTGTGGCTAGCGGTTTGGCTGCCCGCATGGGGATCCTCGTCAAGGAAGCTGCTGTGTGGGAAGCGGCACGCAAACTGAACGTTCTGCTGGTTGATAAAACGGGCACCGTAACCCTTGGAGAGCTCAGTCTGGCGCGCTTTGAGAAGAGTCCCAATATCGATCAGCAGGAGTTTGTATCGATTGCTTATAGCCTGGCGGCGCATTCTGAGCATCCTGCTTCCAAAGCAATTGCAAAATCTTTAGCGGCTGGGTCTCCCAAATTGCAATTTTTGGAGGAGTTTGCCCTCTTTCCGGGGAAAGGCATTGGTGCTAAAATCCATGGGAAGGGCTATTTGCTCGGTTCACCCAAGTTTTTTCAAGAAAAAGGGATCGACACGGCGGCATATGAGCAAGACTGGAGTGAAGATGGCTCTCTGATCGTCGTGTTGGGCACGGAGGGTCAGTGTCTAGGTTATTTTGCGCTGGCAGACCGCCTTCGACCTGGTGTGAAAGAGGCGGTGGATCTGTTGCATCGGAGGGGCGTGAAGGTTTATTTGCTGACAGGAGATCGCCAGTCGATTGCAGCTGGGGTGGCTCAAGCCATCGGCGCAGATGGCTTTGAGGCGGAAGTGCTGCCACAGCACAAAGAGAGCGCTGTGCGCCGCTTTAAAGCAGGCAAAGGGGTTGTTGGCATGGTGGGAGATGGCATCAATGACGCGCCAGCGCTTGCGGCGGCAGATGTGAGTTTTGCCATCGGTGCAGGTGCAGATGTGGCGCTCGAGTCGGCCTCGGTCATTTTGCTTAAGTCTGACCTGCATGGGGTCTATCAGACACTGCTTTTGGCGGATCAAACCGTCAAAAAGATCCGTCAAAACCTCTTTTTTGCTTTTATTTACAATATTTTAGGCATTCCTCTAGCCGCACTTGGCTTGCTGAACCCTCTCATCGCAGGGATTGCCATGGCGATGAGCTCTGTTTCGGTCGTCACTAATGCTCTTTTGCTCCGAACCGGAAAAAACAGATGACTCTTTTTTCCTATGTTTCTATGATTTTAAGAAATTAGCCAAGGACGGTTATGCCAAACCACTCTCCAGATCCCCTCATCCCGGGGCGCATCGCCCTCGCTAAAGAAATTTATATCGACTGGTTGTCGGAGCACAGGAAACAAGTCTTCATAGGAGCGGCAGTCCTCATCTTCTTGCTCTGTTCAGTTTTTTCCCTCTCAAAGCGCTTTGGCGGCAGCGCCGCCTCTGATTTTGTCGAGGTCAACGCTCTCTTCACTGCTTGGGTCCAGCAAGAGCACCAAGACGCCGAGCTCTACAAGAAATTACAAAAGCCGATTGAGCGCCATCCGGAGCTGGAAGCAAAATTCGGGTCGCACATAGCGCATCGCCTGCTCTCCTTGGGCCAAAGCAAAGAGGGGCTGACTTTTGCCCGCGCGGCGCTCAAACGCATCCATGGCTTGGTGCATCCCTACTATGCGCAATTTTCAGGGGTGACGCTCTTCATTGCTCAAGGCAAGCTCAAAGAAGCACTCCAAGCTACCGAGCAGCTGAAGGTCCAGATGGAAAAGGACGAGCGTCTCTGGGATAAGAAAGATGAGCTGATGGCTTCAGGAACTATCCTATATGCCTATAACCTGTTGCGCCTTGCCTCGCTTGAGCGGGAAGCAGGTAGTCGCGAGGGGGAGATGCGGGCGTGGAAAGAGCTGATGGAGAATGCTGGGTGGGCAGGCAAGCAGCCTTCTAATCCCAAGACATTCGACCCAAAGTCGTACCAAGCGCTTGCGCAAACCATCCAGCAGGGGGATGTGACCTTGCTGGAATTCATCAAGCACCGACAGTCCTCCCCATAGCATATCGAGGCTCGGTCTTTTTACATTTTAACATCTGAAAATCAAGCGCTTAAGCGCTTCAGGCTTAGTTTTAATTAACTTTTAAAAACTAAATTAATACTGTAACTAAAAAACTTAAAATGAGCAACTGTTTATATTGGATTTATATATAATATTAGTATATATTTAAACGCATGACAACAGCAGTTAAAGGTTTTATATACCCAAGAAAATTCAAAAGTTTGCCACAGGCGCCTGAATAGGCCTAAATTTGTCCCTTACCCGACTTCTCAGTTCCTGGCCTAAAATCGACTCCACTGCTGCAATTGACAGCACCGCAAAAA
>Ga0247727_10001883_pt1 | contig 48781 bp, 40 predicted proteins | sample WisWelCaveWW1625_FD_202498 | JGI IMG/M metagenome (GOLD analysis project Ga0247727, IMG submission 202498) | Biofilm microbial communities from Wishing Well Cave, Virginia, United States - WW16-25 | ecosystem: Environmental > Aquatic > Deep subsurface > Groundwater > Cave microbial mat | place...
TGCCTGTGCATGCCTGCGGCGATGCGCTTTCAGGAGAGCCGGATGCCGGGAAATCCGCTTGTCCGGTTCGATGAGGGGAGAGTGGGTCGCTCCTTCCGGGAGTTGCCCTCTCTCCTACTCTACCGGTTTGTCACCGCCGGTATTGACCGCAAAGCTACCCGGCGAACTTGTAGCCTTCGCCGTAGATCGACACAATGTACTTGGGATTGGCAGGATCCGCCTCGATCTTCTGGCGCAGCTTCAGGATGTGAACATCCACGGTGCGGGTAGTGGGGTAGGCCTCGTAACCCCACACTTCGTTGAGCAGGCGGTCGCGCGTCACCACCTGGCCGCGGCAGCGGATCAGCAAACGGAGAATCTCGAACTCTTTGGGGGCCATCTCCAGCGGCTGGCCTAGCCTGGTGGCCCGCAAGTGGTCGAAGTCGATTTCGAAGTCGTCGAAGCGGTAACGCGCCAGGGTCTCGCCGACCTGGGGCTGGCGGCGGAAGCGCGCCCGAATCCGCGCCACCAGCTCGCGCATGCTGAAGGGCTTGGTGACGTAATCGTCGGCCCCGATCTCCAGGCCCACCACCCGGTCCACCTCCTCGCTCCGGGCGGTCAGCATGATGATGGGAGCCTCGAACCCACTCTGTCGCAACTGGCGGCACACGTCCAGCCCGTTCATCCCCGGCAGCATCACGTCCAGGATCACCAGGTGCGGCTTCTCTTTGAGCGCCAGGTTCACGGCCTTGTCGCCGCGGCCCACCTTCACCACCTGATACCCCTCCGCCGTCAGGCTGATCTCCAGGGCCCGTGCCAGATCTTGCTCGTCTTCGACTACCAGGATCTTCTCCATTACGTTGCCGCCGCCTGCTGCGGGAAGGCCAGCCGGAAGCGGCTCCCTCGGCCGGCTTCGCTCCGCACCCCCACGCTTCCGCCGTGAGCTTCCATGATGTGTCGCACCAAATAGAGACCCAGACCGTACCCACCCTTACCGGCATTGTTCGGCGCCCGATAGAATTGCTGAAAGATGCTCTCCTGCGCTTCGGTGGGGATGCCGATGCCGCGGTCCTCCACTTCCAGAATCACCTGGCCATCGCTGGCCCACAGGCGAACACCGACAAAGGTGGAGTCGCCGGAGTACTTGACGGCGTTGTCGAGCAGGTTCACCACCGCCTGCGAGACGGCCGCCGGGTCCAACCGCATCGGCGGCAGGCCGGAAGCCAACTCCGTCTGGACCGTGAAGCCGCTCCGTCGCAAGTGGTCGCCATAGTTATCGAGCGCGCCCGCAACCACCGCCGCCAGGTCGCTTTCCTGCATCTGGTACTGCTTCCGGCCGCGCTCGATGCGCGAGAAATCCAGCACCGATTCGATCAGGCGCGTGAGCCGGTCGCTCTCCCGCAGGATCACCCGAGAGAAACTCCGGCGCTCCGCATCCGGGAGATCCCGGTGGTCGTGCAGCATCTCGGCATAGACCCGGACCAGGGTGAGAGGCGTCTTCAGCTCATGGGAAACGCCGCTGACGAAATCGGATCGCAGCCGGTTCCACTCCAGGTCGCGCCAGACGTCCCGCAACAGCAGCACCACGCCCAGGACCAGCACGGCCAGAATCAGCGCCACAGCGCCCGCAAACACCAAGGCGTCGCGGCGCGCCGAGCCTGCCCCTGGCTCCCCGCCGGCCGCCACCACCGCCTCCCAGCGTCCGCCGCTCCATCGCGCGCCCACCGCCGCATCGATCGCCAGCCGCGCCCTCAGTTCCGGCAGCAGCCGGCTCTCTATCCAACCCGGGTCCGCGGCGAAGCCCGCCAGCCGCTGCGGCCCGTCGCCCGCCGGCAGGCCGGTGTAGTAGATCTGGTAGCTGGCTTCCGGTCGAGTCACCGCCGAACTGTAGATCTCGCCAACGCGCAGCGGCCCATGGTGCCGGAAATCGGACTCCAGCCCCCGCGCGAAGCGGAATTGCCGCACGTAGTCGGTCTCTTCCTTAGCGCCTGCCCGCTCCAGATAGTAGTCGAGCTGCTCCCCGCTCAGTTCCCAGCGGCCTCGAACCAGGTCCTGGCGCAGCCGCTCCAGCAACTCTGGAGAGGTTCGGCCTTGGGCCCGGACAACCTCCTCCTGCTCCAGCGCCGCAAAGACACCGTAGGGGCGATGAAAATCGTCCGACAGCTCTCCATAACGCTGCGACAGAGCCTGGTAGGCCTGCTCGGCCTGCTGCCACCGCTTCAGCTTTTGCAGGCACCGAGCCGTCCGGCTGAGGGCCAGAGCCTTGGAGGCCTCCGAAACGGCGCCCTGGTAGCACTGCTCGTAAGCAGCCAGGGCCCCATGGGGATCTTGCCTGCGCACCTCCAGCTCCTCACCCTCCGACCAGCAACCCAGGCCCGCCAGGTCCGCTCCGATGGGTCGCCGCGAGGGGGTTTGCAATGCCGGATAACGGACCCCGCTTCCTTCGATGACGAAGAAATGGCGGGCGACCGGATGCCTCTCTCGAATTCTCTCCAGCCGTTCCCGGGGAGCGGCCAGGGTCCAGACCTGCTGCACCGCGGGTTCGCGCAGGATGGCGCCGGCCCGTCGCGCGACTTCCTGTTCCATTTCCGACGCCAGTCTTTCCCCGGCCAGGCGCAGGCGTTGATCATTGGATGCTCTCAGGCCCAGGATCGCCTGGCGCTGCCGGCTGACCGACTGCATCCCCAGATAGAGCAGCACCAGCGCCGGGCCGACGATCGCCACCAGGTAGATGAGAATCGCCCGCCGGTAAATCGGCCGCCGCTGGTCTCGCGCCGCCATCAGACGCCCCTTCCAGTGGCTCTCAGATTACCACGCAGCAGCGAACGCGGAACTGTAAAACAGTGTTAGCAATTGTTAGGCCCGGTCAGCAATGCGAGGCCGGCGTCACCCCGAGCGCAGCGAGGGGTCTGCCGCTCTGAACGCCGCGCCGCAGGGAGAACAGCAGATCCCTCGCTGCGCTCGGGATGACATGCTACGCTGAGCAGAATCTCTGCCTTAGACGAAGTCCTGGTGGAGTAGAATACATGCGGGAGGCTTTATGACACGACGCCATCTCATGCAAGCCGGGATCACGGCACTGCCGCTTCTGGCTCTACCCGCGCCCGGCGCCACCGACGACAGCGACGCCGACGAGCCGCTGGTCCCGCCGCCGGCCAACGCCACCGTTCTGTTCGACGGCAAGGATCTGGCCGCTTGGGTTGGCCAGAAGGGCGAGCCGCCGGCCTGGTTGCTCCGCGATGGCTACGTCGAGGTCGTCGCGAGCGCCGGCAGCATCCTGACCCGCGAGATGTTCCGGGATTTCCAGCTCCACGTCGAGTTCCGGATTCCGGAGCCGCCCGACAAGGCCCGCGGCAACAGCGGCATCTATCTGCAAAACAAGTACGAAGTGCAGATCATGGATTCCTACGGGCGTCCTCCGGAGCTCTCCGGCTGCGGGGCGCTCTACCGCGAGGTCCCCCCGCTGCGGAATGCCGCCAAGAAGCCCGGGCGCTGGCAGTCGTTCGACATCGCCCTGCGGTCCCCGCGCTTCGACGAGTCCGGAGAGCTGCGCGAGAAGGGCCTGCTCACCGTCTTTCACAACCGGGCCTTGATTCACAACAACCTTCCGATCCCGGGCATGACCGGGCAGGCCAAACGTAACCCTGCCAACGACCCGCGCCAGCCCGGTCCCATCCTGTTGCAGAACCACGGCAGCCCGGTCCGGTTCCGCAACCTGTGGATCGTTCCGGCTTCGGCCGCGGTTTCTGTCACCGGGGCCAGCCGGGAGACCGGCTTCCTGAGCCGTTCCGTGACCCGCGACGGAAAGACCTACCGGTATCAGGTTTACCTGCCTCGCGACTGGACGCCCGACCGCGCCTGGCCGGTGATCCTGTTTCTGCACGGGGCCGGCGAGCGCGGCGACGACGGGCTGATCCAGACCGAGGTCGGCCTCGGCAGCGCCATCCGCCGTCACGTCGACCGCTTCCCGGCCGTGGTGGTGATGCCCCAGTGCCGCCGTGCTATCTGGTGGCCGGACCCCGAGATGGAGGCCCAGGCCCTGGCGGCGCTCGATCAAAGCATGCAGGAGTTTCGCGGCGAACCCAGCCGCGTCTATCTCACCGGCCTTTCGATGGGTGGTTATGGGACCTGGAGCCTGGCGGCCCGGCGCCCGGGCAAATTCGCCGCCATCGCCCCCGTCTGTGGGGGTATTCGCCGTCCGGCGGGGGTGCCCGCGGATGCCGCGGCCGAGAATCCCGGCGTCGACCCCTACGCCGAGGCCGCCCGGAAGATCGGCAGCACCCCGGTGTGGGTTTTTCACGGCAGCGCCGATGTTCTGGTGCCGGTCACGGAGTCGCGCAAGATGGTGGAGGCCCTGAAGGCCGCCGGCGGGAATGTCCGGTACAGCGAATACGAGGGTGTGGGGCACAACTCCTGGGACCGCGCCTACCGCGACCCGGAATTCCCGGTGTGGCTGCTGGGGGAGCGGCGCGCGCCTTAGTGGATGCGCAAGAATAAGTTAACATTTTCGGTGGCGCAGACTCTTAGTCCAATGCGAATGGTGGCCACGATGTGGGGCGGCGCCCCTGCGCCGCGGCTGGCCCCCTGGCCAGCCTCTTCCGGGCCTTTCGGTGAGCCGGCCAAGCCGACCAGGGCCCAGAGGGCGCCCCCGGCTGCGGCCCAGGGGGGCCGCCCCACAAAAAAGTATGTGGCACTCCTGTCGAGTCCCACTGGCCGGGCATTCCAAGCGCCGAGACGAGTCGGCAGACACGAGTGTCTGCGCCACGCCTGACGGTCGCGCGCGAGTTATGAAAAAGTGGCGGAGGTTCTGCTTCGTCCATACTGCTGATCTGCATCTGGACAGTCCCTTCTATTGCCTGCGGGCCTCCTCGGAGCCGGTGGCGCAGGCGCTGCGCGAAGCCACTTTTCAGGCTTGGGAGCAGGTGATCGCGGCGTGCCTGGAGCACCGGGCGGCGTTTCTGCTGGTGGCGGGCGACGTTTTTGACTCCAGCCTCAAGAGCCTGCGGGCGCAGCTGCGCTTCCACCAGGGACTGGAGCGGCTGGCCCGCGAATCCATCGCGGTCTTTGTGGCCTGCGGCAACCACGATCCGCGGGACAGCTGGCCGGCCTGGTCCCGCCCTCCGGACAACACCTGGGTCTTCGGCGAGCAGGCGGAAGCCCGCCAGGTGCGCCGCGACGGCGAACTGCTGGCGGTGGTGACCGGCATCAGCCACCCTCACAAGAACGAAACCCGCGACCTGACAGCGCTGTTCCCGCCGCCGGCCGGCCCCGACGCCGCTCTCCAGGTGGCGGTTCTGCACGCCAACGCCGGCGGCCAGACCGGCCACGAGCCATACGCCCCTTGCGAGATCGAGGACCTGGCGGGCCGCGGGTATCACTACTGGGCGTTGGGGCATGTCCACCGGGGCGGCATCCTGCGGCGCGACCCCTGGATCGTTTACCCTGGCAATACCCAGGGACGACATCTGCGCGAGACCGGCCCGCGCGGCTGCTACCTGGTCCAGGTCGAGGACGGCGCCATCGCGGAGGCCCCCCGCTTTGTCGAGACCGACGCGGTGCGCTGGCTGGAGCAGGAGATAGACGCCGAAGGTCTGCCTACCACCCAGGAGCTGCTGGAGGCCGTTACGGAGTCCTGCCGCCGGTTGCAGCAGCAGGGCGGCGGGCGGCCGGTGGCGGCGCGCCTGACGGTGCGAGGCCGCACTCCCCTTTACGGCGAGCTGCGCCGCCTGGGACACCTCGAGGATCTCCAGGCCGAAGCTCGGGATCGGGCGGCGGCGCTCGACCCCTTCGTGTGGCTCGCCGAACTCAACTTCCAGGCCCGCCCGCCGCTCGACCTGGAAGCCCTCCGAAACAGCCCCGACTTTCTCGGCGAGCTGCTCGGTTCCTCCGAGGCCCTCACGCCCGACGACTGCCGCCAGGAATGGGAGAACCTTTTCCGACGCCTGGGCGGGCCGCGCCTGGTGCGCGCTCTGGCCGAGGACTGGGACCCGACGGAGCTGGCCCTGGAAGCCCGCTACCTTTGCGCCGACCTGCTGTCGCCGGAGGCGGAGTGAAGATCGATTCGCTCCACATCGACGGCTTCGGCCTGTTTCACGCTGCCGCGCTCGAAGACCTGTCTCCCAAGCTCTCGGTAGTTCTAGGATCCAACGAGAGCGGCAAGTCCACGCTGCTGGCCTTCCTGCGGTTTCTGTTCTTCGGGTTCACGAAGGGAAAAGGCAACCGCTACCCGCCCCTGCGCGGCGGCGGCCACGGCGGGCGCCTGGTCGCCCTGGCCGGCGGCGGGCGATATGTCGTGGAGCGCCTGGTGGAGCGCCGTCCTCCGCTGGCCTTCACCCTGCCGGAGGGCTCGCCGGGCACCGAGGACAGCCTCCGGATACTGCTGGGAGGCATGCGGCGCGAAACCTATTACAACACCTTCGCCTTCAGCCTCCAGGAGCTGCAACAGCTCGACAAGGCCTTCGACCAGGAGACCCTTCGTCATTTCCTCTACGACGCCGGCGCGGGCTTGAAACCAGAGACGCTCCGCAGCGCCCAGGAGTCGCTGGAGAGCGGGCTGCCCAGGCCCTCCGCCGTCAAGGCCGACCTGGCCAGGCTGGAACAACTGCAAACCGGTCTGCGGGAGATCGAGGCGGAAGCCGCCGGCTACGAGCAGCTGTGCGGGGAAATCGCGGCTCTCGAGGAGCGCAGCCGGGCGCTGGAGAAAGAGCAGCGGCGTCTGACCCAGCTGGAAGCCTTGCGCCAGGCGAGGGGCCGCCAGCAGGGGGCTCTCGATACGCTGCTGGCGGAGAAGAAAGAACACCTGGGGAGCCGCTCCCTGCTGCGGATCGACGCGGCGTTGCTCGGGCAGGCAGCCGGGGTTCGGGAACTGCTGGGCGCCCGAGACCAGCTGGCCGGATTCCGCCGGGAGCAACCGGCGCTGGAGCGCGATCTCAGTCTGGCTGAGTCCCAGGCCGAGGCGTGCCTGGCCGTGCTGGGGCCGGATTGGACCCCGCCTGGCGTGGAAAGCTTCCCGCTGCCGGCCGACCTGGCGGACCAGATCAGCCGTTGGTCCCAGACCCTGAAGCAAGCAGAGATAGAAGCGGCAACAGCCCGCGAGCGGGCCTCCGCTGCCGCCGAAGCCTTGGAGAAGGCGCGCCAGGAGGAATCGCAGGCTGCCGGAGCCGCGATGCGCCTGCCGGAGCCGGGGTCGCCCATCGACGAGGCCCAGATGGAGCGCCTGCTGGGCGGCCGGGGCGACGATGAGCACACCACGAGCGACCTGCGGGCCCGGCGTGTCGACCTGCTCAATGCCGAACAGGACCTTCAGGGCCTTCTCCGCGAAATCGACCCCGCCTGGACCGAGGAGCAACTGGCCGGTTTCGATACCTCTGACCGCGCCCGCGCCGAGTTGGAGGCCGCCCGCGACCGCGCCGCTGCCGAAACCAAGGCCCGCGAGCAGCTCTGGCGATCGGCGCACCGTGGCCTCGTCATTGGATGGGGGCAGATGCCGCAGCGTCAGTGGCCGATCTGGGTGGCGCTGGCGGCTCCGGTGGTTGGCCTGGCCGCGGCGGCTTCCTTGTGGAGCATCTGGCCGCCGGCCGCCTTGACGGTGCTGGTCGCTGCCGCCCTGGCGGCGGCCGCCAGCTACCGGCTCGATTCCCGGGACCGGGCCGGGCGGCGCGCCCTGGCAGCCTCCACCGCCGCCTTGTGCCGGCAGCTCGGCATCGAGCCGGCGCCGGGGCAGGAAGCCCTGACGGCCATCGAAAAAGCCATCGCCGCCGCCATCGAGGCCCTCCCGCAGGCCCCCGCCGATCTGGAATCCTTCCACCGGGTCCAGCTGGCCCAGCTCCAGCAGGAAAAGGTCGCCGGCCTCCGTCACCGCATCGAGGCCATGGAGAGGAATCGCCTGGAGTACCTGCGGCAGCTCAACGACGTCCTGCGCCCCCGGGGCGAGTCGCCCGCTGCCTTGGAGGAGCTGCCCACCCGGCTCAGCCGGGTGTTGGAGAGCGTCCGCCGGGAGCGCGAAGCGGGTGAGCAGCGGCGTCTGGCTCGCTCGGCCTGGGAGCAAGCCGAACAGCGGCGCCGGCTGGCGGAGCAGGCCTCCTCCGACGCTTCTGCGCGGCAGGCCGAAGGGCTCGAGACCTTGCGTGACCGCCGCTTAGGTCTTGATGAGTGGCTGGAGGCTCAGGGGCTTCGCCGGGGACTGGCGCCGGACGGCGCCCGGGAATTCGTCGAGAACCTGCGGCGAACCCGCGACGCGCTGGCCCGGGCGCAGGATCTGGAGGCCCGCCTCCGTCGCCGGCGCGAAACCGAACAGCAGATCTCCCAGCGGCTCGAGATGGTCCTGAGCGGTTGCGGCCGCCGATCCTCCGGCGATCCGGTCGTGGATCTGGACGTCCTGCGACGGGACCTGGCCGCCACCGAAGAAACCTCGCGCCAGGCGGCGGTGCTGGAGGCGCGCCTGGAGGAGATCGAGCGCCAGATCGGACAGGCGCAGCAGGAGCTGGACCGGACGGTGGGCCGGCTGGGGGAGCTGGCCGGCGAGCATACCAACTCAGAAGACCTGGACCTGGCGGCGGTGGAAGCGCAGCTTGGCGCGGCCGCCGATGAGCTGATCGACCTCAAGGCCCGCCAGCTCAAGCTAGGCGCCGACGACCGCCTGGCCAGGCTGCTCGAGCAACAGCAGAACTCCCTCGAACAGATCCGCCAGGCCGCCCGCCGGTGGGCGGTGCTGGCGCTGGCGCGGCGCATGCTCGCCGACGCCTGCCGGCGCTACGAGCAGCAGCGGCAGCCCGAGGTGGTGCGGCGCGCCTCGGTTCACTTTCGCCGCCTGACCGGCGGCCGCTACCAGGGCTTGTGGATTCCCCTCGAAGGCGGCGTGGAGGCCTTGCCGGTGGGGGAGGAGGCGCCCAAAGCCGTCGAGCAGCTCAGCCGCGGCGCCGCCGAGCAGCTCTACCTGGCCCTCCGCTTTGGCTTCGTCGAGCACCTGGCCCGCCGTTCCCCGGCGCTGCCCATCATCATGGACGACATCCTGGTGAACTTCGACCCCGGCCGCGCCCGCTGCGCCGTCCAGGCCCTGGTGGAGCTGGCCGAACAGTTTCAGATTCTGTTCTTCACCTGCCACCCCGAGACTGTCCAGACGTTCCGGGAGGTGGACCCGGGCATTCCCTTGTGGGAGATTTGCGACGGCCGGGTGGCGGCGCGCTCGGGATTTCCGGCGCCGGCGCCTCCGACCGCGAGGTGCAGTTCGCCCTGAAGCTGTATTTCTAGGCCGGACCTCCCCCGTTCACTGTTACAATGGCTGCACCACCGGACGCGGCAGGGATGGCTTTCGACTTGTTCCTGAAATCGCTGGTCGAGCGCGGCGCTGGCAGTGGCTGGCTTCCCTTGTTGTCCAGGCTCAGCAAGGACCTGGAGTCGCTGAAACTCAGGACCGAAGTTTTCCTGGTGGATTCGCCCTTTTGCCTGGAGAGCCAGCAGGCCGATCGTAACGCCTGGATTCTGGGCTACGGGAAGGTGGGGGGAGCGCGCTGGTCGCTGGCGGTTCGCCCGGTGCGGGTCCGGAATATCGGGCCGGACCAAAAGCATCGGGTTGATGACATCAGCAGTTGGGGGCAGCCGGTGCCGCTGTTGGAGGCTCCCCAGCATGTCCAGTTCGCCGCCGCCTCCCTGCTGCCCCGCCTGCTCCAGCAGATCCGCGAGAAAGTGCAGGTGACCCTGCGCGCCATTGAATGGGCCCGGCTGTTCCCCGAGACCGTGAACCAACTGGAAGCGGCGCGCCGCGGACGGGCTCGGCGCAAGGCCCCGAGGCATTGAAAGGCCGGCATCAACTCCTGGCGCGCCCGTAGTAGCGCTCGGCAACCTCCGGCGTCCCGGTAACCTCCTCGCGAATGATTCTGCTGGTGGCTGCCGCCAGATACTCATTCAGGGCGGCGCTGAGTTCCAGGTACTCGGGCCACAGGGTGTTGTTCACGAACGACTCGGGGACCCGCAGCAGGACGGTAGTATGTCGTTGGCCCTTGTAACGATAGGGCTCCAGGCCGTACCGCCGGCCGAGGGCGACAAACAGCTGCCTGGACCAGCCGTCCCGCAGCGCCAGCACGTTCGCCGGTTGCCGCCGTCCAGGCCCCACTGGTTCAAGAAATTGGGGGAGTTGACGCGGCCTTCGAGAATCCCGAAGGCTCTGCTATTGGTCGAGTTGTAGAACTCGGCTCGGAACTGCAAGATGTGGGATTCGCCCTGGTGTTCTTGATCAACCCGCCTCGATTCGACGCACGTGTTCGGTGGTGACCGGCGGCGAATCCGGCGGCAAGTCGGGCAAGGTCAGCCCGCCCGCAAGGCGTGTGGGATGCCGGGCCTGGAGGCCACGCCGAACGAGCTCGGAGACTGCTTTCCCGACGGGCAGGGAGCGGCTTTGCGCATAGCGCCGGAGTAGAGGCAAGACCTCGTCGTCGAGGTTCAGGGTGGTGCGCATGGCGGTATGATGCCACAGGATGAATTGTGATGTCAAGACAGACACATCGGCATCAGTGTAGCAAGTTGATGCGGCCGCCCCTGGGGCGAAGACCTCATGGCCGGCGTCAGCGCTCGGCAACCTCGCCGGCGTCCCGGTAAACCTCCTCGCGAATGATTCTGCTGGTGGCAGCCGCCAGATACTCATTCAAGGCGGCGCTGAGTTCCAGGTACTCGGGCCACAGGGTGTGGTTCACGAACGACTCGGGGACCCGCAGAAGGACGGTAGTATGTCGTTGGCCCTTGTGACGATAGGGCTCCAGGCCGTACCGCCGGCAGAGGGCGACAAACAGCTGCCTGGACCACCCGTCCCGCAGCGTGAATTTCATTTCCACGGGCGGTTTGGCAGCGGCCGCCTGCGCCAGCCTGGCCCGGATCCTGTCCAAGGCCGAGGCCGCCGCCAGGCGCTCGCCCACCGTGGTGGCGCCGGCGAACAGGGCCTCAATCTTGCGCAGTTTTGCCCGGAGGTGATCTTCCGTGTTCACGAGTGATGGGAGCCGGAATGGGGTGACAGCAGCGGGGCGGAAGCCCGGCCCACGATGGCTGTCACGCCGTTTCGCGAGACTCAACAAACAAGTCAAGATTGTAGTCTGTTTCTGAGGTCTGGGGAAGGGCAATCATGGTGGCCGACCTGCGCTATGCCCTGCGGATGATGGCGAAGAGCCCCGGGGTGACCGTGCTTGCCATCCTGGCCATGGCCCTCGGGATCGGCGCCAATACCGCGATCTTCAGCGTGGTGAACGCGGTGCTGCTGCGGCAGCTTCCCTACCGCGATCCCGATCGCCTCTGCATGGTCAAGTTATAATGCCCCTAGGAGCCAGACCGCCCGGGTGGCGAAACTGGCAGACGCAAAGGACTTAAAATCCTTTTCGCCGCAAGGCGAGTGCGGGTTCAAGTCCCGCCCCGGGCACCAGGACGATGGCGCCATGTCTTCCACCACCGTGAAGCCCGGCCAGGAGGTTGAGCGCGGGGGCATTGTTCCCCCCGACGTGGTGCTCCAGCTCTACCGCAAGATGCTGACGGCCTACTACGTCGAGGAGCGAATGAAGGTCTTCGTCAAGCAGGGGAAGTGCGGATTCCATGCCTCCACCCGCGGTCACGAGAAGCTGCAGATCGGCATGACGCTGCTGCTGCGGCCCGGCCACGACTGGTTCTTTACCTACTACCGCGAAAAAGCCATCGCCATCGGGCTGGGGATGCCGCTGAAGGATGTCTTCCTGGGCATGTTGAACCGGGCCGGGGACCCCAACTCGCAGGGCCGCAACATGCCGGAGCAGTTCTCGTCGCGGCCGCTGCGGCTGGTGGCCCAGACGGCCTGCACCGGCACCCAGTTCCTGCCCGCCGTGGGTATGGCTAAGGCCATCAAGCAGGATGGCGGCGGCCAGGTGGTCTACGTCTCCTCCGGCGAAGGAGCTACCAGCGAGGGAGAGTTCTTCGAAGCTCTCAACTGGGCGGCGCGCGAGCGGCTGCCGGTGCTGTTCGTGATCCAGAACAACGGCTATGCCATCAGCGTCCCGCAGGCCACCCAGACGGCGGCGGAAATTCATCGCATCGCCCGCGGCTTCGGCATGCCGACCTTTGACCTCGATGGCACCTGGTTCGAACCCATGTACCAGACGCTGCCGCCGGTCATCGAGCGCATGCGCCAGGGGGGCGGGCCGGCGCTGGTGGAGGGACAGGTGATCCGGATGGATCCGCATTCCTCCAGCGACGACCAGCGCAAGTACCGCGAGCAGGAAGAGCTCCAGGAGATGACGCTGCGGGACCCCATCTACCAGACAGAGCGCTACCTGGAGCGGCAGAAGCTGCTGGGGCGGGAGCAGATGGATGCCCTGCGAGGGGAGATCCAGGCGGAAGTGGACGGCGCCGCCGGGGAAGCCGACGCCCATCCGGCGCCCTCCGGCGACGACCTGATGGCTCATATCTATGCGGCCAGCGACCCGGTGGTGGGCGGCCCGAGCGAGGCTCCTCGGTATGTGTCCGACAGCGCCGTCACCATGATCGACGCCATCAACCACGGCCTCCGGGAGGAGCTGGAGCACAACCCCAGGATGGTCATGTGGGGCGAGGACATCGCCGATCCCAAAGGGGGAGTGTTCGGCGTAACCCGGGGGCTGACCCAGGCCTTTCCGGACCGGGTCAGCAATGCGCCGTTGGCGGAGGCTTCCATTGTCGGCGTCGCGGGCGGCATGGCCATCGCCGGCTACAAACCCATCGTGGAGATTCAGTTCGCCGACTACCTGTTTCCGGGTTTCATGCAGCTGCGGGACGAGATCCCGACCGTGAGGTGGCGGAGCCAGGGAGTGTGGAGCTGTCCGGTGGTGGTGCGGATCGCCTGCGGCGGCTACATCAAGGGGGGGCCGTGGCACTCCGCCTGCGTCGAGACTTTCTTCGCGCACGTGCCGGGCTGGCGGGTGGTGTTTCCCAGCTGCGCCGACGACGCCAAGGGGCTGATCAAGGCCGCCGCGCGGTGCCTGGATCCGGTGGTGTTTCTGGAGCACAAGGGCCTCTACCGGCGGGTGCAGGCCAAGACGGCTGAGCCCGACGCCGATTGCCTGGTCCCGATCGGGCGAGGCCGCCGGCGCCGGGAAGGCTCCGATCTCACCATCGTCACCTGGGGCAGCACGGTGTACCTGGCGCTCGACCTGGCCCGCCAGATGGAGGCCGAGGGACGGTCGCTGGAGGTCATCGACCTGCGGACCCTGGTTCCGATGGACGAAGAGATGGTCGCCGAGAGTATTCGCAAGACCAGCCGGGTGGTGGTGGCCCACGAGGACACCCTCACGATGGGCTTCGGGGCGGAGGTGGCCGCCCGCATCGCCGAAGACTGCTTCCAGTGGCTGGACGCCCCGGTGATGCGGGTGGCGGCCCGGGACAGCTTCGTTGGCTCCGCTCCCAACCTGGAGCTGATGGTTCTGCCGTCGGTCGAAGACCTGCGCCGGGCGGTGGAGCAGGCGCTGGGGTATTAGGGGTTGCCTGTCGCAGCAGAGCGGGGAATAGGACGCTTGACGCCATATGCATGATTCACCTATGATCATGCATATGAGAACTACGCTGAATCTGGACGACGAACTGATCGAGAAGGCCCGGAGCTATACCGGGATCCAGAAGAAAACCGCGCTTGTGCATGCCGGCCTGACGGCCCTCGTTCAGCGCGAAGCTGCCCGGCGCCTGGCGCGTCTCGGCGGCACGATGCCGGACTTCCGTTTGGCGCCGCGAAGACGATTCCGGCCTTCCCGGTGATTCTGGTTGACACCTCGGTTTGGGCGCCTCACCTGCGCTCGGCTGATCGGACGCTCCAGGAACTTTTGGATGCTGGGGAGGTTCTGGTCCACCCTTTCGTGAGCGGCGAATTGGCCTGCGGCAAACTGCCCAATCGGGCGGCGACTCTCGAGGACCTACAGGCTCTCCCATCAGGGCCATGCTGACGTGCTTATTCTCTTGGAGCAGTATGCGCTGTGGAACAGGGGCATCGGCTGGATCGACGCCCACCTGTTGGCGTCAGCCTTGCAGACCGGCTGCGGGCTGTGGACTCTGGACGGGCCGCTGCGAGCCGCGGCAGGGCGGTTGCAGGTCAGCTACTCGGCGCCATGATGGAGCCGGCCCTCACTCGTACCGCAGGGCGTCGATGGGGTTAATCCGGCTGGCTTTCATGGCCGGGTAGATGCCGAAGATCATCCCCACCGCCACCGAGACGCTGAAGGCGATGAGAACCGAGGCCGGGGTAACCACGGTCTTCCACTCGGCGGTGCGGGAGATCAGCCAGGCCAGGAAGTAGCCGCAGCCGATGCCCAGAATGCCGCCGCCGATCGAGATCAGCACCGATTCGGTGAGGAACTGGCGCACGATGTCGGCGCGGCGGGCGCCGGTGGCGCGGCGGACGCCGATCTCGCGGGTGCGCTCCATCACGGTGGCCAGCACGATATTCATGATGCCGATGCCGCCCACCAGCAGCGAGATGGCGGCGATGGCCACCATCACGTAGGTGAAAATGGTCTGGGTGCGCTGTTGCTGGGCCAGCAGCGCCGCCGGAATCGTCACCGTGAAATCTTGGGTGTTGTTGTGGGCGGAATTCAGAATGCCGGTGACGATCTTGGCGACCTCGATGCTGTCGGCGCCCTCCTGGAGCCGCAGGTCGATGCCGTCCAGCTCGTCTTTGAGGTAGTTGGCCATGTCCCAGAAGCGGTACTGATAGGTGTTAAAGGGAATATAAATGATGTTGTTCCGATCCACCATGCGCCCGCCGCGGCTCTGGCCGCCGGTTTCGACCGACTGGGCCAGCACCCCGACCACCTCCAGCCAGCAGTCGTTTACCTTGATGAACTGGCCGGCGCCCGGCCCGTAGCCCAGGATGTCCACCTTGGCGGCCTGGCCCAGCACGCAAACCGGGGCGCTCAAGGCCTCGTGCCGCTCCTCGAAGAACTCCCCTTCCGCCATTCGCAGGTTCTGGATGAGGGCGTAGGAGGGGCGCACGCCGTAGAGGTCCGGCATCTCCTTGGCGGGCTTGGGAAGCAGGCGCGACGGCCGCAGGGTGCGCCGCGGCGAGAGCATCTCCAGGGCCTCGATGTTGGCTTCGATGGTCCTCAGGTCGCGCTCCGTGAGGCCCTGCGAGGAGCGTCGCCGCTGCTGGAGCTCCTCCTGGTTGGCGGCCGGCCGCGAATCAATCAGCACGTTGCGCACCCCCAGCTGCTCGATGAAGCGCAGGGACTCCTCGCGGGCCCCGGCCCCGATCGCCAGCATCCCGATCACCGAACCGACGCCGAAGATGATCCCCAGGGCCGTGAGAAACGTCCGGGTCTTCTGGGCCCGCAGGTTCTGGCTGGCCTGAACCAGGTCCGCCAGGATCATTTGGAGATGGCCTGGAGCGCCCCGGCGGCCTGCTTAGCCGGCTGTTTCCCCATCTGGTCGGGGTTGGCCAGGGTGACCACGCGGCCCTCCGCCAGGCCCTCGATCACCGCCTGGCTCTCGCTGCGGCGCACCAGCTTGACGTCGGCCGGCGTGAAGCTGGCGCCCGACTGGACATAGACGAACCTGCGCCCGTCGCTTTCAAACAGCGCCTGCGAGGGGAGCCAGAGGGCGTTGCGGATGGTCTCGGCGGTGATCCGCACCCGCACGCTCATGCCGGGACGCAGCTCCGGCGGCGCCTCCTCAACCGAGAGGCGGCATTCGAAATGACGGTCCCAGGGCGGGCCGGTGGTGCCGCCGATGGACTTGACGCGGCCCGCCAACTGGCGCCCGCCCAGAGCCACCACCGCGATCTCGGCCCCTTGACCGACCGCCAGATGGCCGCGGTCCAGCTCGCCGACGCGCACCGAGGCTTCCCAGCTCTCCAGGTCCGGGATCTGGGCGACGGCCATGCCGGGACGAATGGTGTCGCCCACCTGGACCGGCGGCAGATAGGATCCAAAACGGTACTCGCCGGCGGTGTTCGCCTGGCGCGCCAGGTAGCCATCGCGCTCGGCCCGCAGGGTCATGGCCGCGATGTTGCGGCGGGCGGTGTCGGCCGCCATGCGGGCCTTGGTCCGGGCGGCCTCCTGGATGGCGATCCCGGCCCTGGCAGTGGCCAGCCGGTCGGCCAGGTCCTTCTCGATTTTCTGGGCCTTGTCGCGGGCGGCTTCCAGAGCCAGGTCGTTCTGCTGGGCGGCCAGGACCGACAGCAACTCGTTGCGGCGAGTTTCCAGTTCGGCGATGCGGAAGTCGGCGCGCGCCGAGAGCAGGGCCAGGTGGGCCTCCTCCTCTTTGGCGTCGCTCTCGCCCTGGGCTCGCGCCAGTTGGGCCTCCGCCTCGGCCAAATCCGCCTCCTCCTCGCGCAGCTTGAACTCCTGCTCGGTGGTGTCGAACTCCGCCACCTTCTCCCCTCGCTTGACCGGCTCCCCGGATTCTCGCAGGAAGGTAATGGTCAGGGCGGCGCCGCCGACCATGGGGGCTACCAAGTTTTGGGAGTTGCCGCCTTGCAGGTCGCCCTTGGCCGTGACGGTGAAGGTGACGTCGCCGCGTCTCACCCGGGTGGAGGGAATGGTGGCGGCGCGGTCCGGAGCCGTGGCGCGATAGAGGCGAAATGCCCCCCACCCGAGCAGGGCCAGCGGCAACATGGCGGCGGCAACCGCGAGCAGGAGCTTCTTCATAACTTGCTTCCTAACTTGCGCCCGGCCTGGTCAGGCTCCACCAGGGCGACCTGGCTGCCTTCCGCCAGGCCGCGCACGGCGATCTCGTCGGGATTGCGGGCCAGCACTTGCACCTGGAAGGCGCGGTAGGAGCCTCTTTCTGAGATATAGACAGTCGGCCGGCCGCCGGAGGTGAACAACGCTTTGGCCGGAATGCTGATGGCGCCGGGAATGCGCTGGATGACGATATCCATGGCGCCGTTCATGCCGGGGCGCACCCGGGAGTCGGGTTTCTCGATCCGCGCGAAGCCCCGGAAGGTGCGAGTCGGCGGCCACTCCCACCCCATCACGGTCATGGGCGACAGCAGCGCCAGCCGGGCAGGAAAGGCGACCTCCGGCAGGGCGTCCAGGCGCAGGCGGACCTCCTGGCCTTCCCGCAGGCGCCCGCGGTCGATCTCCTCGACGCGGCCCTCCATCTCGAGCGAGTCCAGATCCGGGATCTCTGCTATGACGGCGCCGGGCCACACCTGGTCGCCGATCTTGAAAGGTTTGGCGTTGATCCAGCCCTGCGATTGATTGGGCATGTAGTGGACCAGGCCGTCGCCGGGCGCGGTACGCTCCATGCGCTCCAGCCGGTAGCGAGCCACCTCCACCTCGGCGTGGGCTTTATCGCGGGCGCGGGTGAGCGAGGCGACGCGGGCCTGCTGGGAGACGTCGTTGAACTGGACCTTGGCCACCTGCACCTTGAGCTTCTGCTCGGCCAGGCCGAGCTCGATGCGGCTCTGCTCGGCTTGGAGGGCGGAAACAATTTCGGCCTTCTTGACCTCCAGCTTGGCGCGCTCGACGTCGTGTCGGGCGGTGGCCAGCTCCAGCTTGTCCTGCTCGGCGGCCAGGCGGGCCTCGGCGGCGGCCTGGTCGAGGGAGGCCTGGGCGTGCTGGAGGGCGGCTTCCTTCTCCACCAGCTGCTGCCGGGCGCTGCTGGGATCAAAGCGGATGACGGGCTCGCCGGCCTTGACAATACTGCCGGTAGGCGCCAGCCACACAATGCGCAGCTCCGGAACTTTCATGGGGGCGATGAGCTGGGTGGAGCGGCGGGCCTTCATCTCGCCCCGGCAGCGCACCAGGACCAGGAAGTCGCCTTGGCGCGCCGGAGCGGTGGGCAGCGCCACCGCCGCCTGCGCCCGCCGCAGGCGCTGGACGGCGAAGACCACCAGGCCGGCGGCGAGAATTAAGGCCGCCACCGCAGCCAGGCCCCGAAGTGGCGCACGCTTCAGCGTGCCGGCGCGGGCTTCAGCCCGCGCTGGGTCTGGGGCGGCGGCGGGACCTCCCTCCACCCTCATGGCCCGGTCTCCGGCGCCTGGATGACGACGGCAGCCGAAAGGTCCGGCAGCAGCCGCGGATCGCTTTGCTCGATGCGGAACAGCGCCGTGAAGTTCTTGATGGGGCTGCCCAGCGGCGCGGTGGCCACCGGGCTGGCTGACTGAAAGCGGGCCCGGAAGACGGCCTCGGGGTAAGCGTCGAGCGCCACCAGAGCAGTGGCCCCGGGCTTGAGCACCGCGCCGTCGGGCTCGCCGACCATGGTAAACACCTCCATCTCGCCCGGGTCGAAGATCTTCAGCAGCGCCTGGCCGGAGTTCAGCTGGTCGCCTTCCTGGGCGTGGCCCATGGAGCCGCCCCGCCATAAGTTCTCCAGAGCCACCATGCCGGCGATAGGGGCCCTCACATCCAGCAGCTTGGAGTTGCGCTCGGCCCGCTCCAGCGCCACCTTCTGGCGCGCCATCTGGAGCTCCAGAATGCGCAAGGCGGCGGTTTCGGCCTGGAGGCGGCTCTGGTTGATCCGTTTGAGGCTGGCGACACGGGCGCGGGCGCTCTGGGCCCGAGCCTCGTTCTTGAGCCGGTCGATTTCGCTCAGCACGGGGCCCTTGCGGAGCTGGAGCTGGGCCTTGGCCAGGTCGGCCTCGGCTTCTTTCAAGTCCGCGAACCGCTTCTCGACCTCGCTGCGGTTTTGGGCGGTCTTCTGCCGGACCTGGTGCACCAGGTCTTCATATTTGGCTTGCGCCTCTCGGGCGGCGTCGATCTGGGCGGTGCCGTCGAATTCGGCCAGCCCGTCACCTTCCTTGACCTTGGCGCCGTTGGCCACCAGGGTGACCAGAGTCTGGCGCCCGCCCTGCCCGGCGATCTGCGGAACCAGCACCGTATGCGCCCGGGCGGCCCGGATGGTCCCGGCGGCCCGGATGGGGCGTCGCAAAGGCGCGCCGCGGTGGGTCTTGGCCGCCAGTCTGGCCTCCGCCGTCACGTTAGCCTGGACGGTAGCGGGGCGCCGGCACCCCGGGCCGAGCAGCAGCCCCACCCCCAGGACTGCCCACAGGGCGCGTCGATGAACAGACGGGTCCACTCGCATCTTAGACGTATTATCTCAGGAAACCGTTAAGGGAATTGGGGAGGGGCAATCCCGCCGAGCTACAATGTCATCAGAGGCTCAGGCATGTCGCTCACCACGCCCATCGTCCCACCCCTGGCCGCCGGGGAAAAGGTTTCTCGGGAGGAGTTCCTTCGCCGTTGGGAGGCTCTGCCACAACTGAAGAGAGCCGAACTCCTCGAGGGGGTGGTCTACTTGCCGTCGCCGCTTACCGTTTCACATGGGGCTCACGATAGCCTAGTCAACTATTGGGCGGCGCACTATGCCGCTCACACTCCAGGGTGCGAAACGGGAATCAACGCGACTTGGCTGATGCTTGAGGATGCCCCCCAGCCGGACTGCTATCTCCGAATCCGCCCGGACTACGGCGGCCAGTCGGGCCTGGAGCGGGGCCTGGGTAAGGGCGCTCCCGAACTCGTTGTCGAGGTCAGCCTCTCCAGCGCCTCCTACGACCTGGGACCCAAGCTGCGCCTCTACCGCTCCGCCGGGGTTCTGGAGTACATCACGGTCCTGCTTACAGAAGGCCAGGCCATCTGGCGCCGGCTGGTCGCTGGCAACTACGCGCCGATCGAGCCGGACTCCCGGGGCTTGCTGCGGTCCGTCGTCTTCCCGGGCCTGTGGCTCGACCCCGACGCTCTCATCGTAGGGGATGCCGCGCGAGTGCTGGAGGTCTTGAACCAGGGTCTGGAATCCCCCGAACACCAGCGCTTCGTTGGGGAGCTAGCCTCGCGCCGGGTCGGGGCTGGCCGCGGCCAGCCTCAGGGCTGATCGTAGCCGGTCAGGCGGCGGATCCAGATGTTGCGGTAGCGGACCCGGTCCCCGTGGCCCTGCAGGCCCAGGGGCTCCTCCGGGGCGTGGGGCGCATAGGGCCGGAGGATACGATGCGCCATCGGCCCCACCACCTCCATGCGATGGTGCATCAGCACCCCGTTGTGGAATACCGTCAGGTAGGCGGGCTTGAGCAGCTTGTCCCCCTCGAAGCGCGGGGCCTCGAAGACGATGTCGTAGCTCTGCCACTCGCCGGGCTGGCGCGAGGCGTTCACCAAGGGCGGATACTGTCCATAGATAGAGGCCGCCTGGCCGTCGGCGTAGGTGACGTTCTGCCAGGAGTCGAGCACCTGGATCTCGTAGCGGCTCATCAGCAGCACCCCGCTGTTGCCGCGGCCCTGGCTGGAGCTGCGCACCTCGGCCGGGGCCGCCCACTCGACGTGCAGCTGGCAGTCGCCGAACTTCTCCTTGGTCATCAGGTGACCTTTGCCCGGCGTCACCTCCAGGTAGCCGTTCTCCACCTTCCAGCCGGCCTCGGCGGCGGCGCCGTCCTGCTCCCGGCCCGCTCTGCCCAGCCACTTGGACAGGTCCTTGCCGTCAAACAAAACCATGGCGTCGGAGGGCGGAGCGCCGGGCTGCGCCCCGGGAGCGGTGACCCGCGGATGGGGCCGCCGGATGTCGTGCACCCGCCACTTACCGCCGGGAAGGAACGGCGTGTCGTCGTAGCCGATGGCCTCCGCGCCGCCGGGTTTCTTCTTGGCCTGCTGCGCCATGGCGCCCGCCGCGACCGCCAAGACCGCCACTACCAATATTCTATACCTCATGTGTTATGCCTCGATGCCATTCAGTCCACCATGGCCTGGTAGGCCAGGGTCTGGATATCCTGGCGGATGTTCAGGTGATTGTAGGGCCGCACCTGGATCATGAGAATGCCGATGAGCTGCTCCTTGGGATCGTTCCAGAAGATGGTGCCCAGGGCGCCTCCCCAGCCGTAGTTGCCCACCGACCCGGCGTTGGCCGCTTCCCCCAGGTCCGTCAGGACCCGAAAGCCCAGGCCGAAGCGATAGCCGGCCAGCGTCGGCCACAGCGGCAGCTTGCCGATGTGATTGCTGGTCATCAGCTCGACCGTCTTGGGACTGAGCAGCCGCGCGCCGTCGAGTTGTCCGCCGTTGAGCAGCATCTGGGAGAAGCGGAAGTAATCGGGCGCCGTGGAGGCCAGGCCGCCGGCCCCCGAGAAGTAGCGCCGCGCGCCGCCGGGCAGGCGCGGCGTGGGTTTCAGCCCCTTGGGCTGGGCCGGGGTGTAGGCAGTCGCGTAGCGGGCCTCTTTCCCGGGCGGAGCATAGAAATGGGTATCCGCCATGCCCAGAGGTTGGAAGATGCGTTCCTCAAAGAAGCGGTCGAGCGCCTGGCCGGAGATCACCTCCACCAGGTGACCCACCACGTCGGTGGCGGGCCCGTAGGCCCAGGCCGTCCCGGGATGGAACTGGAGCGGCAGCTTCGCCAGTCGTTTGGTCATGTCTCCGACGGTGTCCTCGGGCTGGCGCTCGCGGGCCAGCCGGGCGTAGGCTTCCATGGTCACGCCGTTGTAGGTGTTCGCAAGGCCGGCGGTGTGGGTGAGCAGATCGCGGATGGTGATCTCCCGCGCCGCGGGAACCGTCCGATACATGGCCGAGGCCGTCTCGTTGGGCGCCGTCGGCACGGCCACCTTGGGATCCTTGAACTCCGGGATGAACTTTGAGACCGGGTCGTTTAGCTGGAAGCGCCCCTCTTCGTAGAGCATCATCGCCGCCACGCTGGCGATGGGCTTGGTCATGGAGGCGATCCGGAAGATGGTGTCAGGCTGCATGGGCTTCCTGGATTCCAGATCCATGACGCCCATGGTCTCCAGATAAGCCACCTTGCCCCGGCGGGCAATCAAGGCCACCGCCCCGGCGATCTCGTGGCGGTCGATGTAAGCCTGGATGGCGGGCCGGATTCGCGCCAGCCGATCCGCCGCCAGGCCCACGTCTTTGGGGTTGCCCTTGGGGAGCGTGGCGCCCAGGGCCGTGACGGCCAGGGCAGCCATTAGAAATATCGTGCGCACGTTGCCTCCTGGTAACACAGGCATTCTTGCCTGGTCACTCGATCAATCTTCTCACCGCAGAGGCGCCGAGAACGCAGAGGCTCGCGGAGCCTTTGTCTGATTTCCTCGGCGGTTAGTCAGCTGCATAGCGCTCCTGGTGCGCCGGCCGACCCTTCCAGGGCTCCAGCCTGGAGAGGTCCAGCCGCAGGCTCTCCCTGGACGCGGCGCTCAGGGGCCTGGCCTGCCGCGACAGCCGCGCGGCGGCCTCCGCCTGGGCCAGCTCGCCGATCCCCACGATGGCCGTCGAGACCGGCAGCGACCAGACATAGCGCAGGCAGTCCTCCACCGACGCGGCTTTCTCCCGCACGATGCGGCCGCCCCCCAGCGTCTTCATGGCGATGATTCCGAGGCCCTTCTTCTGCGCCAACGGCACGGTGGTCTGCTCGAAACTCTTCTGCCGGTTGCCCCCGTCGGTAACGCTCAGCGGCATCAGGATGGTGTCGAAGGGGTACCAGCCCAGGATCTTGTTCAGCACCAGCGGATCGGTGTGGCCCGTGACTCCCACGAAGCGGATCTTGCCCGCCTTCCGCGCCTTCTCGATCATCTCCATGACGCCCCTGGGCGCGAAGATGAACTCGATATCCTCGTCATTGATGACGTTGTGGACCTGGTAGAGGTCGAGGCGATTGGTTTTAAGGGAACTGAGGCTCTGGTCCAAATCCAGCTGGGCCTGCGTCTGGGTGCGGTGTCGGCTCTTGGTGGCCAGCACGATCTTCTCGCGAAAGTCTTTCAGCGCCACCCCGTAGCGGGCCTGGCTCAACCCATAGGCGCCCGCCGCAGCGGTATCGAAGTAGGTTACTCCCAGGTCATAGCAGCGCCGGACCACGCTGACAGCGTCCTTTTGATCCGGCAGGTTGCCGATGGGAGCGCCGCCCAGCCCCAGGATCGACACCTGGAGGCCCGTCCTGCCCAGGGGCCGTCTGGGGATGCCGTCGCCCTCCGCCATGGCTGCCGCCCCCAACCCCAGACCGGCGGCTGCCTTCACGAAGTCCCGCCTGCTGTTCGACATGCTGCGCCTCCTGCCGGCGCACCGATCTTAGCACAGCCTGAAGCCTGCCTGAAGCCCCCTAGAATACTTGCACTTGAGAGTCTGTTGCGAATGGAGTCAAGTTTCGGGCTACATGTCATCCCGAGCGAAGCGAGGGATCTCGTTGCACCTCCAGCCTCGCTGCACAACACGAACCACCAGCAGATCCCTCGCTTCGCTCGGGATTACACGCGGCGCCAGGGCATGCTTGGTCGGTCTGAGGCGGGAGCCTCGCTAGTCCTCTGGCGCTTCCCCCGGTTATACTGCGCCTAGGCGCCTCCGGCAAAACGGGCTGGCCGGCGCGCTACCAATGGACCTCCAGTTCCCCAAGGCCGAACTCCACCTCCACCTGGAAGGCGCCATCGAGCCGGCCACGCTGGCCGAGTTGGCCCGCCGCCACGGCCTGCCCGACCTCGAGATCGCCAGCCGCTACCAATACGACGACTTTCCCGGCTTCCTGATGGCCTTCAAATGGGTGACCGAGCATCTGCGGACCCCGGAAGATTATGCCTTGGCGGCCGAACGGTGCTTTGAACAGCTGCGGGCCCAGAACGTGCAAATTGCTGAGATCTACTTCAGCGCCGGCATCTGCCTCCGGAAGCGCCTTCCGGTGGAGCCGGTCTTCGACGCCCTGGATGCCGCCCGCCGCCGGGCCGAAGCCGCCGGTGGCCTCCGCCTGCGCTGGATCTTCGACGCCGTCCGCCAGTTCGGTCCGGAGGCCGCCGAAGAGGTGGTGGGCCTGGCCGCCCGATTCCGGGACCGCGGCGTGGTTGGCATCGGCCTGGGCGGCGACGAGCTCCAGGCCCCACCGGCGCCTTTCCGCCGCGTCTACGAGCGGGCCCGCGCCGAGGGGCTGCGGCTGTCGGTGCACGCCGGCGAGACCGCCGGCCCGCAGTCCATCTGGGACGCCATCGAGCAGCTCGGCGCCGAGCGCATCGGTCACGGCGTCTCAGCCGTTCAGGATCCCCGCCTGGTTGAGCTGCTCCGCGAGCGCCAGATCCCCATCGAGGTCTGCGTTACCAGCAACTATGCCACCGGCGCGGTCCCGGCCGGGGCCGAGCACCCCGTCCGGCGGATGTTCGACGCCGGCCTGCTGATCGTCATCAACTCCGACGACCCCGCCCTGTTTCACACCAGCATCAACCAGGAGTACCGCCGGCTGGTCGAGCAGCATGGCTTCACGGAGGCGGAGATCCGGCGCCTGGCCCAAAACTCCTTTCGCGCCGCCTGGACTGTGGTAGAGTAAGATCCGTTGCACCTCAACTGGGATTAAGGAGACGATCATGAACCGACTTTGGGGCCTGACGACGCTGGCAGCAGCGCTGGCCGTTTCGGCTGCCGCCGGCGAATGGCAGGGCCATCTCATGGACGCCATGTGCGCCGCCAAGATGAAGGACAAGGCCGCTACCCACAAGGCCAAGTGCGCGCTCTCCTGCGCCAAGACCGGCTTTGGCGTGGTCACCGCTGACGGCAAGTTCGTCAAGTTCGACGAAATGGGCAATGCCAAGGCTCAGGAGGCCCTCAAGGCCACCGCCAAAGACCAGGACCTCAAGGTCAAGGTCACCGGCACGGTGGACGGCGACTCCATCAAGGTGGAGTCCCTCAGCATTCACTGAGCCATGTTTCAGGGCCTGGAGCACACCGCCATCGCCTCGCCCGATCCGGAGAAGCTGGCGAGTTGGTATGTCGAGAACCTGGGCTTCGTGGTCAACCACCGTTATGCCGGCAATGTTTTCGTGAAGGCCGCCAACGGGACCATGCTGGAGATCATTCCGTCGGAGGGCGAACGCGCCGCCCAGAAGATGCGCGATCCCGGCATCCGCCACCTGGCCATCTGGGTGGACGACTTCGACGCCGCCCACCAGAAGCTGCGGCAACTGGGCGTCCGGTTCCTGACCGAGCCGGTGAACAACGAGGGCAACCGCCTGGTCTTCTTCGCCGACGGCGACGGCAACTTCGTGCACCTGGTGCACCGGGTTAAGCCGCTGTAACACAGGCATTCTTGCCTGTCTTTGGCTGTCGGGTTACCCTCCCGCCACCGGCAGCCGGGCGGCCTCCCAGGCCGCGATGCCGCCGTTGAGTTCCTCCAGTTCCGTGATGCCGGCCTGCTGCAACACGCTGGCGGCAATGGCCGAGCGGTAGCCGCCGGCGCAGTGCACCGCCAACGGGCGGTCCCTGGGAATCTCCGCCAGGCGCTCCCGCAGCCGGCCGAGCGGGATGTGCAGGCTGGGCTCGATGCGCTTTTGCTGCCGCTCTTGGGGGTTGCGCACATCGAGCAGCACCGGCGGGTCGGCCGAAGCCAGCCGCTCGGCCAGCTGGGTAGCGCTGATGCGGTCCCAGCCGTTCACCAGGTCCGGCCGCCCCTCCAGCGACTGGATGCCCCCCTCCAGGTAACCCACCACGTGGTCGAAGCCGATGCGCCCCAGCCGCAGGGCGGCTTCCTGCTCCCGGCCCGGCTCGGCGACGAGGACGATGGGCTTGTCCTTGCTGAGGATCGTGCCCGCCCAGGTGGCGTACTGCCCCCCCAGGCCTATATTGATACTACCCGCGAGGTGCGCCTTGGCGAACTCCCCCGGGTCCCGCGCGTCCAGCACCTGGGTCCCCAGCTCCTGGAGCGCCAGCAGGTGATCGAGCGCCACCGGCTGCACCGCCCGCTCCAGGGTCTGCTCCAACGTGGGCCGCTCCTTGGTGTTCAACACGGCATCGAACGTGAAATAGGCCGGCGCCTCCGGCTGGTCGGCGCACACCAGTTGGATGAACTCCTCCTCGCTCATCGGCTGGAGGGCGTAATTGAAGCGCCGCTGCTCGCCGATGGTCGAAACCGTCTCGGTGCTGATGGCCCGGCCGCACAGCGAACCCGCCCCGTGCGCCGGATAGACCAGCGTCTCGTCGGGCAGCGCCAGCAGCTTCTCGCGCAGAGAGCGATAGAGCAGCCGCGCCAGGTCCACCGGCGCCCACCCCAGCGAGGCCCGCAGATCCGGACGCCCCACATCCCCGATGAACAGCGTGTCGCCGGTCAGCACGGCGTGCGGCTTTTCGGCGCTCTTGGCTAGGTCGTACACCAGAATCGAGATCGACTCCGGCGTGTGACCGGGGGTCTCGAGCGCCGCTAGCCGAACACTGCCGAGATCGACCGCCTCCCCGTCCTTCATCCCGGTGAACGCGTATTCGGCCCGGCCCCGGGCCCCCAGGTAGATCTTGGCGCCGGCGCGGTCGCGCAGCTCCAGGTGGCCGGCCAGGAAGTCGGCGTGAAAGTGCGTCAGGAACACGTGGCCGATCCGCAGACCCAGGCGCCCGGCGTCCTCCAGATAGCGGTCGATGTCCCGCTGCGGATCCACCACCGCGGCCGCGCCGGTCTCCTCGTCCCCGATCAGGTAGGAGGCGTGCGCCAGGCAGTTCAGGTAATACTGTTTCAGGATCATAGCCCGAGTTATTGTAACCTGGAAGCATGATTCTCTCACGGCGTGAAATGCTCGCTGGCGCTGCCGGCGTCATGCTGCCGGCCTCGGGCCGCAAGCTCAAGGTGGCAATCTTTTCCAAGCACCTCCAGTTTCTCCGGAACGAAGCCCTGGCCCAGGCGGCCGCCGAGATGGGCTTCGATGGCGTGGACCTGGCGGTGCGCTCCGGCGGCCACGTGGAGCCGGAGCGGGTTCCCGAGGAGCTGCCGCCGCTGGTCGCCGCCCTGCGCCGCCACGGCCTGGAAGTGCCCATGATCACCAGCGGCATCGTCGACGCCGGGACGCCCCACGCCGAAACGGTGCTGAAGACCATCGCCTCGCTGGGCATCCGGCACTATCGCTGGGGCGGTTTCCGGTACGATCCCAAGGGCCCCATCGCCGGGCAGCTCGAGGCCCTGAAGCCCCGCGTGGCAAAGCTCGCCGCCCTCAACGCCCGCTACAACGTCTCGGCTATGTATCACACCCACTCCGGAGTGGGCCAGATCGGGGCCCCCATCTGGGATCTGCACCTATTGCTGAAGGATTTCGACCCCGCCGCCGTCGGGGTCAACTACGACATCGCCCACGCCACCATCGAAGGGGGCGCCGGGGGCTGGATCGCCAGCCTCCGCGTGACCGGCCGCCACCTGCGCGGCGTGGCGGTCAAGGATTTCCTTTGGGAGAAAAGCCCCCGCGGCTGGCAGGCCAAGTGGACGCCGCTGGGGGAAGGCATGGTCCGGTTCCCGCAGTTCTTCCAGATGCTTGCCGAAGCCGGTTTCTCCGGCCCGCTTCAAATGCATGTGGAATACCCACTAGGGGGCGCCGAATCCGGCCGCACCTCCATCAGCATGGCCCGTGAGGAAGTCTTCGCCGCCATGAAAGGCGACCTGCGGCGGCTTCGCGGCTACCTGTCCGAGGCCGGCCTATGAACTAGCGGCGCACGCTATAATACTGGCCATGGGGGCCAAGGCGCTGAAACCTGCCATCCAGAACCTCTACGACGAGGACTTCGCCATTTGGACCGAGGAGACGGCCCGCCTGCTCCGCGCCGGCCGCTTCGACCATATCGACGTCGAGCACCTGGCGGAAGAGGTCGAGGACATGGGAAAGAGTCAAGGGCACGAAGTGCGCAGCCGCTTAAGGGTGCTGATGGTCCACTTGTTGAAGTGGAAGTGCCAGCCGCAGAAGCGATCCCGAAGCTGGAGCTCGACGGCCGCCACCCAGCGGGCGGAACTCCGGGACGTTTTCAGCGAGTCACCCAGTTTGAGAGCGAAGTTGCCGCCGTCGATCCCAGACGTCTATCCTGATGCCGTCGAACAGGCCGCCCTGGAAACCGGCCTGCCGGAGAGCGCTTTCCCCCGCGAGTGCCCCTTCTCGCCCGAGCAGATCATGGACCGCCGCTTCCTGCCGGATTAAGGCTATGAAAGCCCTGCTGCTGAGCGAGTACAAGAAACTGGAGCTGGCCGACCTGCCGACCCCCCAGCCGGGACCCGGCGAGGTGCTGGTGCGGGTGAAGGCTTGCGGCATCTGTGGCAGCGACGTCCACGGGTTCGACGGCAGCTCCGGCCGGCGCCTCCCCCCGCTGGTGATGGGTCACGAGGCCTCCGGCGTGGTGGCCGCCCCCGGCGCCGGCGGCCTCCGCGAAGGCGACCGCGTCACCTTCGATTCCACGGTCTGGTGCGGCGCCTGTTTCTACTGCCTGCGCGGCGAGGTCAACCTCTGCGACCGCCGCCAGGTGCTGGGGGTCTCTTGCGGCGATTACCGCCGCCACGGGGCCTTCGCCGAGTATGTCGTGGTTCCGAGGCGTATCGTGTACCCGCTGCCGGATTCCCTTCCCTTCGAGCACGCCGCCATGATCGAGGCCGTCTCGGTGGCCGTCCACGCCGTGGGCCTCACACCGGTTTCGCTTGGCTCCACCGCCGTCGTGGTCGGCGCGGGTATGATCGGGCTGCTGGCGCTCCAGGCCCTCCGCCTGGCGGGGTGCTCTCGCGTTTTTGCTGTCGATGTCGAGGACTCCCGGCTGGAACTGGCGCGCCGGCTGGGCGCCGACGCGACTCTGAATCCTGGCGCCTGCGACGTCCCGGCCGCCGTTGCCGAGCGGACCGCCGGCCGCGGCGCCGACCTGGCCGTCGAAGCCGTCGGGGCCGCCGATCCCCTCCGGACCGCCATCGCCTCGGTCCGCAAGGGCGGCGCCGTCACCCTTGTCGGCAACATCGCGCCGGCGGTCGAGCTGCCGCTCCAGAGCGTCGTCACCCGCCAGATCCGCCTGCAAGGCTCCTGCGCCTCCTCCGGCGAATACCCGGCCTCCATCGACCTGATGGCCCGCGGCGCCATCCGCGTCGACTGGCTGATCAGCGCCGCCGCCCCTCTGGAGGAGGGTCCGGCCTGGTTCGACCGTCTCTATCGCCGGGAACCCAACCTCATGAAGGTCGTGCTGCAGCCGTGACGTTGCTGGCGCGGACTGAGCTCACCTCAATCTTAGACGCCGGCCAGGCCCCGCGTCCGGCTTCCAGGCGCCCGGCCGGAGGTACACTGTAAATCATATGAACCTCCTCCTGACGCTGGCGCTGGCCGCGGCCCTGCCGGGCGCGGTGGATCCCGCCCGGGACATCTTCGTCCGTTGGCCGGATCCGCAGGGCCTCGACCTGCTGCGCCAGGCGGGTGTGACCGTGGCCATCGGGCCGCCGGTCGAGACCTTTGCGCGGGCTTGCGCGGCGGCGGGGCTGACACCGTTCGCCGAGACGACGTTGTCGAAGGCGCTCTCCCTTGGCGCCCTGGGGTTTCGCGGGGTGGCGATCGAAGACCCGGGCCAGGGACCTCTGCCGGCGCTCGGCGGCCTCCAGGCGCTGGTGTACGTCAAGCCGAACCGCATTGCACAGCGCTTCTCCCCGGGCATCCCGGTCTTGCTCGATGGCCAGTGGCCCGGCGTTCGCAGCGGCCCCAACGTGCCGGGCCGCGGCATCGAGGTGGCCACCGCCAGCCGCGAGCCCTGGGTGGATGCCAACTCCTACTTGATAGCCTATCTGCGCGCCCTCTACCCGGACCGGCCGGCCTTGCTGGGGTATCGGCCGGACCCGAATAGGGGCGTCGGGTTCGAGAGTCTGGAGCTGGGGCTGGCGGAGGCCGTCGCCGCCGGGGGCAACGTCATCCTCACGCTTCCAGACGACTACCGGAAAGCACTGCTCGCCGGCGACGCCAAGGCGCTGGCGGCGTGGCGGTCGCTGGGCGGCGCCATACGGTTCTTGCGAGAAAACGCCGGGCGCTTCGGCCGTCCGTCGCGGTCGCGACTGGCGGTGGCGGCCGGAACCCTGGAGGAATCCGGAGAGATCCTCAACCTGCTGTTCCGGCGCAACCTGTCCCCCGTGATCCTGCCGGCGGAGCCGCTCGCGGATCTCGATCCGGCGCGGTTTCTGGCGCTGGTGGCCGCCAACCTGAAAGCCCCGCAGGCGGCCAATCGCGAGCGGATCCTGAAATTCGCCCGCGCGGGCGGCATGGTGATCGCAGCCGGCAAGCCGGCCTGGTGGCTGGCGCCGGAGGCGCGAAAGACTCGCGCCGATCAAGACCGCGACTTCTATTCACTGGGCCAGGGACAGGTGGTCGCCTATCGCCAGCCGATCGCGGATCCGAGCGAGTTTGCCCTGGACGTGATCGACCTGACGGGGGTGCGGAGGCGCGACGTACGGGTCTGGAACGCGGGCGCCGTGGTGGGGCTGGCGTCGGCTGGAGAGCCGCCCTGGCTGCATCTGCTCAATTACGACGCCCCCCGCGATGACGAATTCCCCGCCCGCGTCGAAGGGATCTTTGCCGGGGCGCTGCTCTACGAGCCTGGCGCCGCCGGGCCTCGCCGGCTCAAGGCCGTCGCGCGCGGGTCGAGCACCGAAATCACCGTCGAGCGGCTTGGCCGTTTGGGGTCCATCGAGCTTATAATGAAGGCGAGCATGAAGGTAAGCAAGGAGGCGCCATGACAAGTTTCACCCGCAGGCAGATGCTCCAGACCGGGGCGGCCGCGCTGGCCGGCGCGGCCCGGGGATGGGCGGCTCCCAACCGCCTGCCGGCGCCGTATTTCGGCGTTCACCCCTTCATTGAATCCAACCCCAAGGCCGTTTTCATCCGGCGCACCAACGTCCGGGAGAAGATGGACTCCGAACCCAAGCGGGCCGAGGGCCTGAAGCTGGCGCGGGAGATTTTTGTCCCCATGGACCGGGCCGGCGTCCCGGTCACCCACCGCATCGTGCTCAAGCCCAACGTGTGCAGCGTCCGCAGCAAGCGGCCGCCCGTCGAGACCTGGGGCACCGGCACCGACCCCGATTTCTACGAGGGCATGGTGATGGGGCTGGAGGAGTTGGGCCTGAAGAAGTTCCACTTTGTGGAGGCCAACAACTACCACAACTGGAACCTGCGGGGCTTCGTCGACATCAACCAGCGCCACGGCATCGAGATGAACGAATGCGAGCGCCGCACGCGGAACTTTCGGGAGGGCTACGAGATGACCTGGAGCCGGGTGCCCGACCCGGTGGTGTTCTCCCGCCTGCCGCACTACGCGCCGGTCAACGAGCCCGACACCTGGCTGCTGAATATCGCCAAGTGGAAGGCCCACGGCATGTGCCTCACCCAGGCGGTGAAGAACGAGCAGGGCCTGGTGGTGCTGCCCTTCGTGCGCTTCTGCCCGGGGTGGAGCATGGTCACCGGGGCACCCGATTTCATGAAACCCGACGTTCACCCGGAAGTCGAGCGGCGAGTCAACCGCTACTTCGAGAATCACCGCCGCCTGGGCTACGCGCGCTACGACAGCAGCGCCCGCCTCAGCCCCATGCACCAGGAGATCTGGGCCCACAAGACCTGCGACAACATGAGCGTGCTCCAGACCGGCCTGGCCATGATCGAGGGCATCTACGGGCGCGACGGCAACGGTTTCGAATTCGGCGACGACCACATGGCCAACCTGGTGATGTTCAGCAAGGACAAGTTCCGCCTGGACCTGGTGGGCCTGTGGCTGGGGGGCCACGAACCCGGCAACATCAATCTCTACCGCATCGCCAAGGAACGCGGCCTCAGCGACACCTTCAATCCCTGGGAGGTGCCGATCTACGAGTGGATCGACGGGGGGGCGGTTCCGCGCCGGCTCACCGACTTCCCGCGCACCCCGCTGAAGACCTACTACCTGCAAAAGGACGGCGAGCCGGAGTATCACCTGGTGAACGAGCCGTTCGACTACGACAAGGTCAGGGTCTGAGCCGGAGGGAGCGGTCACCTGCCCTATGTCATCCCGAGCGCAGCGAGGGATCTGCTTTCGCCCCGGGGCAACAGCAGATCCCTCGCTTCGCTCGGGATGACAATTGCGGGCGACCGCCAACGCCACCACTTTTCCCTGGTAGAATAGAGCTTTCACCACCAGGAATGCTCCGCACCTCCCACGACCACCTCTACATCCTCTATAACCTCATCGCCAAGGATTTCAAGATCCGTTACCGGAACATGTCGTTGGGCATCTTCTGGTCCCTGCTGAACCCCATCATCATGGTGACGGTCCTGACCTTCGTTTTCACCAGGATCTTCAACAACCCCGCGATCCACAGCTACCCGCTGTTCTTGCTGATCGGCCTGATCCCGTTCAACTTTTTCACTCTGGCCTGGGCCTCCGGGACCAACTCCATCCTGGACAACGCCGCTCTGGTCAAGAAAGTGCGCTTCCATCGGGAGGTGATTCCCATCTCGGTGGTGCTGGGCAACGTCATCCATTTCCTGATCCAGATGGTCTTGCTGATGGGGTTGATGGTGTTTGTCGGCCAGGGCGTGAACCGCTATTGGCTGTGGCTGCCGGTGGTGCTGGGGCTGGAGATCGTTTTCGCGTGCGGCATGGCCCTGGCCTTTTCGGCCCTCGACGTCTACTACCGGGACACCCGCTACGTGGTGGAGTCCGCCAACCTGGTGCTGTTCTGGCTGGTGCCCATCTTCTACTCTCTCGACCAGGTGCCCCGCGAGTTCACGATCCTCTACCAGTTCAACCCCCTGGCGGCGGTGGTGCTGGCCTGCCGGCGGATCTTCCTGGACTCCATGCCGCCGCCGGAGTCCTTGCTGCGGAACCTGACGCTGGTCTCGGTTTCGGCGCTGGCCGCCGGCCTGGTGATCTTCGGACAGATGAAGAAGAGGTTTGCGGATTACCTGTGACGCTGATCGAGCTCCACGACGTCAGCAAACGCTACTTCCTCCACCACAAGCGGCAGCTTTTGGTGGAGCACGTGGCCAGCACCCTGCGGCGGGAGCGGAATTCCTTCTGGGCCTTGCGCCACGTGAGCCTGAAGATCGAGGCCGGCGAGGCGGTGGCCATCATCGGGCCCAACGGCGCCGGCAAGAGCACCCTGCTGTCGATCGCGGTGGGCGTCACTTCTCCGACGGAGGGGGGCGCCCGGCTGCACGGGCGGGTGGCGGCGCTGCTGGAGCTGGGCTCCGGCTTCCACCCGGATCTGACCGGCCGCGAAAACATTCACCTCAACGCCGCCCTGCTCGGCTATTCCCGCCAGCAGGTCCACGCCAGCTTGGAATCCATCATCGACTTCGCTGGCGTGCCGGACTTCATCGACGAGCCGCTCCGCACCTACTCGACCGGCATGTTGGCGCGGCTGGGCTTCTCGGTGGCCGTTCACCTGGAGCCGGACATCCTGGTGCTCGACGAGGTGCTGGCGGTGGGCGACGAGGAATTCCAGAGAAAGTGCATCGACCGGATCTTCGAGTTCCGCCGCCAGGGCAAGACCCTGCTGTTCGTCTCCCACTCGGCGGAATTCGTCCGGAGCCTCTGCCGGCGGGCGGTCTGGCTGGAGCTGGGTCGTGTCAAGATGGACGGCGAGGCTTCCGACGTGCTGGCCCAATACCGCGCCGGGACGCAGGCATTCCTGCCGGTCGGCGGCGGGGTTACCACGGGCTAGCCGCACAACATTTCGCCTGCTTCGGGGTTGAAATTTCTTATGGGCTGGAGATGGCTGGGCCTGGCTTTGCTGGCGGCGCTGCTGCCGGTTCAGGCCCAGATCCAGGTCGGCGAGGGGTCGCCCAACTCCGTGATTCTGGGGCTGTTCCTGCAGGCCTACCTGCGAGGCGATTTCACGGCCCGGGCGGCGCTGCCGCCCACCAACCGCGTGCACCGGGAAGGAGCCGGCTACGTGCAGGATTTCGCCGCCCTGGACACCTTCACCAACTTCACCTTCGCGCTGGCCAAGCCCGACAGCCGGGAGACAGCCTACCAGATGTGCTGCCAGATCCTGACCCTGCACAACCAGATCGGCGGCTTTACGGGCAAAATCGGCTATCCGGTGACGGATCCGGCGCCCGGTGTGTCGGTGGTTGGCGGCGCCTTGAGCGTGCAGCAGAGCTTCGAGGGCGGACACGTGCTGATCACCCACGTCGGCCTGGCTCTGGACGGTCGGGCGTTCTTCATTCGAGACCCCTTCGTCGCTCCCTGGCGCAACCAGGTGAGCCTGGGGCTGCCGATCAGCCAGGAGCGCGACACCGCTTCGCGTTTCAATACCAACGCCACCCAGCAGGATTTCGAAGGCGGCGTGATCGCGTTGATCACCACCGGTCCCCGCAAGGACCAGATCTACACCGTATCCGGACCTATTTACATCAAGTACTTTGAGCTGGGCGGCATCAACTCCATCCTGGGGTATCCCATCAGCGACGAGTTCACGGCGTCGGGACGGCAGCGCCAGAACTTCGAGTCCGGCTACATTGATTACGCGCCGGGATCGGCGCCGGCGGCCGAGATCCACCCCCAGGTGCTGTCGGTGTCGATGGACGCGGCCCCGGTCACGCTGCGGATCGGGGATGTGATCGAGCGCACCGCGGCGGCCTTCGACATTCTGGGCAGCCCGGTGACGGACCGCCCGTTCACCTGGACCACCAGCAACCGCCAGGTGGTCCAGATCGAGGCCACCGGGGCTACCGCCCGCCTGCGCGCCGTCGGCGCCGGGTTCGCCAACGTCAGTGCGATCGTCGATGGGGTCTCGAGCGGGGCGCTGCGGATCACGGTGCCCTCCACCTGCTGCGCCGTGGGGGAGGGAGCGCCCAACGCCTCCATCCGCCAGGCCTTGCAGGAGGCCCTGTCGCGCAACAGCATCACGCCTCGCTTGCCCACGGATAATTCCGTGCGTCGCATGGGGGCGGGCTATGTGCAGGAGTTCCTGGCCTCCGCGCCGGCCGGCCTCGGCCGGGTCCTGGCTGCCAAGGCCGACAGCTCCGGGGTGGCCTACGTCGTCGTCGGACCGCGCCTCGCCCGCTACCTCGGGCTGGGGGGCACGGCGGGGCCGCTGGGATTCCCCACCTCCGACGCCAACGCCGCCGGCCGTCAGTTGTTTGAGAACAACTTCGCCCTGGCCGGATCGCCACCGGCGCTGGTGGCGGCCCCCCTCACCCAGAAGTGGGCGGCGCTAGGCTACGACTCGGGCGCCGCCGGCTCCCCGCGCGCCGAGGCCGCCGCCGCCGGACCGTCTCCCACCGGCGCCACCGGGGTCTCCCAGACTTTTACCAATGGCGTCCTCTACGGCGTCACCTCCGGGCCGCGCTCCGGGCAGGCCTTCCTGGCCGGCGGGCCGATCCTGGCGCGCTACCTTCGGCTGAACGGGCCGGCCGGAATCCTCGGTATGCCTATTTCTGATGCCTTAGCGTCGGAGGGCCGCACCCGCCAGAACTTCGAGCTGGGCTCCATCGACTTCGCCGCCGGCGACGCCGAGGGCCAGGAACGGCGGGCGGCTCGCGCCCCCGCCGTCTCGGTCCTTCCGGGCCAGGCCACCATCGGGGGGCGCGTCCGGATCTCGATCAGCGGCTTTGCTCCCGGGCGGCGGCTGCTGGTGAGCGTCGGGGCCACTCCGGAGTTCGAGGTGACGCCGGCCGCGGGCGCGTTCGGGTGGGATCAACAGCTCCGGCCGGGAGTGGCCCCGGGCGCCGTCCGCGTGCTGGTTCGCGATCCGGAGGGCAACGAAAGCGCCGAGACCTCCTACCGCGTGCGGGCGCCCGACGACGTGCGCCACCAACTGCTGAAGGTGAGCGGCGACAACCAGACCGGCGTGCCCGGCTCGGAGCTGCCGCTGCCCCTGGTGGTGCGGCTGCTGGATGACGGCGGCAACCCCATCGCCGGGGGAACCATCGCCGGAGGCCGCGTGTTGTTCGGTTCCATTGGCGGGAGCACGGCGGCGCCCGGACAGGCCGTCACCGACGCCGGCGGCTATGCCCAGGCCAGGCTTCGCCTGGGGACCTCCACTGGTCTGGTCCTGGCCACCGCCGAGTCTAACGGCCGGGTGCTTACCTTCTCGGCCCGCTCCGAGAACAGCAGCCTCACCACCTTTCCCGCTTTCCAACAAGGCATCGACAATATCAACCTGGGCAGCGGCTCCTCCACCATCCACCAGAAGGGCAGCCTGCTGACGGCCCTGGCGGCGCTGTTCCGGTATTACCAGGATCGAGGCGATCTGCCGCCGCCCAACGGGCTGGCCGGACCGGCGGCCCTCAACCAGTTCCTGCTGGCCGATGGCTACCTGCCCTTCACCCTGGGCGGCCGGCCGGAGTTGGTGGTCAACCTGCCGCGCGCCCTCAGCTTCGTCGGCGATGCCGCCGATTTCGAGGCCCTGCCGGCGGAGCCGGAAGCCATCCGGGATTCGCTCAACCTGCGCCGGCCGGTCCTGCTCGGCCTGATGCTTCGCTCCGGCGACCAGGACCGCGGCGGCCATTACGTGGTGGCGATCGGGGTGGCGGCCGACGGCGCGATTCTGATTCACGACCCCAGCCCGGATTTCAACCGCAGCAGCCTGAACGAGTACTCTGCCGGCTTCCGGGCACTCGACCGCAACTGGTCGGGCCGGGCGCTGCACGCCTTGCGGCTGCGCTTGGATCCCCGCCCTGCCCGCGGCTTGCTGATCCACGGCCCTGGCTCGGCGGCCCTGAGCCTGTCGGCCCCCACAGTCTGGCGCAGCTACCAAGTGCGAATACCAGCGCTGGCGGCCTACAACGACCCGGTGCTCGATAGCGGCGAGACCGCCCAACTGCTTTACGTAGACGGCGCCGCGCCGCAATACCAACTGAGCGTGCGCGACGCCGCCGTCACGGTGCGCGGCCAGCCGGCCCCGCCCGGCGTCTACCGCATCGTTCCGGATCCATTTGCCGTCACGCCGGAGACGCTCTCGGCTTCGGTGGCGGGCCTGCGAAATGCGGCCGGCTTCGGTTCCCGCGTGGCCCCCGGCGCGCTGGCATCGCTGTTTGGCTCGGGGCTCGATGGCCTGCGCGCCAACTTCGGCGGTCGGACAGCGCCGATCCTGTTCGCCCAGGGCTTCCAGGCTAACCTGCAGGTTCCCTATGACCTGGCGCCGGGCGCGCACCTGGTGGATCTGGCTTCCACTTACGGCTCGACCCGCCTGGAGGTTTCTCTCGACGAGGCCGCGCCGGGGATCTTCGCGTTGCCGGGCGGCGCCGGCGCCGTGCTCAACCAGGACGGCACGCTGAACGCGGTGCTGAATCCCGCCCGCCGGGGCAGCGTCTTGCAGGTGTTTGTGACGGGCCTTGGCGCCGTGGCGCCGTCGGTCGACACCGGCGCCGCCGCGCCCGCCTCGCCGCTCTCCCGCGCGGTCGCCCCCCTGACGGCTGCCTTGGACGGCCGCGCTGCCCAGGTTCTGTTCGCGGGCCTCGCCCCCGGCTTCATCGGCCTCGGCCAGGTGAATGTGCTGATCCCGGCCGCGCTCGCTCCCAACGCCGCCGCCCAGCTTGTCATGCGCGCCGCCGGCCTCGACAGCAACGCCGTCCCCGTGGCGATCCAGTAACACAGGCATTCCTGCCTGACTCGGGTTGAGTTACACTCCCCACCATGCCCTCCACCCGACGCCAAGTCCTCTCCGCCCTCCTGGGTTCCCGGCTCGCCCCCGCGGCCCCCCCGCGCCCCAACGTCCTGTTCCTCCTCATCGACGACCTGCGGTTCGACGACCTGGGCTGCACCGGCCACCCCTTCGCCCGCACCCCCCACATCGACCGCATCGCCCGCCAGGGAGCGCTGTTCCGCAACACCTTCGTCACCACGCCCCTCTGCTCGCCCAGCCGCGCCAGCTTCCTCACCGGCCAGTACGCCCACCGGCACGGCGTGATCGACAACACCGACCGGTCTGCCCTCAGCCATCGGCTGGAAACCTTCCCGCGCGCGCTCCAGCGCGCCGGCTACGAGACCGGCTACATCGGCAAATGGCATATGGGGGTGGATGATTCCCCGCGCCCCGGCTTCGATTACTGGCTGAGCTTCCAGGGCCAGGGATCCTACCTCGACCCGGACCTCAACGAGAACGGCAAGCCCAGCAAGGCCCGCGGCTACACCACCGACATCTTCACCGAGCGCGCCGTCGAGTTCCTCTCGCGGCCGCGCTCCAGGCCCTTCTGCCTTTACGTGGCCCACAAGGCCGTGCATCCGGAGGTGGTCCAGAGGGCCGACGGCAGCGTCTCTGGCGATGGCGTTTTCATTCCCGCCGAGCGGCACCGCACTCTGTATAAGGACGACCCCCTGCCACGCCGGCCCAACTACGGCCGCCCGCCGGAAGGCAAGCCGGCGCTTCTGCGCCCGATCGGCAACCTGCCGCCGCTGGGCCCCCAGACCTCCACCGACGACGAGACCATCCGCAACCGCCTGCGCATGCTGGCTTCGGTGGAGGAGGGCGTGGGCGAGATCTTCCGGGCGCTCGACCGCTCCGGCCGGCTCGACGATACCCTGATCGCCCTCGCCGGCGACAACGGCTACTTTTACGGCGAGCACGGCCTCAGCGTCGAGCGCCGCCTGGCCTACGAGGAATCAGCCCGCATCCCGCTGTTGGTGCGCTACCCCCGGTTGATCCGCCCCGGAACCAAGATCGACGCCTTGGCCCTGAACATCGACCTGGCGCCAACGCTGGTGGATCTGGCCGGCGCCCGCCCGGCGGCCCCCATCGACGGCCGCTCGCTGGCGCCCCTGTTCCGGGGCCAGTCCCCGAACTGGCGCCGGTCATTCCTGATCGAGCACCACTCCGACCGGGTCTTCCCGCGCGTCGTCAACCTGGGTTACCGGGCTGTCCGAACCGAGCGCTGGAAGTACATCCGCTACACGGATCTTCAGGGCATGGACGAGCTCTACGACCTGAAGTCCGACCCCTACGAGCTTCGGAATCTCATCGCCGACCCGGCGGCGCGCAAGGCCCTGCCGGAGCTGGAGAAAGAGTTGACGAGGCTGTCGGGTCCCTAGCAGCGCGACGTCCTTTTCTCCGAATCGATGACGCTGAACTGTCCCCCAACCCGACATGGGACTCCAGCGATCGGAACGCGATGTCGGCAGCCGAACTTGAACCGGCGGACCGGATACGCTAGATTCAGCCTGATGGTCACTGCCTACGATGAAGTTTTGTACCTCGGGCGCCCATTGGCGGAGACTCACCCGGACAGGCTGGCCGCGCTCGCCACGTTGTTCGGCATCGAGTCTGCCCCGGTGAAGTCCTGCCGCGTGCTGGAACTGGGAATCGGCGACGGCGGCAATCTGATTCCCATGGCGTACGGACTGCCGGACAGCGAGTTTGTGGGCCTGGATCTGGGTTCGCGTGGGGTCGCCCGAGCGCAGGCCCTGGCGGACGAACTAAACCTGAAGAACATTACCCTGTACTGCCTCGATCTCCGGGAAGCGCCGGCGGAGCTGGGAGTGTTCGACTTCATCATTGTCCACGGGGTGTATTCCTGGGTATCGCCCGAGGTGCAGGACCACATTTTGCGGATCTGCCGAAGCCACCTCGCCACCAACGGAGTGGCATACGTCAGCTACAGCACTTACCCTGGCGCGCGTCTACGGGAAATGATCCGCGGGATGATGCAGTTCCACTCCCGGCGCTTTTCCGAACCGCAGGAGCAGATCGATCAGGCGCTAGCCCTGGTGAGATTTCTGGCGTCCGCCCACCCCGGCTCTGACGCCTACGGCGCGGTTCTCCACGAAGAGCTGGAGAGCCTCGCCCGTCGCCGTCCGGAGACGGTTTATCATGACGAGCTGTCCGACGTAAACGCGCCGGTCTATTTTTGCCAGTTCGCGGAGCACGCGGCCAGACACCATCTGAAGTACCTCGGAGAGGCGGATTTTTCCGAATTGCAGGATTACACCTACCCGCGTGAAGTGGCCGACACGTTAAGGCGCCTGGGAGCAAAGTCCTTGATCGACAAGGAACAGTACATGGACTTTCTAAAGGGCCGCCGTTTCCGCCAGACGCTTCTATGCCATCAGCAAGTCGGGTTCGATCGCCGGGTAGGGCCGGAACGGATATGGAACCTCTACGCGTCGGCCCGGGTGCAACCGGTTTCCCCGCAGCCGGATCTGCACTGGGCGGAAGAAGAATTTCGCAGTCCGGAGGGGGCCTCCCTCCGGAGTAATCATCCCCTGGCCAAGGCGGCCCTCCTGATCTTAGGGGAGCTCTGGCCGCAGGCCCTGCATTTCGACCAGTTGCTGGCCGGGGCCCGGAGGCGCGCCGACGTCAGCTCGGGGGACGACGCCGTATTGCTTGGCGATGTGGTTCTGGCAGCCTTCGCGACTGGCTTGGCGGAATTGCATGCCCAGGTCCCGCACTTCGTCGTCGACGTCAGCGCGCGACCGGCGGCCAGCGCCCTGGCGCGCTTGCAGGTCCGTACTAGTCCGATTGTGACCAACCTGCGCCATCAGAGTGTGAGAATGGAAGACCAGCTGGGGCGACAGTTATTGGTCTTGCTGGACGGCACGCGGGACCGCGCCTCGCTGCTCAACAATCTGGCCGAGTCAGTCTGTTCAGGCTCCGTGGTCTTGGAAAGGGAAGGAGCGGCTGTCCGCGATCCGGAGGCGGCGCGGCGCATACTGGACGGACAACTGGATCCTAGCCTGGCCGGAATGGCGAGGTGCGCGCTGCTGGAAAGATGAGTGCGGTTTCAGCGGCATTCTACGCACCCTGCCTTTTCCGGCCCGGAATACCCTGCCGACTGTATAGGCTTTCTTCGACCCGTTCCCTATCGTGAGAACATGTCGGATTTCTATCAGACCGGGGAAGTGACCACCCTGCACGCCCTCGACAACGACGGGCTGGAGCGCCTGGAGCGGGAGCCTACTCCCCAAGCCCTCATCGAATGTAGCAAGACGGATGGCCAGGTTCGCGGCGGAGCGGGCGGGCGCCTGGGAAAAGGCCGCCGCCCTGCGCGGCAAGATCCACCTGGAGGTCGACTTGGCGGTGTCCCGTGAGCGTCGTCGTCGTTGACACTTCGGTCTGGATCGAAGTAGCATCCATCTGGCTGCCGGGCGCAAAGAAAGCGGCCGAACAGGAGCGCGTCGAACGTGACGTTCCCAGATCCTCAAGAGCTGAAACTTGCAGCACCGCCGAGCTGGTGCTGTACGCCGTGCGGAAGGGAATCATCAGATGAAGGCGAGCTTGATCGCCAGCACGGCGGCGGCCGCCAGATACCCGAGCGCCGCCTGGTACTCGCGGTTTCGGAGGTAGAGGGCCCACCGAAAGCTTCCGCCGCCGGGACCGGCCGGCCTCCACCGCGGCCACAGGCGCGGCACTCGGGCGGCGTAGACCTGGTAGTCCGGAAACAGCGCCCGCAGGTGACTTTCCTCTTCGCCGATGACTGGGACATATACCATCAGAAAATACACCGCCAGCAGGGCGGCAAGCGCCCAGCTGCGGCCGGCCACGGCGAAGCCGGCGGCCACCAGGAGGCTGCCCAGGTAGAGCGGGTTGCGGGTGAAGGCGAAGGGTCCGGAGGTTGCCAGGCTCAGGTTCTTGGCCAGGTGGCCGGCGGCCCAGGCTCGCAGGGCCAAGCCCAGGCCGCCCAGCAGCAGCCCGGCCGCCAGCGCCACCGGCCGCGGCCGGGCATAGATCAGGTAGGCGGCGGCCACCGCAAAGCCCGACGACACCCGTAGCCGCGCCGCGCTCCTGGCCCAAGGCTTCATCTCCTGTAGTGTCTCGCAGACCACATGGTGCTTGGATTGTGGTAGCATCCGTCGCTGGAGTTCCCCAACGGGAGGTGTCGTTTGTCCACCACGGCAAAAACTGTCAGTCTGCTTTTTCTGCTCCTGGGCTGCGCCGCCGCCCAGCCCGTCATCACCGGCGGCCCGGTCAATGCTGCCAGCTACGCCCCCTTGGGGCTGCCCAACACCGGTATTGCCCAGGGCGCGATGTTTGTGGTGTTTGGCCGGGGCCTCGGGCCGGCTTCGATCCTGACCGTCAATGCCTTCCCGCTGCCCACGGCGCTGGGGGGCACGTCAATCCGCGTCACAGTCGGCGGCACAACCGTCGGCGCCATCATGATCTACACGTTGGCCAGACAGGTGGCGGCCATCCTTCCTTCCAATGCTCCGGTGGGCAACGGCACTCTGACGATTACCTTCGGCAATCAGGCCAGCGCCCCGGTCCCTGTCCAGGTGGTGCGGAGTAGTTTCGGAACTTTCTCCAGGAATGAGGCCGGCAGCGGCCCGGCCATCGTGCAGAACTTCATTTCCCAAACCGACCAGCCGCTCAACACCCTGGTAGAGGCGGCGCAGCCCGGTCAAGTCGTGACCCTGTGGGGTACAGGTCTGAGCGCGGTCGCGGGCAACGAATCGGGAGGTCCTCTGCCCGGAAACCTGGACGCGCCGGTGGACGTATTTGTCGGCAACCGGGCGGCCAACATCCTCTACAGGGGACGCTCCGGCTGCTGCGCCGGGGTCGATCAGATCGTCTTTGAGGTTCCCGCGGGCGTGGAAGGCTGTTATGTCTCGGTGGCGGTCCGCGCTGGTGGCGTGGTTGGCAACTTTACCACCATGTCGGTCGCCTCCCGGGGGAAGGTCTGCGCCGACCCGACCGGTCTTTCGATTTCGGACCTGGAAAGGGCGCAAAGCGGCGGAACCATGAACATCGGCGATATTGCCCTGAACCGGTTCGCTGCCAGCTTTTCTCTTCCCGGGCTCGGAACTCTGGAAGGTCCCGTCGAGTTGGCAGAGGGGCGCTTCTGGCGTTATGGCCCGCGCGACCTGCTGGCATCCGCGCGCGGCGGTCTTGGAGGCGGGGTTGCTGGGGCCCCGTCAATAGGCTCTTGCACCGTCTCCTCTTTCAACTTCGATGACTTTCTCGACAGCGTGTACCCCAACACGTCCGCCCGTTCCGCTCCCCGAAGTCTGGACGCGGGCCCTGCGCTGACCGTCACCGGCCCCCGCGGCACAAGACGCCTCCCCAGGCAAGGCTCAGCTTCCACCTTCTTCGAGTACTCTTCGGATGGTCTCTTGGGCGGCGGCATACCGGGCCTTCCCGGACTTCCACCGCCGCAACCGACCTATCTGGACCCCGGAAGTTACACGCTGGACAACGGCACTGGCGGCGCCGATGTGGGCCCTTTTCGGGCCGCTCTCACCATCCCGAGTCCCTTGATCTGGACCAACCGCAACGACATCAGCGTCATCCCCCGGTCGCAGGATCTGACCCTCATCTGGAGTGGAGGAGGCGACCGGGAGGTCGTGGCCATCCTCGGGACTTCGGCGACACCCGCCGCGGGGGTGGGCGCAAGGTTCATTTGTACGGAGCGCGCCGGCGCAGGACGTTTCACCGTGCCGGCCCACGTAGTTTCGGCGCTTCCTCTCAGCGGGTCATCGGAAGGGGTCCCGATTGGCTTCGTCATGCTGGGCAGCACCGCAGCGGAGACGAACCGCTTTCAGGCGCCGGGCCTGGATGTCGGTTTCTTCACCTACGGGCTGCTCTATGTGAAGAACGTGGTGTACCAATAAGCGGATCAAGGCCTGCCGCTCGGCAACTCTGTCTCCTTGCTCAGAACATCTTCTCCTGCTTCTTCAGGTTCCCAAAGGAACCCACGTTGGCGATCGAAAGCGCCAGCCGGAACTGGTTCTCGTTGCGCGTCGACCCCAGGGCGAAGCGCCGCCACTCCAGGCTGAAGCCGCAGCAATCGGTATTGTAAGTGACGTGGCTGTTGGCGTACTGCATGATGGCCTGGCGATAGTCGTAGACCGTGGAGAAGCCCAGGTTCCAGCCGCGCTTGTTGATCGAGCCATAGCGGATCATGGCCCGCATCTGGTTGCTGGGCGGCGTCAGCAGCCGGAGGGAGCGGACGGCGTAGTGGCCGATGGAGACGTTGAAGTTGGCGGTGTTGGCGTCGACGGTCAGGCCGCTGTTGACCACCTTGCCCCGCTGCGGATCGTAGTCGTTGCGCCACTCCAGGGCGTAGTTATAGCGGGGCTGCAGGCGCAGCACCGTCACCACCGGCGAGTAGGAGCGCGCCGAGTCGGCAAAGGCGAACGGCGTCAGGCCGATGGTGGAGGCGAAGACGTTGCGGTCGCCCTCCACCAGCGCCCCGCCGAAGCGCGGGTCCAGGTAGCGCCGCTGCCAGATCTCCAGGCTCATCAGCTCCCGCACCTCGCCGGTTTCGATCCGCTTCCCGTAGAGGCGTTGCACCAGGGAAATCTCGACCTCGTTGGTATTGGTGAGTAAATCACGCTCGTCGAAGCGCAGGATCCGCCGGAAGTCGGGGAGGCCGGCCACGTAGCGGTAGCTCAGCCGCGGCTCGATGACGTGTTTGACGCGGTCCCCCAGCAGCCGGGGACCCCGGAAAACGCGGCCCAGCGGCGGCGGCGCCAGCTCCAGGGAAACCTCGCGAGCCGAGCGGCGCAGGTTCTCACCCGACACCGTCCCGTCGGGGCGCAATTGCTCCCCATAGTAAGTCTCGCGCCAGCCAAAGACCGGGGTCAGGTGGAAGCCTTTCCACTGCAGCCGGGTCGACAGGCGCGGAAACAAGTCCAGCCGCTCCGCCAGCCGCCGGGTCTCGAAACCCGGCTGGCGGCGGCCCAGCAACTCCAGCGAGGAATCCAGGGTCAGGTAGAGAGGCAGCCGGCCCCGCCACAGCGGGTGCTCGCGGCTGGCCAGCTCGATCGACGGCAGCTTGCGGATGACGATGGTGTCATCCTTCTGGGTGGTCTGGAAGTTCTCGTGGCGCACCAGCGCGGCATTGAGAAAGAAGCTCGAAAAGGACCTGGTCACGTAGCCCACCGAGTGGGCTTCCGAGAAAATGGCTTCGTTGAGAGTCTCGGTGAAAGCCAGGCGGAATTCGAGCGAGCTGAGGTAATTCACGCTGGCGACGCCCCGAAAGCCCCAGGGCAGCTGGGCGCCGCCGTTGAGGTTGAACAGGCGCCCGCCCTGCCGGCGGCGGGACTCCCCCGCCCCGATCCCCCGGTCGTTCATGTTGTACCAGAAGGCGTCGAAGAAGCTGCCGGGAGTGGGGCGGCCCCGGCCGGTGATCTGGTGGGCGAAGCCGCGCTGGCTGAAGTAGGTCCCGCCCAAGGTCATGTCGTAGCTGCGGCTGGGGGCCCAGAAAAACGTCTCGCCCAGCACCCGGCCCCGCCGCGAGCTGTTGCCGATGTTGGGCGTCAGAAAGCCGCTGGAGCGCGGCGCCCTCTCCAGAGACTTGTAGTAGGCAGGAGCATAGAACAGCGGCACCTTCTTCAGCCGGAAGACGGATCGTCGCATCAGGGCGTAGCGGCCGGGGACCACGGTGGTGTGAGGGCTCGACAGCGTCCACCAGGGGCCGGGACGCTTGCAGTTGGTCACCTGGCATTGGAAAACCACGTACCGGTCGCGCATCTTGTGCGCCACCTCGCCCTCAAAATAGAACGGCTCGGTGGTGGTCAGCAGCCGGGGGCCGGCCTGACCCGCCGAGGCCACCGTCCCGCGCACGTTGAAGAAGGTGCCAATCTCGGTATCCAGGTTGTATTTGAAGCTGGAGGCGTAGATGTCCTCCTTGCGCCCGGGATGCGAGAAATGCACATTTCCCCGGGCCTCGGCTTGGTGGGTCTGTTCGTTGTAGTCGATCTGGTCGGCGGTCAACACCATCTGCTGCCTGCGGATCTCAGCATGTCCGCTGAGAAAGCGCCAGGGGCCTTCGGAGGCCTGCTGGTCGGCTTCCCAGATGACCTCATCGGAAGTACTAGGAAGAAGTGGGGGGGGAGCGGGGGTTGGTACCACCTGACTATGGATGGAGTGACAAAGTACCGCGAATGTGGTAATAACAATAGTTCGGGCAATTCTGCCGGCGAGCGGCATAGCAGGAATACTTTGAACGTAGCACGCGGCGGGAAGGGGCTGCAACCCAGGGGACCCCATGATCTGCCAAACTTGCGGTTATCGAGGTAACGAAGAAGGGGAGCATCGCTGCGCCCGGTGCGGGCGGCGGCTGGATGGCCGGCCCGCGGCCTCACCACCAGCGGAGAGCATTCCGCCGCCCGCCGCCTCGGTGGCAGTGGGGGGGGGACAGGCAGGCGCGGCCGCGGCCGTGGCGCCGGAATGGCGTTACGAGGTGTCCGAGCGGCTGGAGCAGTTCCGGAGCAAGAGGGCGCATCGACAGCCAGCCCCGGAACCGGACGAATCCGACGAGGCCGTGCCTCCGCCGGATGCGGCGCAGAAGGTTCTGGCCTTCGAGGATTTCGCCGCCGAGCGGATCGAGCCTGTCATCGTCGAGCTGCCCAAAACGCGCCCGGAGCCCCCGCCGCCGGCCGCCCGGCCCCCTATAACGCCGCCGCTCGGGACGCCTCGCCAGCCCGCTCGCGCACCGAACCATTGGCGGGTGGAGCGGGTGCAGGATGAGGACGGGGTGGCGCAAGAAGTGCTCTGCCCCAACCCGGTGGCGCCCCTGGCGCTGCGAGCAGTAGCCGGAGCGCTGGACGCTGCCATGGCCGTGATCGGCGTGGGAGTCTTCGCCACCGCCTTTTACATGCTGGGCGGCGGCCTGCCCCTGACCCAGAGGGCCTGGGTCACCATGGGAGCCGCCGTCGCGGCCGTGCCGGCGTTTTATCTGTTCCTTTACGTCTTCTACGCCGCTGAAACGCCCGGCATGCTCTGGACCGGGCTCTGTGTCCTGGACTACGACGGCTATCCGCCCGAGCCGCCCAAGCGATTGATGCGCGCCCTGGGGGCGGTGCTCAGCGCCGCCGCCTTGGGGCTGGGCTACATCTGGGCTCTGCTGGACGAAGAGTCGCTGACCTGGCACGACCGCATGTCGAAGACCTTTGTCACTCGCGACCCCCGCGCCCCCCGCCGCTTTCTGCCTCGGTAGTTGTCAGTTGACAGTTGACAGTTGGCAGTTGGCAGTTGTCAGTTGCCAGTTAGCAGTTGGCAGATCCTCCCGACCCTGGTTGGCAGATCCTCCCGACCCTGACAACCGAGAACCGACAACCGACAACTGACAACCGACTACCGACAACCGACAACCGACTACAATAGGAACGTGATCCTCTTCGATTACGCCAACCTGCTGGCCCAGGTTGTCGGCCGCGAACACGGATTGCGCCGCAGCGAAATCCGGGCCCGGCGCCGGACGGCCTCCGGGGCGGTCCGCTCCTTCCGCAGCAAATACGAGCAGGGGCTCTACGGCTTCCCGGACCTGCCGTCGGATCAAGCAACCATCGCCGCGGTGCGGCGGTTCGCGGCTTCCTGCCGGGGCCGTTTCGACACCATTTGCCTGATCGGCATTGGCGGCTCGGCGCTGGGCGCCTGGGCGCTGGACTGCGCCCTGCGCGGCCCCCACCCGGTGCAGGAGAAGTTCGGCCTCCATCGCCCCCGCCTGGTGATCCTGGATAACGTGGACCCGGCGCTGGTGGGGGCGGCCCTGGAGTCCATGAACCCGCGACGCACGATGGTATTGGTGATCACAAAGTCGGGATCCACGGCCGAGACCATCGCGACCTACCTGGTGGCGCGGGCCTGGCTGCGGAAAACCGTCGGGGCCAGGGGGCTGGCCCGCCAGGTGGTGGCCATTACCGAACCCGAAGCCGGGGGCAAGGCAGGAGACCTGCTGGCCATGGCGCGTCGCGAGAGCTGCCCGGTGTTCTACTTGCCGCCGAACGTGGGGGGACGCTTCAGCGTTCTCTCAACAGTGGGGCTGGTCCCCGCGGCCCTGATCGGCATCGACATCGGCAAGCTCTGCGCCGGGGCGGCGCAGATGACCAAGGTGTGCTGGAAGACCGAGCCGGAGGCCAACCCGGCGCTTCAGGCGGCCCTGGTTCACTACCTGATGCTCGCCGAGCGGGGCAAGCCCATCCAGATAGCGTTCAGCTACAGCAACCGGCTGTGGGGGCTGGCCTTCTGGTTCCGGCAGCTGTGGGCCGAGTCGCTCGGCAAGCAGGGGAGAGGGCAGACGCCGGTGGCGGCCCTGGGTGTCACCGATCAGCATTCCCAAGTGCAGCTCTATCTGGAAGGACCCAACGACAAGGTGTTCACGTTCTGGGCCGTCCAGCAGGCGCGCAGGATCCGGATCCCAAAGGCCTTTTCGGACCTGGACTCCGCGGGATACCTGGGCGGCCAGTCGATCAGCGCCCTGTTCGACGCCGAGCGCCAGGCCACCGCCGCCGCCCTGGCCCGCGAGCATCGCCCCAACTGCACCTTCACCCTTCCTCGCGTGGACGCCTGGCACATGGGGGCTTTTCTGCAGCTGATGGAGTTCCAGGTGGCCTTCGTGGGCGAGCTGATGGGCATCAACGCCTTCGATCAGCCGGGCGTGGAGCTGGGCAAGCGCCTCACTTATGCCCTGATGGGGCGGGCGGGGTTCGACGAATACCGGCGCCAGTTCCGCAGCTACGAACAGGCGCGCCGGCGGGCGCTGGCCTGATGCGGCGCCGCTTGGAGAATCCAGCCGATGTGGGCGGCGTCAAAGGGCGGGGCGCAATAGTCGGCCGCGCCGGCATCCATGGCATCGAGCCATTCCGAAATCTCAGGCCGCGCGCTGACGACAACCACCGGAACCGTTCCTTCGAGCAACGCCCGGTAGCTGCCGGGCTCGGCGGGACAGAAGACCAGGTCAATGCCCAGCCGCTCGATGGCCTGCCGGCATTCGGCCACCGGGATGGCCGGCAAGGCATGGACCGGCTGGCGCAACAGCCCCAGGGCCAGTTTCAGCTCGGAGTTCAGGGAGTCCCCCAGGCCCAGCAACAGGACGGTTCTAGAATGCAAGGCGGCGCCTCCAGGCAGGCTCGAATCTTTCCTGGTTGGCAGCCGGAAAGAGGGGGCGCGGCGGCGGGACCTGCTCGTAGAGGTCGAGAATAACATGGTTCGGGACGGTTTCAATCCCCCAGAGCGAAAAATACTCCGGCGGCTCACAACGCCGGGCCGCATCCAGCGCTTTCTCGATGAGCTGTGCTACAACCAGGAGAAAGAGGGTGAAACCTGCCGCTCGCCGCGAAGGGTGCTGCGCGATGGTGTGGCGCAGTGCATGGAGGGCGCTCTGATGGGAGCCGCGGCCTTGCGGGTGCAGGGTTTCCCGCCTCTGTTGCTCGATCTGGAAGCCGTCCACGACGACGACCACGTCCTGGCCGTCTTCCGCTCCAACGGCGGCTGGGGCGCGGTGGCCAAGTCCAACTACGCCGGCCTGCGGTTTCGCGAGCCCGTCTACCGCACCCTGCGCGAGCTGGCCATG
>Ga0247727_10001884_pt1 | contig 48738 bp, 43 predicted proteins | sample WisWelCaveWW1625_FD_202498 | JGI IMG/M metagenome (GOLD analysis project Ga0247727, IMG submission 202498) | Biofilm microbial communities from Wishing Well Cave, Virginia, United States - WW16-25 | ecosystem: Environmental > Aquatic > Deep subsurface > Groundwater > Cave microbial mat | place...
TTCTCCAGCGCTGCCTGGCGATCGCGCTCCACCGTTTGCCTCGCTTCAAACTGCGCTTGACCAACCTTGTGCTCGCACCTGTCCGGCCAAGACTGCCACAGGCTGAGATATGTCAGTGAATCAGGGTACTCACCTTGTTCAAGGCCGCCTGTACCGCCTGGATCTGCGCGATGACATCAATGCAATATTTATCCTCTTCCAGCATCTTCTGGATGCCGCGGATATGCCCTTCGATGCTTTTCAGTCGTTGGATGGATTCTGCGGGGTTGATCATTTACAGCCGCCTTTGCCAGCCCCCCCCAGGGGGGAGGGGCATCCGCAATGATACTACCTCCCCCGAATTCCAGTCAAGATTCTTCGTAACTGCTCAGCTATCCGCCTCCGCCGGGGGTTGAAACCCCCGGCTGGCGTAATCAAGCCGTCTGAAGACGGCTCATCACCAGTTGCCAGTCCGCTTCAGCGGACTTCACGGCCTCAGCCGGTGGATTTATCCACCGGCGATGGAGTACAAGGCATCTTGGCTGAGCAATTACGATTCATCCATAAAACACGAAAGGGCAGAACAAGTCTGCCCTTTCGTTACAACGGAAATCTCCACTGGCTTACTCCCCCAGCGCAGTCAGGATCGCATCCTTCAGCGTCTCCGCCGACACATACCCGACAAACTGGGCCAAGATATTGCCATTCGCATCCAGGATAAAAATCTGTGGCTGGTAACGAAATTCCAACGCCTGCTTAAACTGCGCGTTGGCCTCGTCATCAATATCCAGGTAAACAAAATTCATCCGGTCACCATAATCTGCTTCCAACCCGTGCACGACGGGGGCCAGCCTTTGGCAGGTCGTTCACCAAAAGGCGAAAAACTCGACCAGTTGAATCTCACCGGAAGCCAGGGAAACCGTAGCCGGATCCGTAGCATGCGGATTGGGATCGATCACCCGCTCCACCACCGGCTCAGGCTGGGCGGCCTCCGTGGGCGCTGGCGCAAACGTGGCTGTCGGGTCAGATGCCGCGCTTTCGCTGGGGCTGGTCACCTCCGTTGCCGCGGCGGTTGCCGGAGCCGATTCAGCCTCCAGGGCCGGCGCGGCCGGCCCCGAAGTCGGGGACTGGTTCGCACAGCCTGCCAGCAACAATCCCGCAAATATTAGCTTTCGTAATATTTTCATGGACCATTTACCTCCAGTTGGATACAACCGGCATCATACCGGGCACATGTTACAACCGCATGAGAGACCGCGTTGACACCCCCCGCGCCGGAAAGTACACTAACGGGCGATGCATCCGCTTGACAAAATTGCCAACCAAAAGTGGTTCGCGCCAGCCAGCGCGATTCTCCTCCTGCTCGGCTGGTTGTGGATCGGCATGACCGCGGCCCTTCCAGGAGCCACCACCACCGGGAAAATCCCGGCCCCACAGGCTGGCTTCCTGGCCCCTGAATTCTCCCTCCCGGCTTCACAAGGGGGCGCGGTATCCCTCGCAGATTTCCGCGGCCACCCGGTCATCATCAACATCTGGGCCAGCTGGTGCGGCCCGTGCCGCGCTGAAATGCCCGCGCTCCAGAAAATATACGAGCAGTTCGCCGATCAAGGCCTGGTCATCCTCGCCGTCAATGCCACTGCGCAGGATACCGAAACCGCCGCCCTGGCCTTCGCCCGTGACCTCGGCCTGACCTTCCCCATATTGTTGGATCGGGACGGCGTCGTGAGCCGACTCTACGAAAACCGCGCCCTGCCCAGTACCTTTTTCGTCGGCGCGGACGGCGTCATCACCGAGGTGATCATTGGCGGCCCAATGGCAGTGGCCCTGCTGTTTACCCGTGTGCAAAGCCTGCTGGAGAGGCCGCAATAATGTTCCCGATTTTGCAGATCGGATCACTCGCCATCCCATTGCCGGGGCTGATCCTGCTTCTCGGCCTCTGGGTTGGGCTGGAAATTTCCGAGCGCGGCGCGCGCCGAATAAATGTCCGGCCCGATGATTTGTACAATCTTGTATTTACAGCTTTTCTCGGAGGAATTGTGGGCGGACGGGTAGCGTATATCGTCCGTTTCGCGGAGGGGTTTATGGCCAGCCCGGCAAGTGTATTTTCGCTCAACCCTGGCTTGCTCTATCCTGCGGGTGGGCTGGCTGTGGCCTTCTTTGCGGCGTTCATCTTCACCCAGCGCAAAAAGCTGTCCTGGCTGACCATGCTGGATGGACTGGCCCCATTATTCGCGGTGTTTCTGACCGCCCTGGCCGTTGCCAACCTGGCCTCCGGGGACGGGTTTGGCCAAGCAAGCGATCTGCCGTGGGCGATGGAACTCTGGGGGGCGCGGCGTCATCCGAGCCAGGTCTACGAAATTGCGGCGGGGCTGATAGTCCTGGCCGTGGTTTGGCCGCGGGTATATTCCTTCGGCCAGCCGCCAGCCGGGGTCAGGTTTGCGCAAGCGGCGGCGCTCGCCGGGTTGTCCCGGCTGATTTTGGAGGCGTTCCGGGGCGACAGCGCCACACTGCCCAACGGCTGGCGCATAGCCCAAATCGCGGCGTGGCTGGTTTTGGGCGCGAGCCTGTGGGGTTGGCGCGCCCTCCAGAAAAACGGGACCCCGGTGAACCCCGGCAAAATTGAAGGGAAGAGGAGTTTGTGATGGACAAAATCATTATCCGGGATATGGTGGCGCGCGGGATTATCGGCTTGAATGATTGGGAGCGCGAGAAACCGCAGGAGATCCTAATCAATATGGAAATTTTCGCCGATTTACAGGAGGCTGGAAAAAATGATGAGATCGCCGCGTCCGTAAACTACCGGACGGTGTCCAAGCGGGTGCTGGCGCACGCCGAGAGCGCAGGCCGCCTGACGGTCGAGGCGCTGGCGGAAGACATCGCCAGGATTGCACTGGAAGAGCCAAATGCGGTGCGGGTGCGGGTGCGGGTCGAAAAACCCGGCGCAGTCCGGTTTGCAAAAGCGGTGGGTGTGGAGATTGAGCGCCAGAAATAAAAATAGCCCTGTTGAAATAACAGGGCTATTTTTATCGGGTATCGCGGACCCTAAAAATTTGCGAGCACATTACTGAAAACATTTCCAACGGCCGGGCCATAGATCATGATTAATGCCAATACAACCATGAATACCAGGATCAAAATAAGAGCATACTCAACAAGTCCTTGGCCATTCTCGCTTGTGGTTTGCACAGGACACCTCCTTTTGCAAATTATTTAGTTGTGAATGTGCTGCGATTAAGAAAGGGAATAAGATGTCTATTTATACCGCATTCCGACAATTTTTGCGCCTTCCAGCGGATTCGTCAATATGAATTTCGCAGGATGCCCGCCTGATGTGGGGTGCGGCCGCGGGGCGGCTCGCAGTGAGGCATGGCTTTTGATCGCTCATTGCAACAGACCTGCCAAAGCCCGCATGCTATAATTTTGGCGGATTGGCATGGAAGCGATATCTAATTTGCTCACAGGTCCCTCGGGGACATTTTTTTACCAATTGGCAACGGGGTTGCTGATTTTGGGGGCATTTCTGTCGCTGGCTGGGCGCGGCCAGGGGACGGATACGGCTAACGGCAAGAGGATACTCAGAGGTTTGGTCGTGTTTTTGCTTGCCCGCAGCGCTTTGTTTCTCGCATCATTGCTCGTTCTGGCAAACCAGATTCCGGCAGGGTTATTGCCCCCGGTGGAACGCGGCCTGGCCGCATTCAGTATCTTCATGGCAATTTGGCTGTGGGGCTTCCCCGAAAAATCCTCCGCGGCCGATTTGGGTTCCCTGCTCATCGGAATCCTGATTACGCTCGCGACGATCGCAGGCGGCCTCATTTGGCTGCAACTCCCGGAGCCGGTGGGGCATTTTGGGGGGACGTGGCTGGATCAGGGTTATGGGTTTTTCGGGATTGGGCTGGGCGCGCTGGGCCTCCTGTTATTGCTCATCCGACGCCCGCAAAGCTGGGGATACGGCGCTGCCATGTTGTTATTGTTCCTGGCGGGCGAAGCGGGACAAATCCTGTTTGCCGATCCACTCAATGATTATTCAACCATTCTCAGGCTCTCGCAAATTGCGGCCTACCCGTTGCTTTTCGGCCTGGCGTTCCGCGTGAGAACGGAAACCCTCGCATTGCCAGCCCCGGCGCGCGCCAACGAAAAACCGCAGCAACGCAGGCGTTACAACATTGAGCCAGCCATCCTCGATAGTTTCCTTTCCCTCGCCACCAAAAGGGATTTCTCCGCACTGGGCGCAGCCATCACCCGGGTGGTCGCTTACAGCATGGTCTCAGACATTTCCTTCCTGATCTCGCCAAAACAGGAGAATGGCGAATTTCTGGTTTATGGCGGTTACAACCTGATCCGCGAGCAGGAAATCCAGGGAGCGCAAATCTCCGCCTCCTTCCTGCCCCTGATCGCCGCGGCCCTTGAAAAAAAAGTTTCGATGCGCCTGCCAGCCAGCAGCACCTCATCCGACCTGCCGCACCTCGCCAAACTATTGGGCCTCGTCCGCACCGGGCATCTCCTGGTCAGCCCCATCCTGGACAGCCGGAAAAAAGTTTGGGGGGCAATTGGCCTGCTTTCCCCGCACTCCAACCGGAACTGGAGCGTGGATGATCAGAATTACCTGGCGGGAACGGCAAAGCAATTCGGGCTGATCCTGGAGCGGCAGCAGCAACCCGGGGCCTCACCAGGGGCTGGCGGCGAGCCAGATGATCCAACCGATAAGGGGGAAGGGAATCAAGCAATGCAGGACGAACTCGACGATCTTCGGCAAGCCCTTGCGACGGAGATGGGTCACAAGGATGCGCTGGCAAACGCCGAATACCGGATCATTGACCTGGAATACGAGCTTGAACAAATGCGAAACAACCAGGAAACCGCGGCGGTAACCGAACCTGGGGCCAGCTTGCAGGAAACGCTCGACGAACTTCAAGCCGAAAATATCCGGCTCCAGATTTTGGTGCACGAGCTTGAAATGGGCAATGAGGGCCGTGAGACAGCATTTACGTCCATCCAGGCCGCAAGCCTGGCCAGCGCGGCCATCCTTGATGATTTACGGGAAGAAAACAAGACACTCCAGGCGGAACTGCTCAAATTGCGGGGGGCCGCCCCCGCCTCAGCGCGCAACGGGAACCAGGCCCATCCGGACGCCAATCAGGCCGAGCAGGAATTGCGCTTCTCCCTGACCGAGAGCGCCCGCCTGCAAAAACTGGTCGGCGCGTATGACATCCGCATCCTCGAACTGGAAAACATGGCGAAATCCTCGACCAAAGCCACGAAAAACTGGGAGGTCATCATCAACCTCGGTGAGGAGATGCGCCAGCCGATGTCCTCCATTGTTGGCTATTCCGACTTCCTGCTCAGTGAATCCGTCGGCCTGTTGGGCGCGCTCCAGCGCAAATTCCTTGAGCGCGTCAAGGCATCCACCGAACGGATGAACGCCATGGTCGAGAACCTCATCCATATCGCCGCCGTCGAGTCAGGTAAATTAAAGCTCTCGCTGGGCGTCGTCAGCCTGACAGCCGCCATTGACGCGGCGATTGCGCACATCAGCGACCGCGTGCGCGAACGAAACCTCATCCTGCGGGTGGACATTGCCGCGAACCTCCCCGAAATTCAGGGAGACAAGGAAGCCATCCGCCTGATCCTCATCCACCTGCTCCAGAACGCCGCCGCGGCGACCCCGATTGGCGGCGAAATCACCATCTCTTCCGCCATGGAAAAATTTGATGAAAACCGGGAATTCGTCCTAATCCGCGTGCTGGATGCTGGCGGGGGAATTGCCAGCGATGATCTCCCGAAAATCTTTGACCGCCGCGTCAATATCAGGGATGAACACATCCCCGGCCTCGGCGCTTCGACCATCGGCCTCTCCGTCGCCAAAAGCCTGGTGGAAGCCCACGGTGGGCGCATCTGGGTTGACTCGCAGGCCGATGCCGGCGCGGCGTTCAGCATCTTGCTCCCGACCGTCCAGGAAGCGCCTGCCGTTCTCCTATCCAGTTGGAGATCGTAGTCCATGCCCGGCCTGCGCCGCCCCGGGGCAGGGTTATGGATGGCCCTGGCCTCGGCGATTATTGTAGCTGGCAGCCTGCTGACCGCCCTCGCCGAAACAGGAACCCGGCTGGCATTCGGGCTCCCCTCCACACCAACACCCGCCCCGGCCACCCCATCCCCAACGAGCGAACCAGGGGCCGCGACCCCCACCGGGACGCCGGCCCCCGTTGGGACAGCTGTTCCCCAGCCGCCCGCAACTGCCACGCTCCCCCCGCCGCCTACCGCCTGCCTGCCACCCCCCGGCTGGCTCCCCTACGTCGTTCAGCCCGGGGACACGCTGGACATCCTGGCCGCACAAACCAGCTCGACCGCCCTCGCCATTGCCGCCGCCAACTGCCTCGCCGCGCCGACCCTGATCCCGGAGAGCATTCTCTATATTCCCAAATTGCCCGCCAGCCTGACGCCGACTTTAACCGCGAGCCCTCAGGGCACCCCCACCCCTTCATTGACCCCAGCCCCCTGTGGGCCGCCTCCCGGCTGGATCATCTACATCGTCAAATCCGGCGACACGCTCTTCGGGATCAGCCAACTTTACGGCACCACGGTCGCCGCGCTCCAACTCGCCAACTGTCTCGGCAACGGCACAACCATCACCGTCGGGCAAAACTTGTGGGTGCCGAATAACCCGACTCGTACGCCCATCCCGTCCCCCTCGGCTACACCCACGCCCACAAGCACCACTGCGCCCAGCGCGACGCCCTCCCCCACCTCCACACCCGCCTCCACCAGCACTCCATCGCCAACCCCGACACCCCTCCCAACTGCTACGGCCACGCCGCCTCCCACAGACACGCCGCAACCCACCAGCACCGCGATACCTGCATCTTCACATGCCCAATAGGAAACTCCGACTCATCCTGGCCAGCTTGTTCATACTTGCCTGCCAAATTCCCAGTGTTCCGTCCCTTCCTGCCTTGTCAACGGGTTCCGGGCAGGGTGCGGACAACCCGCAGGGGCCGGCCACCCTGATCGTCCCCGCCGACCTCAACGCCACGCCCACGCCCTTCCTCCCGCTTGACCCAACCGCGCTCGCCCTCACCCCCACGCCCATCCCCACCCCGCCCTGGCGCAACTTCCCCGGCCCCAGTGTGCCTCCGTCCATCGCCGTCCCGCCGCCCGTCCCCCTGCTCGTACAGCCCGTGGGCCAGGTCAGCTTCCTCCTGCTCGGCTCGGATCAGCGCCCCGAGGATGGCGGCTACCGCACCGACACCATTCTCCTCGTCACCCTGAACGCCAAACTCGGCACCGCCAGCATCACTTCCTTCCCGCGCGACCTCTACGTCTACATCCCCGGCTGGACGATGCAGCGCATCAACACCGCCCAGCCGCATGGCGGCTTCCCGATCATGCAGGACACCTTTGAATACAACTTTGGCGTCCGGCCCGATCATTACGCCCTGATCAACTTCTGGAGCTTTACCCAGGTCATTGACAGCCTCGGCGGTATTGACGTTAACGTCGCCCAACCCCTCACCGACCACCGTGACAAACACGGCGATTACACCGTCAACGCCGGCAACGTCCACATGGATGGCGAAACCGCCCTCTGGTACGTCCGCTCCCGCTCCTCCACCAGCGACTTTGACCGCGCCCGCCGCCAGCAGGAAGTCCTGCTCGCCATCTTCTTCCGGCTCATCTCCATCAACGGCATCACCCGCGCCCCGGAGCTTTACGACCTTTACAAAAACAACGCCGAGACCGACCTGATCTTCTCCGACCTCACTCCTTTCCTCGCCCTCGCCAGCCAGTTGGCGAATGACCCAAGCCTCATCCACACCTACGCCATCGGCCCCGCCGAAGTAAGCCCCTTCACCGTCCCGGATAGCGGCGCGGCCGTCCTCCTCCCCGATTACGACCTGATCACCGCCCTGCTGAAACAGGCCCTCCATGTCCCCTAGACGCGCCGGGCTGTTCATTTTTTTGATGATCGGATTCCTCTGGGGCTGCCGCCTCCCTGAGGGGAGCGCGCCCCCCGGTGAACTCCCTCCCCCCCACGGGGAACCGGACGGGGTTCAAGGGGTGAGCCTGGTATTCCCTGAGGGGGAGACGCCCACCCCCTTCCAGCCGGACCCCATCACAGGCACCCCGCCTCCGACCTCCACCCCGCTCCCTACACCCCTCCCGTCCGGCACACCCACGCCCACGCCCTGGCAGGATCGCTCCTTCCAGCCGCCCAGCGAACCGGTCTATGGCATCCCGGAGCCGTTCCCCAACCTCAGCCCGGAGCATCACATTAATTTTCTCCTGCTCGGCTCGGATACGCGCGGGGGCGCTTCCTTCCGCACGGACACGCTCATCATCGTCATGGTAGACCCGCGCGAGAACCTGGTCACATTGGTCTCCCTGCCCCGTGACCTGTGGGTGTACATCCCCGGCTGGACGATGAACCGGATCAACACGGCGTATTTGCATGGCGAGTTGGAGGGCTACCCCGGCGGCGGGATGGGGCTGATGAAGGATACGATCCAGTACAACCTGGGCCTCCGCATTGACCACGTGGCCCTGGTGGACTTTGCCGGGTTCCGCAAAATCGTGGACACGGTGGGCGGGATCGATTTGCCCCTGGCCTGTCCGTTTACCGAATGGGCCGTGATTGACCCAAACGTCTCCATTGAGTTGGAGAGCAACTGGGAGCTAATCACCATCGGGCCGGGGATCGTCCACATGGATGGCGACACAGCGCTCTGGTATGCGCGTGCCCGCATGCGCTCCAGCGACTTTGACCGGGGCCGCCGCCAGCAGGAAGTGATCCGCACCCTGTACGCCACCGCTCTCGAAGGAAACCTGATCCTGCAGGCCCCGGAACTCTACCGCGATTACATTGACACCGTCACGACGGACGTTTCCATCCAGACCATCATCTCGCTGGTGCCGGTTGCGCTGGAAATTGACCAGGCGCGCATTCGCAGTTATTTTGTCGGGAATGATCTCACCTGGGGGTGGATGACCCCCGGCGGCGCCAGCGTCCTGCTCCCGAACGCGGAGCTTATTTACCAGATGCTGCTCGAGGCCACGTCCCCCCCTGAGGATGAACCGGCTCCGGGAAGCGAGTCCGTCATTGAAATTTTGAATTTATCGGGGAATGCCGGGTGGGAGGAATTGGCTTCGGAGCGGTTGTTTTACAGCGGCTTCGATACGATCCTGACCCCCGCGGATGATTTGGACAATCATACGTTCCTATACGATCAGACCCCCAATGGGAATGACACCCTGGCGGAAACTTTGCTCGCCATCCTGGGATTGCCCGCCGACCGGCTCCGGCGCGACCCGCAGGCGGAGCGTGACGCCGACTTCCGGCTGGAACTGGGCGGGGATTACGACCCGTGTTTTGACCCGACCAATTAAGTAGCATCGGGGCTTGTCCCCGCCAGGGGCGATGTTATGCAAAAAAAACTGAGCGGGAAGTGCGCAATTTTGCACTTCCCGCTCGAATTTAGAGTGGCTTGATTGGATGAACCGTTATGGCAGGTTCATGATCAGGGGGAGGTAGATCACCGGCCCGGAGAAGTCGCACCAATCTACAAAGAGCTGCATGGTGGATTCCCGGTCGGCCTGCGGCAATGCTTCCCACGGGAAAACCCAGTAGGTGGCCTTAAAGTCTGCCGTTTCCATGCTGGTCCCGGCACGGATGCTGGTGCCGCCCTTCATCGCGTTCATGCCGCCGGCGCTCAGCGTATTGATTGTGTCGGAGTACTCGGTGAAGGGGTAGGTAAGATTGGATGGCCCAACCCCGCCGAAAACGCCCTGCCCGGTCACATCCGAATACGCATTCGTATCGTCCGTGATACTGCCAGCGCCCAGATAGTTGGTCATGAAGGCGGTCTGGCCCTTGTCGTAGTGATAATCCTGGGCCGAGATGAAGAAACACCCGCCGTCATCCAGCCACGAACCCAGCGCCGTTTCGGTGGAAGCCGAGGGGCCAGCCGGGCCAGCGCCCGGGCTTCCGAAAAGCACACCGGTGAACCAGATAACTGCCTTATACGGAGCTAAGTCTGAGGTGGTGGGCTCGGTATCACTGGCGGTCGTGTCCCACACGTCGTAGTTCAGCCCGAGGGCGTCGAGGGCATCGGTATAGGTGGCCAGGATAGTTGAAGCGGTGCCATCATCATCAACGATCAGGATCGGTGGGATGTCCTGAACAGTAAAGCTGAAGGTGGCGGAGTTACTGCCGCCGCCGCACGTGTTATCGGCGGAGACACGCCAGTAGTAAGTGGTCAGCGAGCTGAGGGACAGGGCTATTTTGTGGCTGGTGCCGCTCACCGTGGTGGCGTAGATGATGTTGGTGAAACCGCTGTCCGTGGCTACTTCCAGATCATAGGCGCTGGCCTGGCTGGCTGCCGACCATTGGAAGGTGGGCGTGTAGGAAACACCAGTCGCGCCGTTGGCCGGAGAGGTCAAGCTCGGTGCGCCAGGGCTGGCGGTGAAGAGGTCAAACGTAACTGTGGACGTGTGGGTTTTGGTAAGGGCCACACCAATCACATTTACATCATACGACCCCGCCGAAGCCGCCCCGGTATTCCCAATGGTGAACGTACTCGACCCTGTGGGTGTAACCGGGTTGACGGAGAAGTTGGTAGAAGTTCCCGCCGGATTGCCGGAAGCGCTCAGCGTAACCGGGCTGACAAAGCCAAGCACAGAGGTAACGTTAACCGCATAGGCCGCGTTTGCCGGGGCGCAGACCGTCTGGGCCGCGGGGGTCACCGCGAGGACGTAGTCCGGCCCGAGGAAACCGGTACAGTTGGGTTCCTTGAAAACGCCAACGCGGGTATTCCAGCTAAAGCCGGTATCGTTGACATCGTGATACTCGGTGGTGTACCAGAACGTGCATTGATCCGCCGGGTCTACGGACATAGCGCTGTAATCACCCCAGCGCACCTGGCCGGTCTGGACGCCAGTCCCTTCAATGATGCTGGCTTCGGCCTGGAAGGTGCCGAGCGGGTCGCTGTCGTTGCGGGTGGCGTAGCGGATGGCGGGCTTCGTCGTGGAACTGGAGACGCTATAGCCCAGAGCAATATTCCCGGAGCCATCCATGGCGATACTCCCCATCCAGCGGTGGTCAGAGTCAGGCGCGAGCGTGCCTTCCTGGTAAAGGTCCCAGCCGGAGGGCGAGTTACGCAGCTCAAACCAGCGGATGGCGGCTTTGTTCGCGCCATCCAGGTCAACGGTAAAGTTGCCAACGAGCGTCTCGCGGATGCCGAAATTGCGGTACTGCAATCGGAACATCGGCCAGTAGGAAAGGGAGTCTATCGTCTGCCCGGTGCCGGGTTGCGGGATACAGTTCTGCACGAAGAAGCCGCAAACGGTGTAGTTGAAGGCTGCAATCGGGAGGGTGTCTGTATTCGTGAACGTCGTGTTGCCAGGGGTGGCCCAATCCACATCAAACTCATAGACTTCGATGCGATCCACGCCGGGCGGGTGGTTGGCGTAGCCCTGTTTCAGGAAGGTGTAGAAATAGTTGGGCGAACCCGCGGGTGGGGCGGTTGGGCCATCCAGATCGGCGGGCATCATGAAGTTCGGGTAGCCGCCGATGGATTGGGAAGTGGCGGTCAACCCGGCCAGCATCTTGACGCGGTCAAACACATGGGCGTAGTAGGCATTGGGGAAGCCGCTGTTCGTCCCCATGTAATACCCATCCGGCCAGACACCCAGTTTCATGTAGTCGGGTACGTCGGGCAGGGCGAACTGGTAACGATAGTAGGTGTCGGTGGGATCGGGGGTGGTGGAGATGGCAATACACATCGTGTTTGAGCCGAAGAGATCGGCAAACTGGACGAGCATCCAGCGATCGGCCAGTTCGTCATAAAGGACAACCGGGTCGCCGTCATTATTCGACTCGCAGACACCGCCCGCGCCAACAAAGAGCGTGTTATAGGGGTGCGGGCCATCCACCAGGGTGCCGGATTTATCGTAGATAGCAAAGGAAACGTTGACCATCTGAACGTAGTGGTTGGGGCCGACATCGCCGTTGGTATCGGGCGGGGTGTATTGGTTGAAGTCGCCCATCCCGGCAAAATCGAACAACAGGCCCGGGGTCTCGCCGGTATCCACGTTGTTGAGGTCAGCGAGGGGGTCCTGAATGTTGGTGTGGGTGCCTTTTTGCCCCATTCCCTCTTCAAACTGGGATGGGTTGCGCAGGGGGTTAATTTCCCGCTGGAGGGTGGCTGGCATCCCAACGGGCAGGTCACGCGCCGCCGGGCTGACGGAAGGAACGGACGGTTCGCTGACGATGACAGTATGCCCGTCCCCGTTCCCCCGCTGGGCCGTAGCCTCTGACTTACCGCCGAGAACAAGTATTGTGCCGAATACGCCGATCAGCGCAAAGGCACTCCAAAGCTTGAATCTGCTTTTCATAATCACTCCTCATCGTTTTTTTGGTGGCCGGAGTGAGGGTGGAACCCATCAGACCGGTTGGCTGCATATTCGTTGGAATTCTGGAGCCTGCTTCTGGGCAGGACATTTAGATGTCAGACGATGTTTGTCATGGTGAGCGGAGTGAACCATCCCCGAATCGATAATTTTCAACGGATCATTGCAGGGATTCTTCCCTTCGGTCAGAATGACAGATGGAACGAAGTTGAGGAACGCCAGCCTTAAGGCTGATGGGGTGGGATGCAGATGTTTTGCCTCCTTGATTGCCGGGATAGAGTGACTCCCTGCCAAGTAAATGCCGGAAAGTGTCTTGAGTTAAAACGCAGTCAAATCCGGCATTTACCGATGTTTTGCGGTGAATGGCGAGCATGGGTTATAAGCAACAAACCGCAAAACACTATTCCGCCCGGTCAAATAATTCCGCCAGCGAGAGGTCGTTGAGGAAAAATCGCTGGAGAAAGACAAACAGGATTATAACGGGCAATGCGATCAGAACCGACCCCGCCATCAGTACAGGCCAGTTGGATGAGCCAAACTGGTTGAGGAGCTGCAGGCCAATCGGCAGGGTGTAAAGCTGGGGATTGAAAAGGTAAAGCACGGGATTGATAAAATCGCTCCAGTAGAAAACGAAGGCCAGGACGACCACGCCAATCATGGTTGGCCGGGAAAGCGGGAGGGCCAGCCGCAGCCAGATCGTCCACAAGCTGGCACCGTCCAGCCGGGCGGCTTCAAAGGTGTCCTCCGGAACGCGGCGGAAATTCCAGTAAAAGAGTAGGACAAAGAGCGGGCTGGTCCCTGCAAAAGCGGGGAAGATGAGCGCCCAGGGGAGCGTGTCCAGCAGGTGGAACCAGGAGAGCAACTGGAAGCGGAACAGCCAGACAGCCGCGCCGGGGATGAGGAGGATGACGAGGCTGAAAGTCACCATTCGGTCACGCGCGGCGGGGCGCAGGAGGAAGATGGCAAAGCCAGCCATGGAGGCCGTGATGACCGTGATCGGAACCGCCCAGGCCACGACGATCAGGGAGTTGCGCATGTAGCGGGCCATGGGGACAATTTTGAAGACCTGGTCGTAATTGTCCCAGTGCGGGTCCGGCTGCCACCATTGGACGCTGGCCGGGGGCGGGGCGGTGGGATCACCGAGCGAGGCGACGAGCGCCCAATAGAGGGGCAGGATAAACAAAAGGGATACCAGTAACCCCAGTGAACCCCGCATCACGCCCCCGAGGGTCAGTGCCCCCCTAAACATCGGCGGCCCCCCGGCGCTGGACAATGTTCAGTATGCTCAAAACGAAAATGGACATGACGAGGTAAATCATGACGAGCAGGGCGGCGGCAAGGCCAAAGTCAAAAAAGTCAAAGGCGATTTCGTAAATGAGGAGGGGGGCAAAAACGGTGGCGTAAAAGGGGCCGCCATAGGTCAGCACAAACGAGGGGGTAAACGAGTTTTGCAGGCTCATGATCAGGTCGCGGAAGGTGAGCAGGAGCAGCCAGGGCAGGATGAGCGGGAAGGTGATGCGCCAGAATACCTGCCAGGTGGTAGCGCCATCCACGCGGGCGGATTCATAGTAGGAGCGCGGGATGTTTTGCAGGCCAGCCAGGAGGACGATAAAGCCCTCGCCGATCTGGAAGGTGAGCAGGAGGACGATGGCGAGCCGCGCCGTGACCGGTTCGGCCAGCCAGTTGGGCGGGTTGAAGCCGAGCGCGGCGAGCCCGAGGTTGAGCGGTCCGGTAACAGGGTTGAAGATCCACAGCCAGATGAGCGAATAGGCCACTTCCGGGATCACGGTGGGCAGGTAGACGGCGGCGCGGTAGAGGCCGTAGAGACGGCCGCGCTGCTGTAAGAGCATGGCCAGCAGGAGGGCCGCCAGCAAGCGCGCCGGGATGGCCGCGCCGATAAAGATGAGCGTGTTCCACATGGCGATGCGGACGTAGGTGGATTCCAGCAGGCGGCCAAAATTGGAGAAGCCCACCCACTTTGGCGCGCCGAGGGTGTTGTATTCTGCAAAGGAGATGACTGCCGTGGCAAGGGCGGGCAGGATGACAAAGATGAGGCTGCCGACCACGAACGGAGCCAGGAAGAGGTAGAGTTGGGTTTTATACTTGGTTTGGGAGGAGAGGCGGGGGAGGAGCTGCATGGGAACCGCCAGATTGTAACCGCATATTCTCGTGGAAACTCGTGCCCCGCCGATGAATTCCACGCCCAACAACAGAAATACTTTGGGTGCAATCCATTTGCGTTGAGAACGCTGATTGAGTAGGGCAGTAATTTTCCGCCCGTAACGAAATCAAGCGAGGCAATGGGGTCTCGATACGCCGGAAAAACGCCAGCTACTCGACCAACGAAACTTTCAATTCAAATGAAACACACCCAAATACTTTTTTAGAGGAGCCGGGCGAGTGCGGCCAGGATTTGGGGGCGCGGCAGGCCGCCAGTTTCCAGGTTCTCGTCGCTTTCTTCGAGCAGGTATTCGTAGAAGGAACGCCCAAACGCCAGGGTGTCGGCGTCGGTGGGCGCTTTCGCCAGCATGGCGTGCAGGAATCCGTCGGCCCGCCCGTAAGCGGCCTGCTTCTCGAAATAAAAAACCAGCGCCCCCAGCGTATCCGCACTCAACCCGGCGGGGGCCACCTCGGCCAGGATATCCTCAAGGGGCGGGGCAAACTCCGGGAGCAGGGGGGGCTGCCCCTCCCCCTCCGCCAGGTGGACTTCGAGCAGGAGGCGGATGGATTTGTCGAAACAGGCCGCGGCCTCCTGCGGCTGATCTTTAAGCCGCCAGGCCGCGCCCGCCTGCATCAGGAGGTTGGCGGCCAGCCCGGCCTTGCTCATGCCCAACTGCCCCACCTCGCCAAAGGTCAGGAAGTCGAGAATGCGGTCATCGGGGAAGGCGAGGAAATCGTCCAGGCTCGTCCCCAGCAAATCATGGAAGGTGGTGCGGATCGTTTCCAGCGCAAAGTCGGGGTCGCCCGCCTTGATCAACCCCACCACTTTGGCGATGGCCTGCACAAACAGGCGGATGTGGCGCATGATGAAATCATCCTGAAACATGGCGTATAGTATACTCGCCCGCATGGTCATCACAGCCGACACCACCCTGCCGGGGGGCACCCTGTACCTGCCCGAGGGCCTCCAAATTGAGGCGGATGGCGTGACGCTGAACGGGAACGGGACCACCTTGATCGGGGATGATTTTTCCGGGAACGGGGTTTTCGTAAACGGGAAAAATGCCGTGACCATTACCAACCTGCGGGTGCAGAACTTTGCCCACGGGATCCGCGCGGAAAACTGCGGGGCGCTGACGATTGCAGGGGTCACGGCGGCTTCGACGGCTGAGCCTGACCCCAATGGGGAGTTCCTCGACATCTTTCGCGGAGCCGATGTGGCTTATGGGGGTGGGATCATCCTCGTGGGGGTGGCTGATTCAAAAATTCAAAAGAACAACCTTTCGCACCAGATGTGCGGCCTGCTGGCGTATGACTGCGCCCGGCTGGAGGTGCGCGCAAACGTGGCGGACTATTGCAGCGGGTTTGGCTTTTACCTGTCGGGGACGTGCGACAGCATTTACGAGGCCAACCACGCCGATTTCTGCTGCCGCTGGCATGTGCGGGCGGGCGGCGGCGGGCACATGGGTGCTGATGCGGCGGGGTTCGTGATCGTCAAGGGGTCGAGCCGCAACACGTTCCGCGGCAACTTTGCCCGGCTGGGCGGCGACGGGTTCTTCCTGGCCGGGCTGACTCACGCGCTGGAAGCCCTGCCCTGCAACGATAATTTGTTTGAAAACAACGACGCCTCGTGGAGTCCGAATATCGCCTTTGAGGCCACGTTCAGCCGCGGGAATGTGTTCCGGGGGAATACAGCGAATCACTGCAATTACGGGTTTTGGCTGGGCTTTTCGAGTGGGAACGTGCTGGAGAACAACCGGATCACCCTGAACCGGACGGCGGGCGTTGCGACGGAAAACGGCGTGGAGATGACGGTGCGCGGCAATGAGGTCCGCGGGAACGCCTATGGCCTGCTGTTGTGGTCCAAGCGCATCCCGCAGTTTGATGCCGCCGTGCCCGGCAACGATACCAGCCGCGACTGGTTGATCGAGGGCAACGTGTTTGCCGGGAATGCGCGCGCCATCCGCATCGCCGCTGATCAGGATCACGGTGTGCGCCCGTATTCCCCGGAAGGCACCTGCCCGCCGCCGCGCAACCACGCTTTGCGGGGAAACACGTTCGAGGCGAACCGGATGGATGTGGATGCAGACCTGACAGGTTTTTTCGTGACTTGAGTCGATTAAGCTTGTTTGGACACGACTGGAGTCGGTTAAGAATGGCGCTGCGGAAACCTGTCAGGTCTTATGAGACTTCCGAGTTCTCAAAGAACTCGGAAGTCTGGATATGCCGCCGTGATAAAATCGCTTTTCCGTTCCGATTTGATAAGGAGATGGTAAAAATGAACAAACGCGCACTCTCCACCTCTGTAATGCTTGCGGGCATTTTGGTATTCATCCTCGGAGCGGCAGCAGCCACTTTCATCTTTGCCCTCCCGCGCCCCGCGTGGACGGAAATTGGCCCGGTGGCGGATTTCCCGCCGCGTGCCGCGCCGTATCGGGTTGCCACGCCAGTCGTATTCTTCATCAGTAACGATGGGCAAGCCATCATCGCCCTTGCTCCCCAGGACCCGCACCCCAGGGGCTGTGATGTGAATTGGGATGTCGAAAGGAGTCAATTTAACGACCCCTGCCTGGGCAGCCAATACACGTATCTGGGTGTATACGCCAGCGGGCCATCGGCGCGCAATCTGAACCAGTACCCCATCAAGGTCGTGAATGGAACCCTGTTCGTTGATTTCTCCCGCCCGATCAAAAGCAACGCACCTCATGATTAATCGCGCCATCAATAACCTCGCCATCCTGCCCATGCTTTTCCTCGCCGCCTGCGCGCCATCACCCAGCCTGTCCACCGATCCGGGTGTGCTGTGGGCGCTCCAGCAGGAAACGGGGATCGAGGTCCTCACGCTGGATGACCTCTGCATCCAGCGCCCGCCTAATTTTGAGGGAGTCATCGTCGTCGGATTCCTCGTGCCTGATCTGGGCTGTTCGGGGAACGAGTTATTCGTGGATGAGGAATATGGCTCATTGGGCAGGCTGACCCCGACGGCCCTCGCCGCGCATGGCTGGGAGCAGGAGGATCAGCGGGAAACGCTCGCCCTCGCCTGGGTGCGTGAGGCGCTGTTTGCCTGGGAAATCGTGGTGGAGGAGGCCGCACCGGAATTCGCCACGGCGGGCGTGCCGTTTAGCCCGCCACTTACGCAACGGTTGGGCGAGGGTGTGCAGGTCACGGTTTGGTACAGGGGTCAGCCCGGGATGTCACCCGAACCGCAATATTTCCAGGCCGTGGTCGTGTTTTCTGGTGGGGGACAGCTTCAATCGGTGGAAGTCGTGAACTCTTTTACGGTGCCATTTGAGCCTTAACGCATCCACACCGGCGGGCGAGTTCAAGGCGGGGATTCGGGATACGCTCCCCCTCGTGGTGAGCGCGATCCCCTTTGGGATCATCTTTGGGGCGTTGGCGGTTGCCAGGGGCATTTCCCCCGCGGGAACCCTGGGGTTGTCGCTGTTTGTATTTGCCGGGGCGTCCCAGTTTATTGCAGTTGGTTTGGTTGCCCAGGGGACGGGGATCGGGCTGATCGTGCTCACCACCTTTATCGTAAACTTGAGGCATGCGCTGTATTCGACCACCCTTGCGCCGCACATGAGCCACCTGTCCCAGAAGTGGCTCCTGCCCCTGGCGTTCTGGCTGACGGATGAGTCGTTTGTGGTGGCGGCGGCGCGTTATCAAAGGGCGGATGCGTCGCCGTTCAAACACTGGTATTTCCTGGGTTCGGCGGTGTTAATGTACACTGACTGGCAGTTGAGCACGCTGGTGGGGGTTATTGCCGGGCAGTCGATCCCGGACCCGTTGAGCTGGGGGCTGGATTTTGCGATGAGCGTGACCTTCATCGGGCTGGTGGTGCCGATGGTGAAGAACCGCCCGATGCTCGTGACCGTGCTGGTGGCTTCGGTGACTGCCGTGCTCGCCCACGGGCTGCCCAACCAGTTGGGGCTGATGCTGGCGGCGGTGGTGGGGATTGCAGCGGGGCTGATTACGGAACAAACCTCCGAGGTCTCTAAGACCTCGGAGGTTTCACAGGCTGATCAATGAACGAATTCCTCCTCATCCTCGGCATGTTCCTCGTCACCTTTGGCGTGCGCTACCTCGTACTCGCCTTCGTCAGCCGCATCACGCTGCCTGCGCTCGTCCAGCGCGCCCTGCGCTACGTCCCGGCCGCGGTGCTCTCCGCCATCATTGCTCCTGCCATGCTAATCACAGAGGCGGATGGGCTGGATTTCTCATTGCGCAATGCCGCCCTGATCGCCAGCCTCGCCGCCATCCTGATTTCCTGGCGGACGAAAAACTTGCTGCTGACCATCGTGGTGGGGATGGGGGTGTACCTGCTGTGGCGGGTGTTGGTATAAGTACGCGAACCCCTTTTATCACAAAGGGCGCGAAGATAGCGCAAAGTACGCAAAGCAATTAAATAATAATTTCCTTCGCGGCCTTTGCGAAAACCTTTGCGCTCTTTGCGATAAATCTTTTTAGTGACGCACGATGGGGAAATACAGAGTCCCACGGATCTCCAGAATAGCCCAGGCTGCCCGTTTTTGAAACCCGTCCCAGACGGTGACCCAATTGACGAGGAGACCCGGCGGCCTCGGGAAATTTACCGTACCCATAAAAGAAAAACCCGCGGAACCCCCAGGGGGCAATGACCCCGTCCAAGTGATCTGCACCCCATTGAGGGTCACGCTCCCCGCCGTCGCCGTCAGCGTGTCGGTGAGCAGGGTCAGGCCCGCGGGCAGGGTATCGGTCAGCGTGACCGGGCTCGTCAAGTAGCCGGTATTTGTCACCGTTACTGTAAATACCACAGGCCGCAGGACATCCTCAGGGGGACGCAAAAGATTGGGGGACACGGACGCCGCCACCACCAGCCGCGGCGCATCCACCCAAACAGTATACCGATCCATCGAGATTTCCCCATCCCCCGCATCCAGCACAGCCCGGACGGTCAGCGCCGTCCCATCTGGTATCCCCGAAGCGAGGTCCACCTGCGCTCCAAAGGTGCGCGTGACTCCAGTAGAGAGTCCCCCCTCCCAAATCAGCGCGTGATTTTGGGTATCGTACACCCACAGGCCGGTCAGGCTGTCGGGGACGAGCGCCATCTCCGGGGGCAGGGACACCGTGGCCGTCAGATTCTCCTGCGGGGAACCCCGCGACCAATTGAGGGTGAGCGTCAGCGGGAGCCGCGCGCCCTCCGGGGCGGCATCCACCCCCATTAGATCACTGCCCCCATAAGGCCCCAGCCAAAGCAGGGATTCCACCAGGACCGCCTCCAGCGCGGCAGGCGGCAACGTTTCCAATGGAAAAGAGAAAAACATCGTGCGCCAGTCATCCTGCTGGTTGGCCGCGCCGACGATGTAGCCCTGTGCATCCAGCATGACCGGGCGCGCGCCCGGCTGGAGCTGCATCCCGTCACTCCAGTTGACAAAAGAGTAGGTGAGCGGCCAGGGTTCGGGCGGGCCGGCAGCGCGGACGACAACGGTGGGGGTGATTTCGAGCGTGTAGCCCGCCGCACCGAGGTAGTCGTGGGCGAGGGGGGTGAGGCTGGCGCGGTCGAGCAGGTCCTGGCTGGTGAGCAGGAGCCGCCCGCCGCCATCGAGGTAGGCGATGATCATCTGCTGTTCACTGGTGGGGAGCGAGCGAAACCAATCCTGCCCGGTCGTCCAGATGACGAGCGGGTAGCGCGGCAGGATGTTTTGCGTGAAGGGGCCGCCGTTGAGCTGGACGAAATCGTAGCTGAGGCCGAGGCTGTCGAGCGCGTCGGCGTATTGCTGGCCGTGGAAGAAAAACAGGCCGTCGTCGAGGAGGAGGAGCGGCGCGGGAGTTTTGGCGTGGAGGGTGAGGCTGGTGGTGACCGCCGGGGCTTGCTGGCTGGTCAAGGTGAGGGCGGCGGTGTCATCGGTGTCGCGCGGCAGGCCGTCCGGGATGGCCAGGGTGGCGGTGATGACCGCACCCGTACAGCCGGGCAGGGTGAGCGGGCTGGTTTGGGTAACGGTGGTGCCAGCGGGCAGGGTCACGCTCAGGGGCCACGCGCCCCCCGCGAGGGCCAGGTCGAAGGTTTCTGTCTGCGTACCCGTGTTTTCCAGCCGGATGGTATGGGTCAGCAGGGTTCCCGGTGCGCCGATTAATGGGTCGGGCAGCGGCGCGGCATAAATGCCGATTTCGGGCGGCGCGGTCTGGAGCCACTCGAGCAGGCGGTCGAAGGCGTCAATGCGGGTCGGGCGCGGCCCCGCGCCCTCCAACCCGAAGCCCGTCCACGCCAGCCGGTAGGGATCGCAGCCGCCGGCGAGCAGGATGCCCGGCGAACCATCCGGCCAGACGGCGGCTACCTCTGCCTGCAAGGAGTCATCCACTGCCACAGAATCAACGAGAAACTGGGATTGGTCGCTGTCAGGCGTGTTGAGCGTGATTACAGTACCGGAGAACGGCGTGTCCGCCACACCCGTCAGGCCGGGGAAAACACTCTCGTAGTCAAAGTGGGCCGCACCAAACAACGGGAAATAGGTCGGGTAGACCGCCAGGTTGCCGCCGCCATCCCAAAACGCCACATCCTGCCCGCTGATCAACGCCTGCCCGCCGAGCCCGAGGTACATCGAAATCGTCCGCCCGGCCTGGATCAGCCCCGGCGAATCACCCGGCGCAGACCAGATCACCACATCGTAGCCGATCAGGTCGGTGATAACCGGCGTGTCCGAGACGCCGGTGGCCAGGCCAAACGGGTCGCGCACCTCCCACAGGTCAAAGGGAAAATCGAGCGCGTCCAGCGCTTCCACAAAATACCCGGCGCGCGTGTCGTAATACCAGCGACCGCTATCCACGAGCAGGATGGACGGCGCGGCAGGCAGAGCGGCCGCCAGCGTCGTCGTCTGTCCCACACTCACCGTAACAGGGTAATGCCCGCGGCGGTGCGCCAGCGCGGTCACATCCAGCCCCCACACCCCCGGCAGCAATGGGAAGGAAAACTCGCCGCCCGCGTTGGTCTGCACCGTCAGCGGCGTCCCGGTCACGACAATGGTCGCTGAGATGGGCAGGCCGGTTTCCAGATCAATGACCGCACCCTGAACCGTCCCGGAAGGCAGGCGGGCCAGGGCGAAATCCTGTATGGTTTGCGCCCCAACGGAAACGCTGACCCCTGAAAATATCTGCGCACCGAATCCAAACGCGTATCCTGTAATCGTATATACCCCGCCGGGGAGGCTGACCCCATAAGCGCCCATTGCATTCCCCGAAATGGTCACAGAAATCCCCGTACCCGCTGAGACCGCCGTGACCCTCGCAAAGTTGAGGGCGTCCCCGTTGGCGTCCGTCACCGTCCCGGCAATCGTCCCATGCGGGAGCAGGGTGAGCGCCGCCGCATAGACGTTCACCAGCCCCCAGCCCGTATTGTTGTTGGGGTTCACCGCGCCCAGCGGGGTGGCCGTCCCGATGAGCGCCGCTTCCAACGCGTCCGGCGTGAGCGTGGGATCGGCCTGCAACAAGAGCGCGGCGGCCCCGGCAATATGCGGCGCGGCCATGCTCGTCCCATCCGCAATCAGGTACGCGCCGCCCGGCACGGTGGAATTGACATCCACGCCGGGGGCGCCAATTTCGGGCTTGGTCTCGTTCCACGGCGGCATACTTGGCCCGCGCCCGGAGAACGTGGTCACGAGGCCCGCGTCATCCACCGCGGCCACCGCCAGGGACTCGGGATAGTCGGCGGGGCTGGTGATTGTCGTTTGGAACGGGCCGTTATTCCCCGCGGAGAATACGGGCAGGATGCCCGCCAGCCGCAGGGCCGCGATGTCCGGCTGGAAGCGCGCGTCCCCGCCAAGATACGTGCCCCAGGAGTTGTTGACCACATCCGGGGCGAGGGCCGGGTTCCCCTCGGGGGCCATGATCCACTGGAAGGCGTCGTGCGCCCAGCTTTCGTAGAAAATGCCGTCATCGCTGATCATCTTGACCGCGATCCATTGCGCGCCGGGTGCGACGCCCGTGCGGTTCCCCGCACCGTCATCGCCCACCATCGTGCCCATGGTATGCGTCCCGTGCCCGAAGACATCGCCGGGCGCGGGGTAAAACTCGCCAGTGGAGACGTGCCAGTTGCCGGTGTGATTGGGGGTTCCGCCGTTGTAGCCGCGGTAATGGGGCTGGAGCGCGGGATGCGTCCAGTCCACGCCGGTGTCGAGGTTGGCAACGACGGTCCCGCTCCCGTCGAGACCGAGGGCGGTGTTGGCGAGCGGAGCGTTGATCAGGGACAGGTTCCACTGTGGGAGGGACCCAGGAGCATGAAGCAGGAAGTCAGGCGAGGGCTGGAGCGCAGGGATTTGGAATTGTGCGTCGGGGCGGATTTGGAGGATTTCCGAGCGCAGGGAGAGCGAGGCGATCAGGGCGGGTGTGGCATTGAGGGCGATAACGCCGGAGAGCCAGTAACTGCGCACGTTCGTCCCCCCGCCCAGGGTTTGGATGGCGTCGAGGATGGGCGGCGCGTAAAGGGCGGCATCTGCCTGAAGGGCAGCGATGAGTTGTTGGCGCGCGGCCAGTTTATCGGGGGACGCCGGGAGGGGGGCCAGCAAGCTGGGTGCGCGGCGATATTGGATGATGACGGGGATAGGCCGGGATACGCCCGTGACGATGGCTTTGAAGAGTTCGGGGTGGAGACGGGAGATTTCGGGGATGGGGGAAATTGCGGGAAGAGAGGGGGCCGCGGCGACCAATGGGGGCTGGAGCCAGCCCAATAAAACGGCGACCCCCGTGAAGCCAAAGAGAAGGGAGACCGCCAACCATCGCAAACGTTTCATGCGGGGATTCTATCTGGTATCCCGGCGCGCTGCCGGTTTCTCATTTGGGTATGTTTCATTTGAGTTGAAGCGCAGATTGAGTAGGGCGACATGTTTTCGTCGCCCGTATCGAAATCAAGCGGGGTGCTGGGTCTCGATACGCCGGAAAACCACTGGCTACTCGACCAGCGAAGGACCCCAACTCAAACGAAACGCACCCTTCTCATTTCAGCGGAATACCGATTTCGATTTCACCGCCGCGGACGCGGACGGGGTAGGCGGGGATGTCCACCACGGCGGGAAGGGTGAGCGCTTTGCCAGTGCGGATGTCGAAGTGCGCACCGTGACGGGGACAGGAGATTTCGTGGTCGTTGACCAGTTCCCCATCGCCGACGGGGCCGTTGTCGTGCGAGCAAACGTCGCCAATGGCGAAGTATTGCCCGGCAATGTTGAAGACGACGATGGACTCGTCGTCAATTTCGATGAAGAGGCGATCCCCGCTGGGCAGATCGCCCACGGCGGCGATGGCGATAAATTCGCAGGTGGCGGGGTCGGCCTGGGAATAGTTGAACATGTCAGGCGAGGAGGTCGTCGCCGAGGCCGTAGACGCTGGCTTTGGCGACCTTGAGGGAAAGCAGGGCGCATTTGAGCCGCACAGGGCCAAGCTCAATGCCGAGCAGGTCGAGGACGTGTTCCTTCGTGAGAGCGCGCACGTAGCTGACGGATTGACCGATGATGAACTCAACGACAAGGTCAGCGGAGGCTTGCGAGATGGAACAGCCCCTGCCGCTGAACGCCGCTTCGGTCACAATGTCATCGGCATTAACGCGCAGGTCAATCCGGATGCGGTCGCCGCACAAGGGGTTATCGTCTTCAAAGGAGTAATCGTGCGGGTCAAGTTCGCCGCGATGGTGCGGGTTCTTGAAACGTTCGATGATTTGTTCGCGGTAGAGGTCGTCCATAAAGGCAAAGGGTAATTGGTAATTGGTAATTGGTAATTTGAGATTGGGGATTGGAGTTTGTGAATGGCTACAAAAAGTTTTCACGTTTCACGTTTCACGTTCTATCTTTCACGTTTCCCGTTTCACGTTCTAACTTTCACGTTTCACGTTCTATCTTTCACGTTTCCCGTTTCACGAAAAAAGTTCCTTCACTTTATAAATCCCCTCCACCAGCTGGTCAATTTCATCAAAAGTGGTGTAGAGGTAGAAGCTGGCGCGGGCGGTGGATTGGATGCCGAATTTCTCATGCAGGGGCATGGCGCAATGATGGCCGGCGCGGACGGCGATGCCGTACTCATCGAGGACTTGTGCAATGTCGTGGGCGTGAATGTCGTCCACCTTGAAGGAGGCGACGCCGCCTTTGTGCACGGCCTCCGGGCCGAAGACCCAGACGCCGGGGATTTCTTCGAGCCGTTCGAGGGCGTAGTCGGTCAGGGCGTGTTCGTGGGCGGCCACTTTATCCATCCCGATTTCGGCGAGGTAATCCACCGCCGCTCCCAGCCCGATAGCTTCGGCAATGGCCGGGGTGCCCGCCTCAAATTTATGCGGAAGTTCGTTGGGGACAAACGAGTCAAACTGGACGCGCTTGATCATATCGCCGCCGCCCAGGAAGGGGGGCATGGCCTCGAGGAGACTCTCCTTCCCATAGAGGATGCCGATCCCGGTGGGGCCGCACATTTTATGCGAGGAGAAGGCGTAGAAATCGGCATCCAGCTCGGCGACGTTGACGGGGAAATGAGGAACTGACTGGGCCGCGTCCACCACGGTGAGCGCGCCGGCCGCGTGGGCCAGGCGGATCATCTCACGGGCCGGGTTGATCGTGCCCAGCACGTTGCTCATGTGCGCAAAGCCAACGATTTTGGGATGCTGTTCGAGCAGGCGGGCATAGCTGTCCAGGTCAAGCAGGCCGTCTTCGGTGACCGTGATCCAGCCAATGCGCGCGCCAGTCTGGGCGGCGATCATCTGCCAGGGGACGATGTTGGAGTGATGCTCCATCTCAGTGAGGACGATCAGGTCGCCCGGACGGAGGTTGGCGCGGCCCCAACTTTGGGCGACGAGGTTGATGGACTCGGTAGTGTTGCGGGTGTAGATCAGCTCGCGGGGGTCACGCGCCCCGATGAACCCGGCCACCCGCGCGCGGGCTGATTCATAAGCCGCGGTGGATTCCTCGGCCAGGGTATGGATCCCGCGATGAATATTGGCATTTTGCAGGCGGTAATAGGCATCCATCGCATCCAGCACTTGCTGTGGTTTCTGGCTGGTGGCGGTGGAGTCGAGGTAGGCGAGCGGCGCGCCGGAGCGTACATGGCGGGCCAGAATCGGAAAATCCGCCCGAATCCGGTTAGGATCGAGCGGGGTCGCGGGCCGAATGCTGGACGACTGTTGGGCGAAGACCATTTAGAGGGTGCGCGGTTTTCTGCGGCGGTTGGAGCGGTAGAGCCGGATGCCGGTGGATTTTTGGGTGCACCAGAGGACATGGTCAGGCACCATCCAGCCATCGGTCAGGTAAACGTTGTCCATGAATTGCACGGCGACCATTTTGGAATCGGCCTGGACGACGACGCCGCGCAGCCAATCGCGGACGCGCTCCCCTTGCAGGTCGTGGTCACAATAGACTTCCACATCCTCCCCAACACTAAAAATCCCTTCTTTTTCAGGGGCGCTGGTAAATCGAAGTTCAGCCACGGGAGTACTCCTTTTGTGTCAGGCGCGAGTTGGGAGGCCCGTCCCAGCCTGAAAATGATTTATAGCCTATCCCAAAAAAATTCTTCGCGTTGAGCGGAGCGAACTGCCAGGTGAGCGCAGTCGAAACGCCGTCCTTCGACTACGTCCGACCAAAACAGGTCGGCCTCCGCTCAGGATGAAAATCATTTTCGGATAGATAATTAGTTCAGCTTGCGCTGGATCGCCTGGAAGAAGCGATCGCGCACGCCCTCAAAGAGGATGCGATCCATAATGGGGGCAAAGAACCCCTCGACGATCAGGCGTTCGGCTTCGCTTTTAGGGATGCCGCGCGAGAGCAGGTAGAAGAGGTGCTCCGGGTCAATCTTCCCGACGGTGGCGCCATGGGTGCATCTTACGTCGTCGGCCAGGATTTCAAGGCCGGGGATGGAGTCGGCGCGGGCGGTGGGTTCGAGGATCAGGTTGCGGTTGGCTTGGTAGCCGTCCGTTTTCTGCGCACGGGGAGCCACGTAGATCATCCCCTGCCAGACCGAGCGGCTATGCCCGCGCAGCGCGCCCTTGAAAAGCAGATCGCTGGTCGTGTGCGGTGCATGGTGGTTCTGCTGGGTATCCTGATCGAGGTGTTGATTGCCATCAGTGAAGAAAAAGCCGGACATGCGGGCATGCGCTCCCTCGCCATCGAGATCGAGGTCGGAAAAGGTTTTGGTAAGTCGGGTGCCTAACGCGCCGATCATCCAATCCACATTGCCATCGCGCGCCACGCGGATACGTTCATGCATAAAATTCCAGACATTGTCGCCGAGCGATTGAAGTTCGACGAAGCGCAGGTTGGCATTCGCGCCGACATAGCCTTCGATAATCCCGGCGTGGAGCGTTTGCGCGCCGCCATCGGGCGAGGCCGCCTCGTGAACGTACGTGACCGAAGCGCCATCTTCCAGGTAAATGAGGATATGGCTGAAATGCGCCAGGCCCTCGCCCGCCGCCCAAAGGACGGAATGGAGAGGCAATTCCACTTCCAGGTTGCGCGGGACGTAAAGCACGACGCCGCGGCGGGCGAACGTTGCCGTAAGGGCGGACAGTTTGTTGGCGGAGGCGTCCACAGCGTAACCGAGGATTTTTTGCAAAATCTCCGGATGCTGGCGTTCGGCGGTTTCGTAATCGGTGAAGATCAGGCCGCGCGCGGCCAGCGAGGGGAGCAGTTCGATTTCAGAGCCGCCGGGTTTGAGGACGATCTGGCCCCCGTGGGTATCCCCGACGAGGGGCTGGAGCAGTTCCACCGGGACGGGCGCGGGGTTCACCGTGGTCCCGTTCCCCGGGAGGACGAACGCGCCGACTTCGAGGCCGCGCAGGTCGGTGCGACGCCAGGCTTCAAGGGCTGTATGGGGCAGGGGCAAATTTTGGGCCGCCTCCCAGGCGCGGGCGCGGTAGGCCTCCACGAACCCTGCGCCGCTCCCGTTGAGAGTGGGGATCATGTCGCGGGCGAAGGTGAATTCGCGGGAAACGGTATCCCGGCCGGGCCGGGTAATTTTCTTGACAGTGCGAGCGGTCATATTTTGCAATCTCAGCCGATGGAACCTTCCATCTGGAGCTGGATGAGGCGGTTCATTTCGACGGCGTATTCCATGGGGAGTTCCTTGACGAGCGGTTCGATAAACCCGGCGACGACCATCGTGGTCGCTTCGTCTTCGGTGAGGCCGCGGCTCATCAGGTAGAAGAGCTGCTCTTCGCCCACTTTGGAGACGGAGGCTTCGTGGCCGATGGTTACGTCCTGGGCGTCGATCTCGATGTACGGGTAAGTGTCAGATCGGGAGCGTTCATCAAGCAGGAGGGCGTCGCAGACGACGTTGGAGGTGGAGCCTTCGGCGGCGTCGTGAACTTTGAGCAGGCCGCGGTAGGAGGCGCGCCCGCCGTTCTTGCTGATGGATTTGGAGTTGATGACGCTGGAGGTGCGCGGGGCAAAGTGGATGACCTTGCCGCCGGTGTCCTGGTGCTGGCTGCCGGAGGCAAAGGCGAGGGAGAGAATCTCGCCGTGCGCGCCTTCGCCAAGCAGGTAGCAGGAGGGGTATTTCATCGTGAGTTTGGAGCCGAGGTTGGCGTCCACCCATTCCATCGTGGCGTTTTCGTAGACAAGGGCGCGCTGGGTGACGAGGTTGTACATATTCTTGGACCAGTTCTGCACAGTGGTATAGCGCATCCGGCCACCGGGCTTGACGATGATTTCGATGACGCCGCTGTGGAAGGAGTCGCTGGTGTAGACGGGAGCGGTGCAATTGTGCGAGACTACACCTTCAGCGACGTATGATTCGTCCTCTTCCACGGAGAAGTTGAAGACTTCAGTTTCAAGTTCTTCAACTGTGATTTGCTTGATGGGCATATAAAGGAAGTTTTCATCGAGCGAGAAGGGCGAACCACTGAGGTTGCCTGCGGGCGCGTCCACGCCAACGATTTCCCCAAAGCGAGGGTTGAAAGGGGATGCAATGACAACGGCGTAGATATTTTGGCGCGGCAAGGCGCGTTCCTGCCGGTTTACGAAAGCGGCAATGCCCAGACGCAAACAGGCGTCACGGAAGGCATACGCCAGGTAAACAGAGACCGTGTTGTAACGGAACATATTTTTCTTCGAGTCGTAACTTCCGTCTCCGCACCACATACCGTTAACCAACTCCGCCAACAACTCAGGCTCGGCGCTGGTCACCCATTCGGGAATCTGCTTCTCATAGACATTTGAACCAAATTCGCGCGCAAAGGTGCGGGCGATCTCGGTGGAAGCAAGGACAAGCGTTTGCCCGTTTTGGCGCGGTTTGTTCTCAATTGGGGATTTGCCAAAGTACCGCTCAACCAGCTCTTTTGCATCAGCCAGGTAATCAATCTCGTTGACGTGGAAAGAGAGCGAAAGATAATGCTCGTTATCCACATGACCTTCGGAAAAATAGTAACCCAGCAGGCGAAAGAAATCAGGCTCGTAAGGCAGGTTCACTTCACGGTCAACCGGTTCGTGTCGTCCACGACCAAAAGGAACCGTGACACTATGAGCCAGGGCAGGTTCTGCGACTGGCTGGGGGACTGGTACAACGAGATAGTCGCCAACTTTTAGATTATCAGCGCACTTCCAGGTAAGGTGAAATTCCTTGTTGCGCTCATTTGGCGTGTCGCGTGAAGCAACCAAAAGTGGATGCTCAGCCGTAACTTTCAATTCGCGCTTGCTGTCCCCATAATAACGAATGGTGTAAATATCACCGTGATAAGGTCGGGACATCGTGTGATACACGCGGCGATAGCGCCCCTCGTGCGTCAACACTTCATCATCCGCTTGAATATCTTCAATTGGCTTTTCGCCATTCCGAGTCCTGACCTGCGCACCGGCGATGAAACAGCCCTCAACGTAATGCACCTGCGCGCCTTCATCGACGATGATCAGGGTGCGCTCAAACTGCCCCATGTCGGCGGTGTTGATGCGAAAATAGGCCTGGAGCGGCATATCGACTTTGACGCCGGGCGGGACGTAGACGAAGGAGCCGCCCGACCAGACGGCGCTGTTGAGGGCGGCAAATTTGTTGTCTTCGATGGGGATTACGGTGCCGAAATATTCGCGGAAAAGTTCCTCGTGTTCCTGCAGGCCATGTTCGATGGATTTGAAGATCACGCCTTGTTCGGCAAGATGCTCTTTGATGGAATGGTAGACCATCTCGGACTCATATTGCGCGCCAACGCCCGCCAAGAATTTTTGCTCAGCCTCCGGGATGCCCAGCCGATCAAAAGTGTTCTTAATGTCCGGGGGGACATCTTCCCAGGAACGGCTTTCGGTTTCGGTGGGTTTGGTGTAGAAGTAAATTTCATCGAGGTTGAGTTTGCTGAGGTCGCCGCCCCAATTGGGCATCGGGCGCTGTTCAAAATGTTCGAGGGCGCGCAGGCGGAAATCAAGCATCCATTGCGGTTCCCCCTTCATCGAGGAGATTTGCTCAACGATACCGCGGTCCAGCCCCTTGCGCGGCGACTGGAAAACATGCACACCGGGGGTGATGAACCCGTGTTTGTAATCGTCAATCCCTTCTAGTAACTGGGCGTCTTTGGTAGTCATGGGTAACTCCTGGAGAATGGTACGCAAACGGAAAATCAGGCGGGGACGAGTCCATATTTGGCTTTGATGATCTCGTATCCATTTTCTTCAAGGTGAAGCGCCAATTCGGGACCGCCTGATTCGACGATCCGCCCCTCGAACATGACGTGGACGTAATGGGGCTGGATATAGTTGAGGATGCGCTGGTAATGGGTGATGACCAGCACGCCCAATTGCGGGCCGCGCAGTTTGTTGACGCCTTCCGAGACGATGCGCAGGGCGTCAATGTCCAGCCCCGAATCGGTTTCGTCGAGGATGGCAATCTCGGGCTGGAGTGTGGCCATCTGGAGAATCTCGGCGCGTTTCTTCTCGCCGCCGGAAAACCCGTCGTTGAGGTAACGTCCCGCAAAGGCGTTGTCCATTTCGAGCATGTTCATCTTCTCGATGAGGAGCCGGCGGAATTCCGGGATCGGGATCCCCTTGTCGTCTGGGTTTTCGGCTTTGCGGCGGGAGTTGATGGCCGTCCGCAGGAAGTTCGCCAGTGTAACGCCCGGAATGGAAACGGGATACTGGAAGGCCAGGAATAATCCAAGCCGGGAACGCTCGCTGGCGTCCAGTTCAGAAATATCCTGACCGGCAAAGAAGATCGCGCCCTCTGTTATTTCATAAGCAGGATGCCCCATGACGACATTGGAAAGCGTGGACTTGCCGCTCCCGTTGGGGCCCATCAAGGCGTGCACCTCGCCCTGTTTGACGTGGAGGTTGACCCCCTTCAAAATCATTTTGCCCTCCACGCTTACGTGAAGGTTTTCAATTACAAGTTCGGACATAAAACGGCTGCTCCTGTAGTATTTTGGCCGGGCCAGCAATTCCCCAAGGGAAACGAGTTTTCGAAAGTGGGACGGCCCTTTACAAAGAAAGGAGGCGGTTCACGCCTCTCTCTCCCGATTCTGGCTATTTATTTTTGATTGTGAAGATTATAGCATTCGGCCAGATCAATGTCAATATTTATAATAAAAATCTAAAATATATTGACTGTGATTTATGCGGGTGGTATACTCTGTGTATCAGTTGTGTAACATATCACAAACCCCAGCCATGTCAAGCACCCGGGAAACCATCCTCAAAACCATCCTCAGCCGCCAGCAGATTTCGATCAAGGAGCTTGCTGAAGAAGTTGGCATTAACCCGATCTCCGTCCGGCACCACATCATCAAACTGGAAGCGGATGGCTTGGTTTCGTTTGAGGACGAGCGCCATGGTGTGGGCCGGCCGCGGCGGGTATATTTCCTGACCTCGAATGGGATGGAGTCCTTCCCCACCCGTTACCTGACCCTGACCACACGGCTGCTTGAGAAGATCAAGGAAACCCTGCCTCAGGAAACCGTTAACACGCTGTTTACACAACTTGGGGAACAGATGGCCCTGGACGCATCTTCCAACCACGAGTTGGACACCCTCCCGATGGAAGAGCGCTTACAGGTCCTGCAGGAATTCCTGAGTGAAGAGGGCTTTAGCGTGGAGTGGGAACTCAAGGATAACGCGTATCACATCAAGGAAATGAACTGCCCGTATTACCAGGTCGGGCAAAGCCACCCGGAAGTATGTACGGTTGACCGGACGCTGATCTCCAGTTTTCTTTCCGTCCCCGCCACCAGGGTCAATTGCATCCTGGATGGCGATTCCCACTGCACATACGTCGTCCCCATCATCCCAATTTCTAAAATTCCAATCAGCTCATAAAATAATGGAGACTGAATGACCGCACAAACCGAAGCAAAGAATGTCGTCATCTGGCAAATTGACAGCACCCACCCGGAATTCTCGGAGCCGCTGAAAACAGCGTTGCGGGAAGTCGTGGACCCGGAGATTGGACTTGAGATCATCCAATTGGGGTTAATCCGCGATGTTTCCATTGCCGCCGATCAGGCCGAGATCAAGATGATCCTCACCACGCCCTTCTGCCCTTATGGCCCCGCCATGCTCGAAATGACCCGGCAAAAAGCCGAGTCCGCGCTTAGCCTGCCTACGACCATCAAAATGGGCACGGATGTCTGGGATTTTTCCTACATGGAAGACGGGGCGGGCGCGGATTGGGGCCTGTATTATTAATCCAGGGTTCCGCTCAAATAGACAAAAAAATCCTCGCATCAGCGAGGATTTTTTGTTCCAGGGAATCCCGATCTATTCAGGCCGTTCAAAAAAGCTGGTCAATTTCATTGCCAGGGACATATCCCCTTTGAGCTGGATTTTGCCCTGCATAAACGCCGACACCGGGCTGAGGTCGCCGGTAATCAACCTTACGTAATCAGCTCCGTCCACCGTCATCGTCATGTCAGGCGACGGATGATTGCCTTCCTCGGTTTCACAGCGGCCATCTGCAATCCGCACCTGCCAGTTGGCGGCTTGGGTTCCGGTGAAGTGAAATTGGACGATGGCTCTGGCGTCGCCGGCCTTTTCCGGCTGGAAGGCCTCGGGCATGCGCATCATAATCTCGCGGAGGGTGATTTCGCCCATGGCCGCCAGTTTACGGGGTGGGGGTGACCGTGGGGGGCGTGCCGCTCGGCGTTGGGCTGATATAGCCGATGGGCGTAACGGTGGGCAGCGGGCGCGCATTCGTAGTGGGGTAACCGTTGAAGTTGTCAAAATCCACGATCACCCCGCCTTCGCTCACCGTCCCCAAAATCAGCCCGATAAAACTGCCGAATTGCGGGCCGATGTCGAGGACGGAAACCACTTCAACGCCATTCACCGCCAGTGAGAAAACGCTCCCCACACAACTGCCTTTCAGATGATTGGATTGGTTGCCCTGATTGATCGCGTCCGACGGGCCGCCGGCCACCAGCTTAATCACGCCGCCCACCGTTTTGAAAATGGCATACTCCCCGTTTCCGCGGATGCCGAGGGTGTAGTAATTATTCCCTGCCTTGCGGCAGGACAAGCCGAAATATGCCGTATCCGGCCCTTCAATCTTGGTGACATCCACCTCCAAAATATAGTCAGTGTGCCCGCGCGTCCGCGACGAGCAGACCTCGCCCGAATAAAAATTGTTGTACATCTGGTAGCGCTCCCCCTCATAACCAAACCCCCAATCTTCCTCATGCGCCTCAGCCCAGCCGCTAAAGGGGTCAGAAAAGTCGTCACGGAATGGGCCGCTGTTTTCGCCCAGGCCGATGATGGCCGGGGTTGGGGTGAGTGTTGGCTTGGGCGTGAGTGATGGCGGCAGGGTAAAGGTTGGGAAGGGGGTACTGGAGGGGCGCAGGGTGGATGTCACAGTGGGGATCAGCGTTGAGGTTAGCGATATGCTGGTCGCCAGCGGGGATGGCGTAAATGTGGGCGCCACATCCGGTACAGGCTCGCCGCCGCAGGCTGTCAGGGCCGTCAGCACCAACAGGAAAATGGGGAGTCTCGCCAGAAATTTGCCTTTTCGCATAAACCATCACCTCAAAGAATTTACTGCCACGATTGTATCATCCATCGGTATGGACACCCTTCCATCAGCCTTCCCCTTTCAGTACCCGATTGAAAAACAGGATCACATTCGCGACAAACGTATCATTGCCCTCCCCGTAAAACGTGTGGGGCATATCATCATAGTAGGTACATTCGACTGGCTTGTACAGCGCTTGCAGCGCCGCGCAGGTTTGGAGCGACCAGGTGAGCGGCACCAGTTCATCGGCGCGGCCATGGTGCAGGCTGATCGGGGTGGTGATGCGATCAAAGAAATAGGCGGGCGAGATGATGTCAAGCGCCTCAAGGGGGACGGCCAGCTCTTCGTTCCCGCGCAGGCCGTCCGACCAGCCGTTGATCCCCTCGAAATTCTGGCGTTCATCCCCGCTCATCGGTGCATAGAGGACGGCGGCCAGCACCTTGTCCGTCACGGTGATGACCCGCGTGATGATCCCGCCCCCCATCGAATGTCCCCACATCCCAAGCTGCTCCGGGGCGGCCTGGGCCAACAGGGGGAATTGACCCCATTGGGTCTGTACCAGCCCGATCAGGTTTAGCACATCAATCGCCATGCCCACACGAAAGAGATTATCCCCTTCATCGGAGGGCGGGTAATTCCGCAGGTTGGGATGGAAGACGATATACCCGGCACGCGCCAGTCCATCCGCATATTCGGTGGTGTAATCAAGCGTGGCATAGATGGCGGGGTCAATGTACCCGTGGAGAGCGATGATGACCGGGTATGGCCCCGGCCCGGCTGGGCCTTCCGCCACGGGGACATTCAGGAAGCCATAAATCCACAGGCCATCGCTGGTATAGCGGAAGAGATAACGGGTAAACCAGCTATTTTCCGCCAGGGTCTCCACGATTTCCAGTTGGCCGTCCCCATAGGCTCTGCCGGTCAGATAATCAATCGAGTAAGCGTAATAGGGGACGGCTGTGGGTATGGCAGTGGCGGTGGTTTCGGGCGAGGGCGTGCCGGTGGAGGGTAAGGCAGTGGCGCTGGGGAAGGGGGTTGGGGAGACGGTAGTGGTTATGGGCGCGGGGGAAACGGAGGGGTCAGGCGGCGCGGAGGCCGGGGCGTTTTCCCGCGGGGTGCAACCCACCCAAAGGGGCACGCAGATCAGGAGGATGGCAAATATTTTTCGGGCAGGGACCATATTCAATTAAAAAGCTTTTCCTGTGCACACTCGCCCCCAACTGCGCAGACTGATTTATCCGTATTTGAGGCGGTGCTCTTTACGGATGACAAAACGGGTGGCGTAATCGGCGTCGGAGAAGGAGGCGGTTTTGTTGTCAACGAGGTCGGTTTGCAGGGCGAAGGCCTGCATTTCGGCCCAGATGAAGGTGATGCCGCGCGCGGCTGAAAATTTTTGCTTGGGGATGATGAGCCAAATGGCGCCCTCAGGTTTGATACAGTAGGCGAGTTTGGCGAGGCGGGCATCGAGGCCAGGGAGTTCGGTGGGCCACCAGAGGATCTGGTCGAAGCCGCGCAGGCCGATGTAATCGGTGAAACGGATGCCGGGGGGGGCGGCGGCGCGCAGGGCCTCGGTCATTTCCGCGGGGGCGTCCACGAAGCACACTTGATCACCTTCCTGAAGGCCGAGCTTGGCAATGATGTCGTCCGCGAGCATGGGAGCATTTTAACCCATTTATGTTGCGCATCCGGGCTTGCTTGCGTGCCGCCGGTGTATGGGCTATAATGCCGCCCTGTTCGGGGTATGGCGCAGTCCGGTAGCGCGCTTGCATGGGGTGCAAGAGGCCCTGGGTTCGAATCCCAGTACCCCGACCAACGAAAAGCCCTGTGATGCAGGGCTTTTTCTGTTAATGAAACACAGATGCCGCTGAAAGTCTTTCGTAAGGATTGAAGCTAAAATTGTCCGTAACCCTAATGAAATGATGGATCAGACAGGAGCAAAAAGATGAGCAACAAGCAGATGGTGACCCTCGGCGGTGGCTGTTTTTGGTGCCTGGAAGCGGTTTATCAGGAATTGTGCGGTGTGGAAGGTGTCGTTTCCGGCTATGCGGGCGGGCATGTTGCCGACCCGACCTACCGGCAGGTTTGCGAGAAGACGACCGGCCATGCCGAGGTGGTACAGGTGACGTTTGATGCGGAGGTGGTCAGTTTGCGGGAGATTTTACAGGTGTTCTTCACCATCCATGACCCAACGACACCCAACCGGCAGGGGAACGATGTGGGGCCGCAATATCGCTCGGCCATTTATTTTCACGATGACGGGCAAAAGCGCGTGGCCGAAGAGGTCATAGCCCGGCTTGAACAGGAGCAGGTATGGCCGAACCCCATTGTGAGCGAGGTGGCCCCGCTGGATAAGTTCTACCGGGCGGAGGAGTATCACCAGAATTACTATCGCAACAACCCGAACCAGGGCTATTGCATGATGGTGGTTGCGCCCAAGGTCGCCAAGTTCCGCAAGAAGTTTATGGACAAAGTCGCGGTGTGAACGGCACGGAAAATTTCGATCCACGGAGTTACACGGAGGAACACGGAGATATTTGGCCGCGCAATAGGGTGAATCGGTGAGTCGGCCTGCTGGACTTCGGACAAGAATCCCAGTCGCAGGGATTGCCCTATTATTGATCGGGCTGGCGGCGTGGGCGATCACTGTCCGCGCCCAGCGCACCCGGCTGGAGGAGGGTTTGGCGCGGGCGGTGCAGATGTTCAACATCGGGTACGCCTCGCACATCCGACTGGCTGAGTTTACTGATTTTGAGTGGGACCTGTTCTATATTTTCCCGCCCTATACCTCTGGTGATCAAATTGTCTCCACCCTCGGATATGACTGGTTCGGCGTGCGGTTCACGAGCATCGCGGAAAGCGACAATGTGAACCTGCTTGTTTTTATGCGGGAAGGCCGGGTCGTGCGCTGGGTGGAGTTGCCTCGCAGCACCGGTGATTTTGCCTTGTTGGCTGACGATAGCCCGTTTACGCTGGAGGCGGCAGTGTTCATTATGGTCGGGAATGACGGGCGCGTGTTCCAGTTATTGGAAGCGCCAGAGTAGGACGGGGATTGAATCCCGTCCTACTTGATCAATTTCGCCAAGAGCGCGGTCCAGCCCGTCTGGTGGGAAGCGCCGAGGCCGGCGCCGGTATCGCCATGAAAATACTCGTAGAAGAGCAGGTAGTCCCGCCAATGCGGGTCATCCTGAAAAAGAGAGGCGTCCCCGTAAATGGGGCGCTTTTCGTTTACCGGGAAAAACAGGCTGGCGAGGCGGGCTGAGAGGTCGGCAGCCACCTCGTCCAGTGAGTTCAATTTGCCGGAGCGGGCGGGGAGTTCCACTTTGAGGTCATCCCCATAGTAGTGATGGAATTTTTGCAGGGATTCGACCATCAGGTAATTGGTGGGGAACCAGATGGGGCCGCGCCAGTTGGAGTTACCGCCAAAGATGCCCGTGCTCGATTCGGCGGGGTCGTATTGGACGAAGTGTTCCATCCCGTCCACGCGCAGGGCGTAGGGGGTGTCGCCATGTTCGCGGGAGATGGAGCGCAAGCCGTGCGGGGAGAGAAAGGCTTCGGCGTCCAGCATGCGGGACAGGACTTTTTCCAATTGAGCGCGCCCCACCAGTGAAAGGAGTCTGCGCCCGTCTTTGCCGGTCTGGGTCAGGCTGGCAATGTGGGCGGTCAGGTGCGGTTTATTTTCCAGGAACCAGTGGAGACGCCGTTTGAAATTAGGGAGGAGTTCGAGCAGGTCGGGTTCGAGCGTCTCAACGGCATAGAGCGGGATCAGCCCGACAAATGAGCGCATCCGGAGCGGGTGCAATTCGCCGTTGGGCAGGCGCAGGATGTCGTAGAAAAAGGCGTCCTGCTCATCCCACAGGCCACCCTGCGAGACCGGGCGGTTGATGGCGTTGGCGATGTAGATGAAATGCTCGAAAAACTTGGTGGCCGTGTCTTCATAGGCGGCATTGTGGCGGGCGAGTTCGAGGGCGATGGCGAGCATGTTAAGGCAGAACATGCCCATCCAGGCGGTGCCGTCGGCCTGCTCAATCCTCCCGCCGGTGGGGAGCGGCGCGCTGCGGTCAAACACGCCGATGTTGTCGAGGCCGAGGAAGCCGCCCTGGAAGACGTTGTTGCCGTCCTCATCCTTGCGGTTCACCCACCAGGTAAAGTTGAGCAGGAGCTTGTGAAAGGCACGCTCAAGGAATTCCCGGTCGGCCACGCCAGTGACGTTGCGCGAGATTTTGTACACGCGCCAGACCGCCCAGGCGTGCACCGGGGGGTTCACGTCACCAAAGGCCCACTCGTAAGCGGGAAGCTGGCCGTTGGGATGCATGTACCATTCGCGGGTCATGAGGATCAACTGGCGCATCGCAAAATCCGGGTCCACCTGCGCCAGCGGCAGGGTGTGAAACGCCAGGTCCCAGGCGGCATACCACGGGTATTCCCACTTATCGGGCATGGAAATGATGTCGGCGTTGTTGAGGTGCCGCCACTGGCTGTTACGGCCATGTTTGCGCCGGGCGGGCGGCGGGGGCTGGCCGGCGTCGCCATCCAACCAAGGGTCAATATCGTAATGATAAAACTGCTTTGACCAGAGCAGCCCGGCAAACGCCTGACGCTGAACGTTGCGACATTCCGCATCTGAAATGGCCTCTTGTACATGGGCATAAAATTCATCCGCCTCGCGGATGCGCTCATCGAAAATGGCGTCAAACCCCGCCCACGGAGCCGCCTGATCCCGGTCACTCAACCGCACCCAAACGGTGTGTGTTTCACCGGGCGCAACGATGGCGTGGCTATACGCAGCAACCTTGGTTCCTGCCTCGCCATTCACGGCCTGCGCCCGCCCATGCACGACCGCCTCGTGGATGCCGTCTTTCACAAACGCCGTCTTGTTTGGGATGCCGTACAGCCGCTCGAAATTCGTCTCATTCTCGGCAAAATACAGTTTCGGCTCGGATGCATACCACCAGCGCTCCCCCAAAATTTCATGATCCACCTTGACTGCCCCAACTCCCAAAAGGGATAGCCGCGGGCGCGGCTGATCCCCACCCCAACTCCAGGTGTTCCGAAACCAGAGCTGCGGCAGGAGCTGGAGTTCACAGGGTTCCTGACCCCGATTAATTGCTGTGACCCGGCAGAGAATGTCATCCGGCCCAGCTTTGGCGTATTCCACAAACACATCCCAATACCGCCCCTGCGCCAGCGCCTCCCCGAGGGCATCGGCCAGTTCAAACTCAGGCGCATTGCGGCCGCGGCGGGCGTTCTCTTCCACCAGCCAACCATAGGGATATTCAACTTGCGGATACTTGTAGAGCATTTTGGCGTAGGAATGAGTCGGCGTGCTGTCGAGGTAGTAGTAATACTCCTTCACATCCTCGCCATGGTTGCCCTCATTGCCGGTCAGCCCGAAGAAGCGTTCCTTAAGGATCGGGTCCACGCCATTCCAGAGCGCGACCCCCAGGCACAGCGTTTGGGTAATATCGCAGAAACCGCCGATGGCATCCTCGCTCCAGCGGTAAGCCCGGCTGCGGGCATGGTCGTGCGGGAAATATTCCCAGGCGTTGCCGTGTTCGGAATAGTCCTCGCGCACCGTCCCCCAGGCGCGCTCGCTGATAAACGGCCCCCAGCGCCGCCAGGGCGCGGTAGGTGCGGAGGATTCATTCAAGCGGAGGTGTTCAAGTGTGTGGGACATGGTTTCTCGGATAAATTGTTATCGCAAAGTGCGCGAAGGTGGCGCAAGGGAGTAAACAATGCGTAGGGGCGGGGTCTCCCCGCCCGCGCTCCCGCCCGCGCTCCTGCCCAACGCCAACCGGTGCAGGGGAACCCTGCCCCTACGATGCGGTGGGCAAAATATTGGGATCACGTGACACTCGCCAACCTGCCCGCCGCCGCCTCATCCACCCACCAGGTGACAGCGCCATTATGGGGGCGGATGGATTGCGCTGGATGGGTCTCCGGCAGGTAGGGGCCGTTAAGCACAGCGCGCAGGGCGTCCGACTTGGATGCGCCAGTTGCCATGAAGAAAACCTGCCGGGCATCATTGAACACTTCGGCGGTCAAGGTCACACGCTGGGCCGGGCGGTCTTCATAGTGGGCGGTCACGGCGATGACGCCGGGGGCGTCGTAAATCGGGGGCTTGCCCGCGACGCGGCCAAAGTCAAAAATCGGGCCGGGGAAGAGGGAGGCGGTGTGCCCGTCGTTTCCCATCCCCAGCAGGACGAGGTCAAAGCGGGGCCAGCGCGCGCCGCGGGGGGCGCACCCCTCGAGAGTGGCGGCGTATTCGCGGGCCGCGGTTTCGGGATCAAGCTCCCCCTTTATTCGATGAATCTGAGCCTCCGGGATCGGCACGGCTCCGAGAAAGGCGTCAGCCGCTTGCTTGTAACTCGAGCCTGCTTGATCCGGTGGGACACAGCGTTCATCCCCCCAAAAAATTTCGGTGAACTCCCAAAAATCCGCATCCCGCCAGGGAGCGCGTCCCCACAGGTTGAACAGTCCCTGTGGCGTCCCGCCGCCATTGAGCACGAGCAGGAATTTCCCGCGGGCGGCGACGGTTTTTGACGCGCTTTGCACGATGGCGTCGGCCAGCGCGCTGGATAAAGTCTCAATATCAGGATAGGTGCGGAGGTCGGCCATGGGTTTTCGTTCTAAAAGTGACAGTCACCTTCAAGGTGACTGTCACTTCAGTTATCCACAGCCCAATTGCCAGTGGCGGCGATCCCGGTGGAGCATGGCATCGGCTTCAGCCGGCCCCCAACTCCCCTTCTCATATTCCACGGTCTTGATCAACTGCCCGGCCTCGCACACTTGCAGGATGGGGTCAATGATCCTCCAGGCCTGCTCAATGCCGTCGGCGCGGGTGAAGAGCGAAGGGTCGCCGCGCAGGGCGTCCAGCAGGAGGCGTTCGTAAGCTTCGGGGATGGCGATCTCGCCAAAATCGTCCTCGTAGTGAAAATCCATGTCCACCGAGCGCATCTCCGCCGGGGTGTCCGGCACTTTGGCCTCAAAACGCAGGTGGATGCCTTCGTCCGGCTGGACGCAGATGGAGAGCATGTTGGCGCGGATTTGCTGATCGGGCGGGAGCGGGAACATGACGTGCGGCGGGGCCTTGAACTTGATCACAATCTCCGTGGTCTTTTCGGCCAGCGCTTTGCCGGAGCGCAGGTAAAAGGGGACGCCCTGCCAGCGCCAGTTATCGAGGTGTAACTGGATGGCGGCATAGGTGGGCGTGCGCGAACCAGGGGCGACTTCTTCCGTGTCCCGGTAGCCGCGGTACTGCGCCACGACCACTTGCCGGGCAAAATCATCGGATGGGATGGGGCGGACGGCGGCGAGCGCTTTGGCTTTCTCGTTGCGGAGCGCGTCCGCATCAAATGAGGCGGGCGCTTCCATCGCCACCAGCGAGAGCAGTTGCAGCAGGTGGTTCTGGAACATATCGCGCAGGACGCCGGAGCCGTCGTAGTAGCCGCCGCGATGCCCCACGTCCACCTGTTCGGCGGCGGTAATTTGCACGTGGTCAATATAGTTGCGGTTCCACAGCGGTTCAAAAATCGTGTTGCCAAAGCGGAAGACGAGGATATTCTGTACCGTTTCCTTGGCGAGGTAATGGTCAATGCGATAGACCTGTTCCTCGGCCAGGTATTTATGCACCGTCGTGTTGAGCGCCTGCGCGGTCGCCAGGTCGTGGCCGAACGGCTTCTCGATGATCACGCGCCGCCAGCCGCGCGCTTCGTCCACCAGCCCGGCCTCGCCGAGGTGCTGGATGGCGACGGGGAAAAAGTTGGGGGAAGTGGCGAGGTAATACAGACGGTTCGTATCCCCTTTTTCGAGGGAGGATAGATATTCCCCGAGACCGGCATACGCCCCGGATTGGGTCATATCAAAGGGATAGTAATGTACCCGTTGGGCAAAGAGATCCCACTTCCCGGCGTCATACTGACTCCCGGCAAATTTCTGCGTCCCTGCGCGCGTCCGCTCCCGGAATTCGTCATCGCTGAGCGGGGAGCGCGCCAGGCCGATAACCCGGTAGTCGTCGGACAGCCGCCCCTTGCCGTGAAGGTGGTAGAGGGCGGGGATCAGCTTGCGATAGGTAAGATCGCCGGATGCGCCGAAAATGACGATGGTGGTGGGGGTTGGGTTGGTCATGGGATGCTCTATTGCGATGGGGGCTTAGTATTTCGACACGAATGCTTCGACTTCGCTCAGCACAAGTTCTCACGAATTTGCACGAATTTTTTGATTACGCCAGCGCGCCCAGCGCGGCCGCCGGATCGCCTGACAGGTGGAAGCGAATGACGCGCCGCGGCGGGCTGGCTGTTTTGAGGGCCTCGTAGTCACCGAGCGCCTGTGCCTGGATCAGGACGCCGAAGCTCATGGCGCTGGCGGCGGAACCGGCTTCATCCGGGATGGGTGCATCTTCGGGGGCATCGGCGGTCAACTGGATGAACAGCCCGTTCCCGGCATCCCCTTTATGCAGCTGGCCGGTGGAGTGCAGGAAGCGCGGCCCGTAGCCGACGGTGACCGCCAGCCCCGTCCGGTCGCGCAGGGCGTGGCGCAGGGTTTGCAAGGCGGCGGTCGTGGCGGGGGTGGGGGTCAGGTAGGCCTGGAGGCAGAGGTAATCACCGGGGGGCGCGGCCTCCAGGAATTGCGCCAGCCCGGTGAAGGGCGCGGCCTCCCCCTCCGGGAGTGTACCGGTTTCATGGTACGCGGCCACCATTTTCCGGGCGAGGTTTTTCGCCGCTTCCACATTGGGCTGGTCAAAGGGTTGGATGTCCAGCACGTGCCCGGCAACGGCGGTGGCGAATTCCCAGAGGAAGAACTGCGCCCCGAGGTCGTACACATCCCGCAGGGGGAGGCGGACGACGGGGTCCCCGGCGGCCTCAAGGGCGGCCAAACGGGCACTGTGGGCGTTTTCGCCGGGCAGCTCAAGGGCAACGAAGAAACGGTCATCCATATATTGCGCCGGGTCACCCAGGGTCTCGCCAACGACGGGGAGGATGCCCCGCCCCTCCTTACCCGTGCTTTCGGCGACCAACTGCTCGACCCAATCGCCAAAGCTGGCGATTTGCGGCGGGAGGACGAGGGTGAGTTTGTCGCGCCCGGCTCGCGCCAGCGCGCCCAGCGCCGCGCCGAGTTGGGCGGCAGAATTGCCCTCGCGGCGGGAGTCCGCCGCGGCGTCCACGGCGCGCCGGAGCAATCCACGCATATCCACGCCAAGCAGGGCGGCAGGGACCAGCCCAAAGTGCGAGAGGGCGGCATAGCGCCCGCCAATCTCGGGATTGTTCTCAAAGACGGCGCGGAAATTGCAGCGGGCGGCCAGCGCTACAAGCGAACTGCCGGGGTCCGTGATCGCCACAAAATGCGCGCCGGCCTGCGCTTCCCCGAGGGCGTCCGCTGTCCACTTGTAGAAATACCTGAAGCCGGAAAGGGTTTCGACCGTGCCGCCGGATTTGGTGGCGACGATAAAGAGGGTGCGCGCCGGGTCGAGCGTACGGGCAAAACCCAGCACTGCACCGGGATCGGTGGTGTCGAGGACGGCAAGGTCGAGACTGCCATCCGCTACGCCAAAGGCCCGCCGGAAGACTTCCGGGGCAAGGCTGGAGCCGCCCATGCCGAGCAGGAGCGTATAGTTGTAGCCTGCCGCGCGCACCTCAGCTACAAACGCTTCGATGCGCGGCAGATCGGCCAGCATGGCTTCGGCGTTGTCCAGCCAGCCGAGCCGGTTGGAAATTTCAGCAGGCTCAGGCCGCCAGACGGTGTGGTCATGCATCCAGATGCGCGGGATGATGTCATCCGCGGCGAGCCGGTCAAGGGCGGGCTGGATGAGGGGTAGGTAGTTTGGCGATAGTGGGAGGGATGCGGGCATGGCCGTATCGGGCGGGCGTAGTTTAGCCCTTGTGGGCGTTCTCTGGCAAAGCTACGGGGACAAGCCCCTATGCTACGCGGTGGGCGGCGTGACGAGCACGCAATTGTCATCCCCGGCGGGGTTGGCGGTGTAGCCGTCGGCCTGCCAATCGTTGAACCAGATTGCGCCGTTAGCAACGTAGCGAAATTCGTACACGCGCCCGGCAGGGAGTTCGAGTTTTGCCCGCCAGGCTTTGGCCGGTTTGCCGTATTCCAGTGGAGTTGCGTTCAGCGACCAGTCGTTGAATTCACCGGCCACGGCGAGGGTCTCTACGCTGACACCCAGAGGCAACTCGGCAGCAGGCACCTCAAACGTGATCTGGCAGACTTTGCGGGATTTGATGTATTTTTTGGTGATCATGTTGTTCTCCGTTGACTTTTTCAAAAGGACAAGGGCGGGGGGACCCCGCCCCTACAACCCCATTTATAACCCAAACTCCCAAAAACATCGCAGGACTTCGGCGACCGACCAGGCTTGGGCGACACAGCCGCGCGGCGCATGCGGCGGATCGCCATCAAATATTTCAGCGATGCTCCCCAGCCCGTGATCTTCGAGATGGTCGAGCAATGGGGACAGGACGCGCGCGGCTTCACCGGGGTCCCGGTATACCCGAAAGTGGGCGCTGACGAAGGGGCCGATCAGCCAGCCCCAGACCGTACCCTGATGATACGCGCCATCCCGCTGGTAACGATCCCCGCCGTAGACGCCCACGTAGCCCGGCTCATCGGCGGCGAGGGAGCGCAGGCCGTGCGGGGTAAGCAATTTGCGGGCGCAGGTATCCACGACTATTTTCTGTTCGTCGGCGGGGAGCGGGGAAAAATGGAGGGATACGGCGAAAATCTGGTTGGGGCGGATGGCGGGGTCAGGGCCGCCAGCGGGGGTATCCAGCACGTCAAACAACGCGCCCCCCTGTGGGTTCCAGAATTTCCCGAAGGAACGCTGAACCCGGTCGGCGAGGGCGTCATATTCCTCAGGGGGTTCGCCGAGCGCCCGTGCAAATTCGGCCAGGGCGCGCAGGGCGTTGTACCAGAGGGCGTTGATTTCGACGGGTTTGCCGATGCGGGGGGTGACGACCCAGTCGTCCACCTTGGCGTCCATCCAGGTGAGCTGGACGCCCGCCTCGCCCGCATAAATCAGGCCATCCGCCGCGTCCATGCGGATGCGGTAGCGCGTGCCGCGGATATGCCAGACGACGATGTCCTGCAAAATGGGGAAAAGTTCGCGCAGGAGGGCGTCATCGCCGGTATGGGCGTGGGTTGCGCGAATGGCCTCGAAGAACCAGAGGGTGGCGTCCACGGTGTTGTATTCAGGGACTTCCCCACTATCCGGGAAGCGGTTGGGCAACATGCCGCGGTCCACAAAGCGGGCGAAGGTGCGGAGCAGGCTGGCGGCGATTTCGGGGCGGCCCGTAGCGAGTGCCAGGCCGGGGAGGGCGATCATGGTGTCACGTCCCCAGTCGCCAAACCAGGGGTAGCCGGCGATGACGGTTTTGCCGGGGCCGCGCTGAACGATAAACTGATCGGCAGCGAGCAGGAGTTGGGCAAGGGCGGGGCGATTCGACAGGCCCGGTGACCGGGCGAGCAGGCCGTCCTCGTAGACGCGGCGCGCGGTGTAAGCGGCCACTCCATCCAGGGCCGGGTCAGGGGAGGTGGAGGCGACGAGGGTGAGGCTTTCGCCGGGCTGGAGGGTGGCGGTGAAGGTTCCGGCAAAGAGGTTGTCGCCGAGGTCGCCGAGGCCGCGGTAGTGTTCGATGGCGTGGTAATAGTCGCGGTACCAGGTGTGCGCGGGGACGGCAGCGGCCCGGTCGGACAGGAGATAAAAAGGAGCCGCGGCAGGCGGGGTCAGGATCAGCCCGTTGGGGCGCGGGGAAATTTCAAAGGTACGCGCCTCCCCGCGGGTGAGTCCGTGGAAGTCGCGGGCCTGGCAAATGGCTTTAAGGGAGAGTTCAACGGGAAGCGCGGACTCAACGAGATCATATCGGATAAAGGTGGTGTTTTCGCCCGGTTGCATCCAGATACGCCGTTCGAGGCGCGCGCCGCCAAAGGCGAATGTCCAAGTGGGAATCGTACCTTCGAGCCGGAAGCCCGCGAGGTTTTGGAGCCCGCCGGGTTCGAGCGGGGTGGCGGCGTTTTGCCAGCGGTTGTCGAAGAGGGGGTACGCCTGCCCGGCAAGCGCGGCGGTCTCGTCGAGTTTGGTGAGCAGGACGGTACGCCCAAGCGGGGGCTGGAGGGCGGCGACGAGCCAGCCGTGGTAGGCGCGGGTGGGGACGTTGGCGACGGCGCCAAAGCCAAAGCCGCCAAGGCCGTTGGTAACGAGCCATTCGCGGCGCAGGGCTTCGGGTTTGGATTGGGTGATGGCAGGGCCGAGGGTGAGCATCTGCTAAAATATACCGCATTTGGCGGGCGAGTTAGAAACTCGTTTCGATTGAAGGATTACCACGGAGACACAGAGAACACGGAGTTTTCAATTGGGTTTTCTCCGTGAATTCCGTGTCTCCGTGGTGAAATTACCGTTTATCCCGGAAAAGCCAAACCCGTTCTACAGGAGCAAGATGATCGAAAGCAAATGGTTCGTACGCTACCATACCCGCCCGGAGGCCCGCATGCGGCTGTTTTGCTTTGCCTTTGCGGGCGGGTCGGCATCGGCGTTCCGTGAGTGGCACAAGCTCCTGCCCGACTGGGTGGACGTGTGCGCCGTGCAGTACCCAGGGCGCGAGACACGCTGGGGCGAACCGGCCATCCCGGATGCGGATGTTTTGGCGGACGAGATCGTTACCGGGATGGCCCCGGCCTTTGGCGACCTGCCCTTTGCCTTCTTCGGGCACAGCCTGGGGGCGATGATGAGCTTTGAAGTGGCGCGCCGCCTGCGGGATGCGGGCGGCGCGGAGCCGGTGAAGCTCCTCCTCTCCGGGCGGCGCGCCCCGCCATTTGCCCCGCACCCGCCCATCCTCCACCCGCTCACCGACGCCGAATTTGCCCGCGAAATGGGCACGCTCAACGGCACCCCGCCCGAAGTGCTCGCCAACCGCGAACTGATGGCCCTGCTCTTCCCCATGCTGCGGGCGGATTTCCGGCTGGACGAAACGTATGTTTTCCGGGCGGGCGAACCGCTCTGGCAGGACTTTTCAATTTTTGGGGGCGCAGGGGATTTCAAGGTTCCCGAGGGGCAACTGCGTTCATGGGCGGAGCACACGACGGGGGCGTCCCGCTTCCAACGCTTTGCCGGGGATCACTTCTACCTCAAGGACACGCGCTCGGCGATGTTTGAGGCGCTGAGGGGGGAGTTGGAGGGGATGAGGGGCGTGAGGGGATGGTCCTTGGGCCAGTCCGGCGAACGGTGAGGCCGGCGCGCTGGCTGGCCTGGGTGCAGATTTCGAATGATTTTGCGCAGTGAAAAGCCCCCAAGCGATATATACTATAGCCACGCAAGAGACCTTTTTCCGCATAAGTCTCCATATAAGCAGCATATACGGAAATTATACGTCTATCCCCCCAAATCAGCGTCTTATGCGGAAAATGTCTATATAAGACGCTGTATGGGGAGGTTATATGGAAAGTTTCCGTCTAATACATAGTTGGCTGGCTTCGTGCAAAACAGTAAAACGAAATATCAGGGATAAAAATGATGAATGTTGCAGAACTTCAAAAGGGTTACGAAGCATTTCAGGCTCGTGAAGCACGAGACTCGATGTATAAAACTGCAACTTTCTTGGTTAAAACTTTTTGGGGGCAACCAAAAGAAATGGCTGATGGATTAGGAGTACTTTTGCTCACATGGAACAATGCATTTTATCGGTATGGTTTTTTCGATTTTGATGTTTTAGAAAAGTGTATCGGTGACAATCAGCAAATTCTCGAAAATTATCGCCATCGGAATATTTTGGATTACACGCCAGCCGATGACGAATCCATAAATGACTTGTACTCAAAATTTCTAAATGCTTTACAAATTGCCGATGGAAAATCAGCAGGTAGAAAAAGCCCTGTGGCAGTAGCCAAAGCATTGCATTTATTAGCCCCTGGATTTTTTGCGCTTTGGGATGACAAAATCGCAAGAGCGTATAATTGCCATTACGATTACATTCCGTTTATGCAAGAGATGAAAAGTTTGGCTCAAATTCTTGCACCCGAAATAAATACAGATTCAACAGGCAAGACTCTCTTGAAATTAATTGATGAATACAATTATGCAAAATTCACCAAGCAATGGGTATAGGTTTTCCCACAACGAGTCTTGCACAACAGCACGCCAGCCAACAAAGCGTGCACCCGACAAGTGGGATTCTGCGCGTTTTTCGAGCATTTTTCTGGCTTCGAGTTTTCCCTGCTCCCAAGCATTATCCACGCCCGCCCACTTGCGGGTAACGCAAACCGTTGGGCGGCTTCAATGAATAGAAACAGAATAGGACTTACGCAAAATGGGTCTCGATACGCCGTATGCGCTGGTTGAGTAGCGGTTTTTGCGTATCGAAACCTGCGCATACGGCTACTCGACCAGCATCCTAATCTTGTGTTTGGTGTTTTTGCGTAAGTCCTGCAGAATAGTAAACAGCACGTTTATAATACAGGTTATTTGAAGTATTCATAAATCTGAGAAATGACGTATGAAGAAAGAAACGCTAGCATTTACCGGTATATTGCTATTTTCTTTGGGAGTCTTTTTGGGACTCTATCTATGGATTCCGAAGCAATCTGCGATTAGTAAAGACTTCCGGCCGCTACCTCCTACAGGAGGAGGTGGACCGTGCGGTGTTTATCTCGTTGAGGCGCAAGTCTCAAAACGAACAATGCTAGAGAATGAGTCGCAAGCATTGACTGTTGAAATCGGAAATCTATATGGAGAAGATTGTAAGGCAACAGTGAATCTTAATGCGCCCAATTTTGATATTGCTCCTAACGAAAATGAACAGACTGTCACTTTTCCTGGCAAGGGAAATAGTACTGTGATTTGGATACTTACTCCTAAGATGGCAGGCGTATTTGAGGTATCAATTGAAGTAGAGAGGGACAGTCAAATAATTGGAATTGGTGTAACAAATTTGCTAGGTTTAAGCCCTACCCAGGCTCAGATAATTTCCTACGTTGGAAGTTTCTTCGGACCAATGCTTACAGCCCCATGGTGGTATGAAAAATTAAAAGAACGTCAAGGAAAAAGCAAGAAGGTTTCAAGGTCCAAACCAAAAAAGTGAAGCTACTGACACCGAATCCTCAATGCCACATATCAGATAGTCCGAATCCTTAAGTGAGCATTCGCACATCATGAGTGCGCCCAACAATGGGTGCAGCAACTGTGTTTAAAAGCAAGAGCAAACCTTCCTCAAAAGGGGGAAAGCGGAGGGTTTCAAGTCACGCTTATCTCCATGAACGGCACCTGGTCGCGCATCATCGCATTCAGGATGGTCAGCA